>Ga0210059_1001189_pt1 | contig 38268 bp, 18 predicted proteins | sample Ectturendosymbi2_FD_188042 | JGI IMG/M metagenome (GOLD analysis project Ga0210059, IMG submission 188042) | Ecteinascidia turbinata endosymbiont from Florida, USA - Sample 2 (SPAdes) (version 2) | ecosystem: Host-associated > Tunicates > Ascidians > Unclassified | place: Key West, Florida... | reverse complement strand
ACAGTTGCAGATTATAAAATGTTATCTTTTCACCTTTCAATAAATGTAATCATCATTGTGGTATCATTTAAAATCCTGGATTTGTGCCCAATCGCTTTGTTTCAACAATTGTGAAATACCCTGTATTGTGTTCGAAAATTCCAGATGTTCATGGAATAGAAGAACATGACGTTCGGACTTGAAAATTTGTTTATTTTCAGAAAATTTTCCGATTTTTATTGCATAACACCAGAGACGTAACGAAGGGGTCACAGATTCTCGGGCGCCGAATCACTACGGGGGCCAAAAAGTCACAGCAATGTCATAACCAGATTTTTCAGAACGGTACATTTGCTTCCGAAAGACCTCAAGTTCGAACATGGGGGCGCCATCTGACCTCGTCGTTACGCCCCTGCACATCGCGATTGTCTTTGCCAAAATGACAAATTTGTTTGCAAAAATACCTGCCCATCGGTGGCAAACTATCAATCACTAACTATTTAAAACAAAATGCTGCTGATTATCGAAGTCATATGACCATAGAAAACAACTTGAAGGTCGAAAAAAGGTATGTTATTTCGAAAACAGGCACAACTTTCACTCCCCCCCAAAAAACGCTTGAGTACGCGTAGAGACGAACATACCAAAAAACTCGAAAGCAATAATTATGCTGGCACTTTGCCCTGGAAGGTGTTTATTGCAGCACAAGGGCATTGGAAATGATCAGACAATATTTGGAAACGTGAAGTTTGCAGTGAGTCAATGACAAAATTCTCATACATTCAATTTGTACGAAATACGACTATATCGCGGTAACGCAATTTTAGAAATGCTGTACAGTAAGGTGAAAAAAATTATTAGAGACAGCAAAGTGTTGGTCGATAAAAAAGAATCTGATTTCGTGCTGAGCTGAACTTATGTCTAAAAATTGTTGCTGGCAGGCAGGGGTGTATTGCTAAAAAAAGAGGTGTGGGAACGCCGTTCCCGCCCAACATAAAGGAAGACTGATTTGCATACAAGAATTTCCATACTGGATCTTCCTGTTTCACTTTAATACTACGGTGGTATTCTCGCGATAACTTGTCATTTATTCATTTATGCTGCTCCAGGCGCTACATGTAGAAACTGAAATGGAAAATCTAAATTTTCAAGTAACGTTACAAGTGCAAAAATGTGTGGGAACGCCGTTCCCACCCCACTACACCCCTGCTGGCAGGTCTGATGTTAATCAGTAATCACCTTTAGCATAGCCTGCAGCTGAATAACGCGCTTCATTTTTAGCCTACCTGACATGTAGACGACGTTTTACGGTTAAGTTTGCGGTTTTGGAGTTCACGCGGTCATTGAGCGCTCTAACCTGGCCTGTAGTTAACTGCATTGTAAGTTCGTTGTAACGTAATTTTTATGCCTTTGCTTAACTACAGTAATAAAATGAACTGCAGTCATTCATAAAAGTTTGTAGGAAAATATAGTATGATCTGCAGCTTATTCGACTTAAATTGTCCATAGTCTGCTCCGTCCCGTCGCCACGGTAGCTTTGTTGAGCTTAGCCCCCACAAACAAAGCTACAAGCCCCCAAATTGAAACATGAAACCCTATATATTAGTGGAGTTTTTGTCATTTTTAGAATGTAAAGCCCCCCTGCATAAACGCAAAGTTCCCATATTGAAAACGTTCTAGCGACGGTTCTGAGACTACTGCTTTTTCATCTTTTGTCCACAAGAAGCCCAATCTTACCCAAATGAAACAAGAGTTTAAATACGTACGTGAGCAGTGGCATGGCCAGCCCAAAATTTTGGGTTGGTCAAAATGTTTGATTTTACGCGAGTAGCAGTATATTTTTTGAGATACTGCCTCTTAAAGCACAAAATGACTAGATATTCTAAAAATTTGGAGGGACCATGGCTCCACGGCTACGCCTGCGTACGTGCGGTTTATACGTAATGTAAATACTTTATGTAAACACGTATTTATATAACACTGGGACCATATTATTCAAGTTTTTAAAAACTTGTTTATTAGAAGTTTCATTTATAGTGAAATAAACACATTCAGTCTGTCCAAATTTAGCAAAATAAGCTTTGCATTTAATATTTTCGTCCCTATCCCTGTGCAAGAAATGGTTTATTTAAAGGCTATACAAAAAATCACCCCAATGGGCGTTTCTGTGTCGGGAACCATCGATCAAAAAACGTATCTGAAAAAAATTAGGGGGGGCTTCAGCCTCCTTAGCCCCCTCCTGAATCCGCCTATGAAGTCTGCGTGTCTTTAGCAGGCGCGTAGCCAGAAATTTAGATAGGGAGGGGCAAACAACAACCAAGCCTTAACATTAAAATATTTAATGACCATTGTTTTTAAAGCATCATTCACTAAACGTCCATGTTTCTGGCGCTTTTTTAATGAATAATTACGTACAGATTTAGCAAAATTCCAAGCTTCTACTTTGGATGAAAGCCACCGTATGCTTGTAAAACTTTCTCGCAAAAGCCCTTGTGACAGCCTCGATGCTATAAGCGCAAGATCTGCAGTACGCTTTGTGCAGCCAACATTCCAGTTAAGCAAGAAATAATCGTGGCCGCCATCACGATTGCGCTTCCTATGTTTATAAGCTTCTAATGTATTAAACTTTTTGGTCCAATGGTCACATAACCTACTGCACAACTGATTGACATTTTACGCAACGTGATTCTTTCTGGATATGTAACATTTCACCCAATCAACAAATGTTTCGCAAAATAATGTTTTATATTAATGACAAAAAGCCTTCGCGGGTCGGTTGAAATGACTTCCTGGGACGGATTTGGCCCGAGGGTGGTAGTTTGGAGACCCTGACTCCCAAAGTAGATTTACAAAACTTGCGCACATATAAGACGTGGATCTTAGTTCTTGAGCGACTGGTTGACGCCAGTCAAACATTTTTCAAAATTTGCCAAGCTCAGGCCTTCGGCCGCTCGTCAGGTTATTTCATTTATGGTTTTGGATTTGTTCCGGTTTGAGCCTAAGAAATTATGGTAAGTCTACCAATGAGCGGCCATTGAGTTTAACAAATATTGGACTGCTGACGTTCTGATCAGAAATCTTTATCTAATGTGGAAGAGTAACAAAACTTTCACGCTGCTAAGCCTCTCCCATTCCGACGTCCTGCAAGCAGTTACTTTACCACAATTAAACAGTGTTTTAAATCGTTTGGAAGAAGCTTTCCAACGCTCTCTGAACAGTCATGATAGGCTGAAAATCATGAAAGAAAGCATAAGCTCGAATCGCTCGTATTTCCACGGTTCCTAAGCAGCCTGCAAAAAGCAAATAATTTTCCAGACATGATCTTTTGACATGCATTCTGATGTTATATTCTGATACTTTTGTAAAGTGGATCATTTTACTTTTCTGTTTTTAACTGTTATAGTGCCTGTATTTGACCTGGGTGTATCAATCGGAAAAGTTAAATCTGGAAACAGTTCGGAAAAAGTTTAGAAATTTATATTCAAAATTGCGTAGGAACCCTGCGTATTTCACACCTGCCAAAAGGAATCAGAAGGCCTATGTTAGTTGGCCAATTGTCCATTTCGACATCACTGAGTTCGGACATTATTTTGTTTGAGCATTTGACTGCTGTGACCATGAAATTTTACTTGATAAACTTTATCACTATGGTATAAGAGGTGCTTCTCATAAACTCTTCTCAAATTTCCTGCATAATAGAATGCAATGCACTAAAATAGGAACAATGCACTAAAAGCATTTAAATCTTCACACAAAAGGGGATCTTGCGGAGTCCCTCAGAGTAGTGTTATTTCGCCTTTGCTTCCTTATTTATATTAACGATGCAGCAAAAGGTTCTTTATTTCATAATACTTTATTTGCTGATGATAGTAATCTTCATATGTCAAACTCTTGTCTTAATGTTCTTCAGACAACTGTTAACCTTGAACTGTGTAAAACTGACAACTGGCTGAGAGCCAACAAATTTTCTCTTAACTACAATAAGACTAATTTTATGATACTAAATCATTCTCAAAAAAATTTTCTCAAAAACACAATCCTACTTCATTTAAAGTTATTATAAATAACCACAGCATTTCCCCTGAAGATAAACTTAAATACCTAGGTGTCCTTCTTGACAATAAGTTAAGCTGGAAACCTCATGTACAAAAGGTGAAAACTCAAATATCAAGAGCTTGTGGAGTTCTAACCGAACTTAAACATTATACAACACAGTCTGTACTGAAAGTTGTCTATAACTCATTAATCCACCCCTACCTTAATTACTCAATCCTCGATTGGGGACGTGCTTCAAATGCAACTATTCAGCCTCTCATTACGCTCTAAAAGAAAGCAATAAAAATAATACAACCAACCTACACGAAATCTCTAGAAGAACCTTTCCAGCACTTAAACATCTTAAACCTTCCCAAAATTTATACTTTATCAGTAGGCAAATTCATGCACTCTTATCACAACAAACTGCTTCCAAACCACTTTGATGAAAATTTCATTCCAATCAGCTCAATTCATTCTCACTCCACAAGACTAGCAACCTCTAACAACCTATTTTTACCTAGAGTTAACTCTTCCTCAGGAAAATGTTCCCTCACCTTTGTTAGCCCAAAAGTGTGGTCTTCAATATCATGTGATATTAAGTCTTCAACCACGTTTGCCTTCAAATGGAAACTAAAGAAACACCTCCTACATGATAAAGATACACAATTATGAACTTTTGCAACATTTCACTTATCCAGAACCATAGGCGTACGAGGCGGGGGGCAGGGGGGACGGCCGCTCCCCCGGGCTTGAAACATTTCAGGGCACACTCTGTTTTCAGGGCAAGCGCAAGTTGCTCAAAAATCCTGAATGTAGAAAGTATATTCAACACAGTGAAAATTTTCAGGACACACTCTGTTTTCAGGGCAAGCGCAAGTTGCTCAAAAATCCTGAATGTAAAAAGTATATTCGATACAGTGAAAAATTTCAGGGCACACGCTGTTTTTCAGGGCAAGCGCAAGTTGCTCAAAAATCCTGAATGAAGAAAGTATATTCAACACAGTGAAAATTTTCAGGACACACGCTTTTCTTCAGGGCAAGCGCAAGTTGCTCAAAAATCCTGAATGTAAAAATTTCAGGGCACTCTATTTTCAGGGCAAGCGCAAGTTGCTCAAAAATCCTGAATGTAAAAATTTCAGGGCACTCTGTTTTCAGGGCAAGCGCAAGTTGCTCAAAAATCCTGAATGTAAAAAGAATATTCAGTAGAGTGAAAATTTCAGGGCACATTCTGTTTTCAGGGCAAGCGCAAGTTGCTCAAAAGTCCTGAATGTAAGAATATATATTGAGTACAGTGAATGCAAGGCAACTCTGTTTTCAGGGCAAGCGCCAAGTTGCTCAAAAATCCTGTATGTAAAAAGTATATTCAATACAGTGAAAATTTTCAGGGCAAATTCTGTTTACAGGGCAAGCGCAAGTTGTTAAAAATACTGAATATGAAAGGTATATTCAATACAGTGAAGAATTTCAGGGCAACTCTATTTTTTCAGGGCAAGCACAAGTTGCTCAAAAATCGTGAACGGTAAAAAAAATTTCAATACAGTATGTATTCACTTGGGGGTGATCTGTATAATTTGGGCTAGTGTAGTTTGTAATCTGGACCAAAGTCGTGATTAGTTATAGTGACTTTGATCTGGACCAAGCCCTCATTTTCTGTAAAAATCGAACAATCAGATGTCGGTAATTCAACAGCTTGATATAAGAATTCGGTAACTCTATCTTTGTTCGTGTCCGAGTTTGCGCTGGGTAGAGGTGCAGGGTGTTAAGACAGGGGTTCCGAAACTGGGGCACATGTACCCCTAGGGGTACACTTGCCCATCTCAAGGGGTGAATTTAAGGTTAGCAATAGAAAGGAAAAAATATGTTCATATATTATTAATTTCGAAATATATATACATATATCAGTGAATTTTATTTTAAAAAATCATTGTAAGCTTATTGGAAAATACATTTTTTCCTCAGCTTTTTTGTCATAAGACATTTTAGGGGTACATGCTCATCTCTCGAAATGCTGAAGGGTTCATGACCAGAGAAAGTTTGGGAACCCCTGTGTTAAGATGATAGATTTTTTGATTAACAGGAGTTTTAGAAGCGGGCAGCACGGACGTGCACATTGCTTGACTCCTTTGAGTGCGCATCTTTAAGTGCATTGCTCAAGCGCACAGCAGCGATAACACGGGCAGGTTTAGGGAGTCAGACCATACGATCCGGAACCGTCGCTTTTAAAACGTTGCGTTGCGTCATCGAAGTCGTGTATCTGTTTGCGTCAGTAATGCAATTACCGTAAAGCAGCGGTCACCAACCTTTTTGAAACTGCGAGCTGCTTCTGGTGTACCGATTAACGCGGAGGGCTACTAGTTTGATACAAGTGTGTATTACACACTTCTGAAATAAAAATTTTGCTCAATTTACCTTCCATTATTTTAGTACTGGTGAAGACATCGATCATGGTAATGTTAATTTTAGAACACGCACGCGGACAACCTACATCGTCCTTGTGGGTGACCTGGTGCCCGCGGGCATCACGTTGGTGACCCCTGCCGTAAAGTTTCTTGTCTGGGAGAACACAACACGCAAGGAACTTCAACTCCTTGAGTTAACAAGCGAGCTAACTACAGAATTTGCCTGTAACGACACCTCTAGAGGATTGCATGAAGAACTTTATTGGCGAATTGACAATTTGACATTATAAGCGAATTGAAATGCATGTAAAAATGCCATCGCGACCAAACAAAATGTAATGTAATGGGTGAATTGACGCTCCAGACAAAGCCGTTATAAACAAATTCAACTCTATAGAACAGATTTACATGGCCCCATTCGTATTAGACAAAAAAGTTATTTTCAGGGCAAATTTTTTCCGCCCCCCCAGTACAATGCCTCCCGTACGCTTATGGTCATAACTATTAGCTACCAGAAGAGTTTTCGGAGTAGCAGTCGTGATTTGTTGATTCTTTCGGGAACAAATACCTTTTAAGCGCTTTGGTGATTTGTTTTTTATCAACCAGTCATGCGCGTCGGAAGGATTTTTTCCAAAGGGAACAACAGTGGATTTTTTCAGGTGGTGGTCGAAAACATTTTTCCAGCAGAGGCAACAGTGGTGAACTTTCACTTTACCAAATCCAAATTAGGAGAAAAACATTTTTCTTCTAAAAAGTTAATAGGAAAATATCAAATTTTAAAATCCAGGAGGTCAAGGCCCCTTGCTCGCCCTTCCAACGCCCATACAACCACTCCGGGTTATGGTCTGCTAAGAGAAAAAGTGACTCAACCGTTTCCAGTCCGCGTTTCCAGTCATTTGGTGTACTGACTTGAGGTGAATCATTTCGAAAAAAGGGACTCAAGTAGAATTTTTCCTTTCAAAGATTGGCTTGGATATCGAGTGAAGTCGATCCATTCAAAATTATTTTTTAACTAATCGCAGCTCTCTTGACTAGGTAAATAAACTTCGAAACTAGTCAGAAAAGGATTCACTATTAGTGATTATTATCACAAAACGTTTTAAAATATAAATGTGGAATCAATGTAGGTGTCGCTCGAGAGTTTGTTGTGCTTGCGAAATACCAGAAACCCAACGTGGCTGGCCTTGGAAGTATGAGCAGCCTGAGCGAGCGGGGTGGTATGGCGATTAACAGCGTTTCTCATGCAGTGTCGGATCATTCCCAGGAAACAAATGGGAAAATTATTGGAAAGCTTACTGGAGCGAACGTTGAATACTTTATATCGAAAGATAAGGTAGTAATAGGGCGAAACAGTTCACATGGAAAAGTTGATGTGAATATTGGTTGGTCTTCCTACGTATCTAGAAGACATCTTCAAATTAACTACGAACAAGAAAGATTTTTCTTGATCTGCCATGGGAAGAATGGTGTATTTGTTGACAGACATTTTCATCGTCTCGGTGCTGTTCCATTGCCACTTGACAAAGAGTAAGTAAGGCTTGATGTTCGCCATGCTGTTTGTTGACATGCGGGCGTAGGCTAGTGAGAAGTACCGAAGCGTGTCGGCGCTCTGATCTCCTATTGGTGCTGAGCTGTTCATGTGACGTTCGCGTAAATAAACCTTCGCGACGGACCTCGTGTAGACAAACAGCCATTCTTCAATCAACAGATCACCTTGGCATCCAAACAGGTCAAGCATACAACACATATAACGCCTTTTCATTCGCAAAATGTATACTGTAGTTGACGTTTTTTCAAATATTAAATCCAGTTTGCTCAAACAGCCATGATTTTTACAAAAATAAACATGAAAATAATGATTTCCCTGTGCTAAATACCAGTTTCACCTACGATTATGGTATGTGAACTTGTCACAAATAGCCTGCCTGACCTGTGATTCTTGTCCTCACTTTTAAGTATTTCAGATATTTCCTAAACATAATAAAATATCTGTGATATAAGGGCCAGTGGTAGTTTTGTTCTGGCTTGCGACTAACATTTAATAATTAAGTGTCACAATTAAATTTCAAAGTGTGTGCCAAAGTTTAGATTTTGTTAAGTTGTTTGTTTTTTTATTGTTTTTAATCACTTTATCTTTTCCTTTAACAAAGGCTAAGTGATACCTAAAATGTGGGAAAAATACTTGTTAGTACGGTGGTTATCAAAACATAACAATTTAGTTAGTAAGTTGCATACCATCATCCATGACACTGTCTTGTAAACAGTGTGGTTTGATTTTAAATCACTATCAGTTGCTATGGTTCAAGATTAGTTTCTAATTTCTAAAAAAACTTTTTCCTTGGTTTAGTTTGTTTCTTTAATTAAGCCCAGTAGTTCGTTTAAGCATTGTTTTTGCAAATGGTTATAAAATGTTATCAACTATTAAATTTCCCGAAAATTTATATCTGTTTTAATTTAGTATTGATCAACTTTTGAAAACTATTTGAGAACTAGCAATAAAAGATACAGGTTGATTTCTAGCAAAAGTTGTTGTCATGTATTTGGACCATACTTGCATAGCTCAGTTTTGTCATTTTCAAGTTTAGATTGGTTGAAATTTGTGGCATTGCTCACGGTTACTATTGTATAAATTTTTGGGAAAAAAATTTCATAAGCTTCTTACTTGGCAAATAATTCTTCATTAAAATATTTTGGTATATTTGAAATATGTAAGTGCACAACTGCATAGAATATTAAAAAATTTTAACATATTTTAATGTGTGCCTTAAAATGATGTTGCTCATATTTTTTTCATTTAACACCTTGGGCGGCGGGTTGCTTTTATCTTCAAGACCCACGTGAGCCACTTTCTTACCATCACTTTGCAACTCCATAACTCTCCTGGTGATTGCACTAGAAAGCTATTCAAATGCTTAAAAGATGTGTCAAATCTTTTTTATTGCATTAAAAAAAATTTTGAAAGTTTTGGTTTTCAGTTTTTTTTGTGGGTGATATCATAAATGAGATAGGTTTTAGGCCACTTTGGCTCAGGTTACCTGGCCCTGGGTGTCAACCGCTAGATGGAATTTGTGACTCAAGTTTTTATAAAAAACTAGGCTATAATCTGAGTCTTTTCAGCCTTTGATTGGTTTCTAGCATTTCTGGTTCACAGGGTTTCCATGCAGCATTGAAAGTTTTAAAAAAGTATTGAATTGTGTAATCGGTTGTCAAGAATTTGAAAAAGTATTGAATTTTGCAAAAATTTACAAAGTATTGAAAAAGGATGGAAATTCTGAATTCAACCATTTATTTATTAAAATTTTGTTCTTTACCGCTGATGGCAGTTATGCTGATGTTTTTGCATTGTGCTCCATGAATAAAATTTTTGAGAAATGAAGCTAAATGATGATATTGCAATCTTTTAGTTTAGTATTAAAAGTATGGAAAATGGCTTTTGAATATGTGGGAAGGCCAGGTTCAAAACACATGGCCTAAAAACAACATGAATTCCATAATGAAATAATTATTGATTTTTTGTTGTTTTTGGGCTATGATTTTTGAAACAGAAACATTAGAAAGCCAATCAAAGACTCAATAGACTCGGATTGTAGCCTAGTTTCTAATAAAAACTTGATTCAAAAATTTCCATCTAGCAGTTGGCATCCAGAGCCTGGTAACCTGAGCCAAAAGGGCCTAACACCTACCCCACTTACGCCGTCACCCACAAAAAAACGAAATCCAAAACTTCCAAATTTTTTTTACAATACAATCTACAGTAGAACTTGTCTAATTCGTCATCGTTTAATTTGTTAATTTTTTGTCGGTCTCGGCAAAATTCTTACCTTTTGTATACATTTCTGTTCGTGTAATTCACCATTGTCTAATTTGCTCAATTTGTAACCTCTTTCTATCCCTGAGAAGCGTTTTGTTTGGCTAATACGTCATTTACAGTTTCGCTTTTGATGTCTGAGCAGCTAGTATGTGTGAGAATAAAAACAAATAAGGATCTTTATCCGAGAATTGTTGCACATCACAATTTGTTTATCAAATTTATGCACGAGGTGCGAAGCGCAACCCGACTCTCCATTGAGAGAACATGGAAAGTCTTTAAAGTTTGTTAAATATTTGAAAGGTGCTAGATTAAATGGAGGAGTCCAAATAGAGGAACTAATTTTTGTATTCAACCACAACGTCATAAACTTGTTTTTTACTGCAAATAAGAGTACTATGTATACGAGCAACTATAAAAAAGTATATGAGCTTCTATGATAGCGTTTTCACCTGTTTGCATAATTCGTCACTTAGCCTGAATCGTCACTTTTTTCTAATCCCCTTGAGGTGACGAATTAGGCAAGTTCTGCTGTACAAGACTCGCCACATCTTTTGAGATTTTGAACAGATCTTTTGCATAATCACCTAGCGAGTTATGGAGTTGCACAGTTGCGTGAAAATAGAAGCTGAATGTGTTATTTCGAAGTACGAGTATATCGTACACCAGTGTCGAATGTGCTAAAATCATTGTTCCCATTCGTTCAAAGCATTTCTTTTTACCTATTTGTATAATAGGTTTTAGTATTTGAATTTTAAATCAAATACGTTCTTTTTTCAAATAGGGAGTAAAGAATAACATTTTTTTCAATGCATTTTTGGCAGCAGTAGTAATATGTATTTTCATAGTACAAAAGCTTTAACACCTTGGCGTCTGGGTGGTTTTGGCGATTTTCGCAAAAAACAGCAGTTTTCGGTTGCCTTACCAATGTCCTAGCTCCTCCGCCGATTGCGCTAGAGAGCTGTTCAACGGCTCAAACGGATAGGCCAGTCTAGTAAATTGCACGCGAAAATCTCTGACATTATTTGCTTTCATTGAATCTTGACGTTATTTGCTTTCATTAAATCTTGGTTAAAATGTAAACAACGTTTGAAACATTCAACATAATATTATTGAAATTATTATTTTTCTCTGTAAAATAAGTTATTAAGAATGTTTTTTAAATTACAGTTAAATATAAGATTTTTATTTGGGTGAACAAAAGCATGTTAAAGTTTTCCATGTTATAAATATATAAATGTCTATTCATAGTGTGTCACACTATGCAAATTGCACTACACATTACTTTTCATGTAACATTTGTGCTTTTCTATAAAACTGTTGAGTTAGCCTGAGGTAATTGAAGTTGTTATATCTTTCGATTATGTTCAAGCAAAAGTGCACGTATCAAAATTAGATAATGTTTTTCTGCATATATACCAGCTTTTTTGTATGCTATGAGCATTTACTCCCTTACTGTTTTTTTTTGCTGAGATATTCCAATCATTTGTCTCACAATAGTATTAACACTTTGAGAGCCAGTCTACGAATATATCGTACCTGGATTTCGGCCTAAAACCAGCACTTTTCGGTTGCCTTACCAACGCCATAGCTCCTCTGCCAATTGCGCTAGAGAGCTGTTCAAACCCTTAAAAGATTCGGCAAGTTTTCTAGTCTGCACTCGGAAAAAAAATTTTTGGTTGGAGTTTGTGGTTTTTTTGTGAGTGACATCAAAAGTGAAGTAGTTCTTGGGCCATTTTGGCTCATGTTACCTGGCCTAAGGCCCAACGAAAGTATTTCACTGAAGTTTTCGTTGGAAACTACACTTGAGTCCGAGTCTTTTGAGCCTTTGATTGACTTTCTAAGGTATCTGGTTCAAAATTTATGATCTAAAACAAAAAATTAATTAGCTAATTAGTCAAATATTTTTCTTGCATTAGATCATAACTTTTGAACCCGAAACCTTAGCAGGTCATCCAAAGTATCAAAAGACTCAGATTGTAGCCTAGTTTTCAATAAAAATTTAGCGAAATACTACCATCTAATGGTTTGGACCCAGGGCCAGGTGAAGTGGGCCAAGGTGGCCTAAAAGTCCTCCACTTATGACGTCACTCACAAAAAATCTGCATCCCCCAACCAAAAAAATTTTTTCATTGCAAACTACAAGACTTGCCAAGTCTTTTTAGCTTTTGACCTAGTCCGTAGCGCTTACAGGACCAGAGATATTCCCGTGCAAAGCCATGTTTGATCCGGTTGTTTTGGCGCGAAAATCCTCGAATCCTACCAGACACCAAAGTGTTAAAATTCATCATAACACCATTCACTAGTCTATATTTTCAGACCTTATGATGGGTTTGACTTAATTTTTTTTGGATATTTAAAAATAGATTGGTCTATGATCAAAAAATGAACGAAAAAATCTTAGCCCCCTTACATAAACTTTCAGCTGGCTAACATTCACTTGGCAGATCATCTTTCCTTTTCAGGAGATGAATGATTGAAAGAGCTGTAAAGAGCTCAGGTATATGCTTATTCTCACTCTACGCACATGCCAGGTTTGGTTGCTGTATTGACTTTGGTTAAATTTATTTATCATGAGCTATTCAGAGTACACATGATGATGTTTGCAAAGACCAAAATCTGAAATGCTTTTTCATTGTTATTTTTTGAAATTCACACTTTTGCAATTGAAAATTGTTCAAAAGCAATCCACTTGTGATGGTGGTCGTAAAGACTAAAATTTTAAGAGTAGTTTCAATGTTATTCTGTGAAATTCATGTGATAACACTTTTCAGTTGGAAAATGGATCAAGAACAATCCAAAATGTTTCACAAAAAACATTAATTTTGAAAGGTTTTGCTAGTGTTGATGAATAGATGATTGATACTATTCAGTGGAGTCTCATTCATGACATACTTCATTGAATCTGCAGCGCGGTTGTTGTTGCTGTTATAGTAATGCAGTGAATAGTTTTTGTTATTTGTCTCCTTAGCAGTTAAGTGCAGAGCTAGTAAAGTTGTGTAATGATAAGTTAAGATTTCCAATCAGGCTGGATTGTTGCAGTTTGCTTTCATTATGCTTTGGTGTTGATACAATACCCTTATCACTAGTTGATATGTGTATAGATTTTTTAGTGATTGTCATGTATGTAAGCTATGTTGTGCTGTTGCATATTTGCAAATTATGTACTTCTAAACATAGACTGTTTGCACCTGCAGATGTGTGATAAGATTTCCAAGCACAAGGATATGTTTGAATTTTTCTCCGTTTCCTGTGGAAAACCATAAATGCAATGGAGAATCACCCTCACAAGTATGTTTTATGTTTGCTGATGTAAACAATGTTTTGGCTGTAGGTATGATAAAATAACATACAACAAAATATTTGTGCTAGGTTTAATGTAATGAAGATCATGACCTTTCAAAATGCTGCCAGTGAAATGTGAATGAAATAGGTTTACAGCCTGTTTATTATTAACTGCCACAAAAACCCAGGTTTATCTGATAACTTTCCAAACCCCACATGGAAAGTGTGTGCGAGCAAAAGCAACTTCGATAGGGTATTTCGTCCTTCTTTTGAAGTCAGGCTTGCTTATAACATGGAAGATTTGGCTGGCCAATGGTGAATGCCATACTTTTAGTGATGTTGACAGGTGTGACACCAGATGCTGCAGGTAAAATGTGGGTGTTCAGGCCAGTTCATTGATCTGAAGTACCAATCCAGTAGCCTTGGATCTATTAATTCAGTAGATGCATTTTCAGGAATGATTTCCTGTTATTTGTTTCAATCAATTTCCTAGGCAAAAATGAAAGCATTTGTAAAGTTAGGTTAGGGATAAAAACACCTTATAAAATTTGTGGTTTGAGATTGTCAGAAAAGTAGTTTTTACATATGAAACCTATTTTTGTAGATTATCTGAACGCCAATGCTGAAGCTCTATACAGCTAATAACCACCCAGCAAAGATCACATCATCATTTTGTGTTGAATCATGTCAATTAAAGCACCAAAAATCAAGGCTATGGATTTCTTGTAGCAATTGAAATGTGCTGGTGTTGCATTATAATGATAAGGCTGGTACGGCAAATTGAGAAAGAAAATATGCTTATATCTCATAGTTGGTCCAGCTTTTTTTACAATGGAGTTTGATAGACAACTTTTTTACAATAGTTTGGTAAAAGTTGTTTTTGTGCCACTTACTTGAAAGTTTATTATCTCTCACCCTTCCAAAGGGATTTGATAGATTTTTTGGAAAACAACTAAAAACCTTGTCAACAATATCTGCATTGGCATATCTATCTTTATGTACCTGGCATTTTAGGACAACATCACTTACAGTAATCAAATTTTGTTTGTAGAGGAAGTCATTGTCAAACCCAATGGGCTCCTGAACAAACGATTTGTAGGACAGATACTGTGCTATGTACCAATAAAGATCTAGCCTCTATGGGATACTGATGTAATCTTCCTCTTGAAATTACGAACATTTGTGTATCCAAACTATGAAGAGAAATAACAGATTTAACAAATGAAGTCCATGTTTCAATTGCGAGGTGTTTTATGAAACTAGCGTAAGCATGGCAAATTCTTAAACTGCTGGGAATCCAGCTCATTATTTGAGGAGAAACATCTGGTACTGAAAGTGTTAAGCAGACAAATTAAACTTTTGAAAATGCCTTCTTGAATAAACCTTCTTCAAAATGCTTTGTACCAACTTGTGCATTTTTTACTACATTTGTTGAAGAGATATTTTCTATTTGTATTGGTCATAAAGGTTGTCTAAAATAAGAGTTTATCTTATTTCACTCCATGGTTTTAAATTACTGATAAGATATGACAGTAAAGTTGATAATTTTTGACTTATGAGTATGATGAATCAATGCTATGCTGCTTAGCTGTAAATTGAAAGTTTGTGTGATGGATTCTTAGCCACTAGGTGACTTGCAGTTAGTGCACTGTGCCATCCTAGAAAGAAGTGCAATTCAGGGTTAAATTGTTGCCTTTGCCAGTTACTGCCAATCATAAATAATTATTTGGATTGCAAAACACGACAAAGATAATGACAATGAACACTTAACTGCTAGCCTATATACATATAGAGTGGGTTTTTACAGGACTGAAAATGGGTGATGAATTGTACATATACAAATCTGGCATCTATTGCATACCAGCTGTAATCATTTTCTCATACATTTACCTATGAAAACTATGAAGAAAAATAGGAGTTTATCAAATAAAGCAGTTGTTTAGACTTCAATTACAAGGTGTTCTAGTAAGCTAGCATCAATATCATAAATTCTCAGGACTGCCCAATACATAGAGTGTTTTCACAGAGAAAAACCCTGGTACTGTAAGTGTTAACAAAATAGATTAGGTATTGTTTGAAATCACTAGTGTAAAGAAGTCTAGTCATGCAGAATTTGCAAGGCTTCGAAATTTTACTCCTCTAGGATACATCTTCAGAAGTTCTGCAGACTTTTTTGTAAAGTTATTTCATAGCTGTTAAAGTTTTAAAAATAGGTCAACCTACACTTGATAGTGTGGTACCTAGTGCTTCTAAATAAGTGCAGTCAGCTGTAGAAGAAATGCTTGTTTGTCACTGAGACAACAAATGACCAATTTTTCCCAATTTACATTTGATCATAAGTAGGGCAAGTTTTTGTTGCAGTAAAAAAGTGAGAAAGTTGTATTTTTTTTCAACGACAGTTGCATTTATGCGCACATTTGACTGCGAAAGACTTGACACAACCTATTTTTGTTTGCGCGGACTTGGCCAAAAACCAAGATTTTCCGCACTTCCACCTATAATTGAGTTCAGGCACTGTCCACTTGGCTAGGGCTGTGAAACTTAATACTTGCAAAGCAACTCTTTCGTCATAGATAACATTGAGACGCAGCTAATCCATCATATAACTCTTTTTCATGCAGTCAAAGATAATAAAACTAAACTGAAATAGTTTTGTAGTATTTTCTTTAATTACACTTTTACATTTTGCACAATACTAGATAAAAATTGCAGTAAAAATTTCCACGCAAAAATCGAAAAGTTGCAAAATGTTGCAATATAAAATTCTTGGAAACAGCTTAAAACACTGAATTACATATATTTTGAATATTTAGGAAGTTGTTGGAAGCTGTAAAAAAAGCTGCAAAAGTTGCAAAAACTTGTCCTAATCATAAGGTGTGTAGTGGTAAAAAAGCTTTAACAGCCTGTTATTGTGGCATTAAATATCAAAGTATGACAAAGTAGATTATCAAGTACCTGGTCACCAGTTAGGTGACTAAGTCTAGTAGTCAATCAGCATATTTTTGATATGAAATCAATTTCATGTAACTCTGACCCATCCTCAGTCCTGAAATCTTGTTCAAATTGAATCTTGCATAAATATCGTTAACAAAGAAATTTATGTATTTTCCATACAGTGTGAAAAACACAAGGTAGAAAAGCCTTCCTCTGGCCCAGTGTTCCATGTTGATTTGGTAAACACAGTTATTAACAAAGGAACTGCAAAAACATACACATTTAAGAGAGCTAAATAAAGTTTTGCTTGGCTTGTGTGCATAATGGTAATTTAATTCACTTAAAGAAATCATGCAATACAGCATGAAAAAGGAGAATAACTTGCAAATGGATGTATGATTGTACAGTTTTTAAGCAGTAAAAATTTTATTCAGATGTAAAGTTATCAAAGCAACTGTGCATCTGGAATGAAATATCTTTTAAATTTTAATTTTTTTGTAATAGTGTGGCAGAGCCTCTACAAAAGAGAATAGGCACTTGAAGGAGAAGGGTGTCTTTGTTTGCATGTAATTGTACATGTAGGGAAAGTGTAGTACCTGAAACAGATGTGTAATTTGCTTTATTGATTCAAACATATGCATTGAAATTGTACTGTTTCAATGTCAAATGAACCAATGACTTGTTTTTTAGGTAAATCTAACTTAAATGCATTCAAGGTTGTTGTACAACTTTGTTCTGTGTAAAGAGATGGTGACATACCAAGTCCCTAATAGTGGCATCTGTAGTCCCAATGAAAGTTCTTCAATGTGTCTCAAAACTTATTAAAACATTTAAGCTCTTCTTGCATTTTGAAATGTCAAATCATTAATCTAATGTCTAATGTTGATGAAACTATTTCCTACTGATGTAAAATATGCCAACTAGACAATTTACAAATGTTGCTGCTTTTCAAAAATCTTGACGGGAAAAGAAAATACCACATCTTTGTCTGTGAAAGGATTTTTAAAGTAATAACATGAAACAGTCAACCCAATCACCAGATGTGAATTAGCAAAATGACTTTCAGCACAGCATTCCATTTTGATCTGCGTCGTCAGTATATTGTGTAACGTCTTCACTCCCACACGTAAAACACTAGACTTTAAACATGCATCGCAGTGAAGAGAAAAACATGAATACACGAAAAAAGACAAGGATATATACATTGTGGTAGTATAGAGTTTACGCTTGATGGTGCTAATGCATTTCCTATACTTGATGATGAAATACAAGCTTTTAAGACACACGCATGAATGTCGCCATAATAATTATTATAATGAAGAACTGCAATGACTTCCAAGTACATCAATTTATAAAATGCATGAGGGAGTTGGAGGTTGCGAAGGACCAAGGGTCATCTAGGCTGCAGACCTCCCAAGGACGAAGCTGCTTATAGTGTAAAGGGAACAGCGTATAATACTTAGTAAAAGTCTTTTACTCTGGGTATAAATATAATATGTTTGAAGTGGTTATATGGTAAATTGAAGTGAAATGCGTTGCAGGCAAGGACAAGCCACCAGAAGAAAATGGTTTAAATTTGTCACATTAAACATTTACTGTTATACATTCAAAAACATTCGTGAATGCCAAAGAGGAAATGTGTCAAAAGCTATAGACCGCTGTAGCACTGCAATAGTGTCACGAGATTTAAGCAGGTTGAGAACCTGTCACGCAATCATGCTTTGCAGAAAAGAACTCATCAATGTATGCATGGGAACAGAAATGCATTTGTTTTGTGTCCACAGATTAGGCATCCCACAACTTCATACACTGGATTGATGTGACTAGTTTCTGTGAGCGCAACAAAACCTAACGATGTAACGCATAACAGAGATTTTTCATGATTTGACACTTTCCACTGTAACAGCAATATGTAATTAAATCAATCCACTTGGTTTATGTGCAACAATAAATAAGAACACAACGTATGGCAGCATACAGGGAACATAGCATGCATCATCTTTTTATAAATGTGTAGATTGCCATCTAGCAATTTTATCAGACCCATGCTGACTTCATTTTGACCTTCATATCTTACAACCAGTGTAGATTGTAGCAAAATTGGCAAAAACTTTATCAGAATCTATGTAAATTTAAGATTATGAAAGCACAGAAAGTTGTTCAGTAGAATTGAATAAAATTACTTGCATCAGTGTATTGTAGGGGAACTTTCAAAATTTGACAACTAAATTAGAAGGCTAAGCTTTCAGAGGTTGTTATTTTACTTGTGAAACTCTGCTGTACAAATGTTCACTGTTATTTGTAGGAACCAAAAATACTGTATAAACTCCAATTATAGCCATCCATGATTGTAAGCCACACAAAATGGTGTTAAAAAAATATTTATGTAAGCTGCACTTGAACGTAGGTTACCTAAGCCTCTGAGATACTTTCATGTTTTGCATTTAATTGGAAGCTCTGCTAATGATGCTTACACCACTACAACTGCCTTTTGTTCATCATAATCCCTCCTGTGACGAGTGTGCATGACTGCACATGATGCTGAAGAGAATAGAATGCAAAAAAAGAGTATGGTCAAAAAAGTGTAGCCAAGGAAAGACTGAGTGTAATTTATACTTTTCGATAAAGCAGAGAAATAAAAAATGCAAGCCGCTCTTGATTGTAAGCACCCTCAGTTATAAGCCGCGTGAAATGATGAAAAAAAACTTTATATGCTACGGCTTACAATCAAATAAATACATTATACTTCTTATTTTATAGCACTTAACAGCAGGGTTGCGGAGTTGGAGGTAAAATGTCCAACTCCGACTCTTGCTTTCAAAATTTATGACTCCAATCTTTCAAAATGTCTGACTCTTTAACATAACAAGAATGAAGTTGGCTATAAACAATGGCAAAGTTCTAAGCAAGCTAAAATTATTTTAGATATATATAAGCATTTTGTTATTGTCGCTAGATACATGAGTTAAGGCTTTGAATTATATAATCTATTTAATTAAGGAATATTTACTAATCATAAAATCTATTTTGTATGAGAAGCTACTTTAATGTGAATGAATTAAACAATAATAACATTAACATATGAACTGCACTCAAGAAACCTTTATAAGTGGTATATAGCGAGAGCGAACAGCTAGCTTCAGAACTATTCTATATTTGATAATTTTAAAATGTTCTGAACATAAAACATAACATAAAAATTCTTAAGATTTATTTTAGCTGGTAATATTAATAGTTCCTACTGCTTATTACTTGCATTGTATTACTGACTAAAGCAACAAATTCTCTCACATTATGTACCTATGGACAGTATGTTTGCAGCTATTGTTGGTTTTCCAATTATGCAGAATTGTCATGCATAGCAAAAATTCTCTGTTTCAATAACAGCTTCAAAAAAATTGTATCATTTCAATAGGCATGAGTTAAAGGAGTGCGCTGTAAAAAATGATTCTAGTAGACTTCCAGAGTGGGATAAAAAATCTTAATCCTAGTGTTCTTGGGAATCTGACTCTGACTCCACAACCCTTCTTAACAGGTTTGGAGATCAAATGGAGTTTGCATCAGTGGTTGCTACTTGTGCTCTTTTTATGAATACGTTCTGCTACAGTATGTGACTTTTCATAAACAGTTTACACTTCTGTTGCTGGGTGGTTTCCTCATGGCAATAATCAATGGTTACCAGGCGGTTCAGGTGGGAAATTCAAATCCTAGAAGGTGGATACTGCTAGGCATTTTCCACCTGTAGGAGGCTAAGTGGTTAACATGGTAAACCTTTTGTTGCCTTTCTACACTAATCAAATTCTGTCAAATCATTTCCAAAACAATTTAGGCTAGATACCACTGCAACAAGCCTGGGCCTACCAGCACCATTATTTTGGCAATGGTTTCACTGCATTGTAAGCATTTTTGAGACCATAAAAGCAGCTATCACTGGCATTAAACAATTAGACTTTGTTGTCATGCCTATATATAAATGCCTGCAATACATTCTTTCCTAGCGTTTGGCAGCATATCCAAGCACTTCCATTGCACAAAATCACAGTAGCTACTATAGGATCCTGTTCCTGTCTAGGTGGACCAACTCAAAAGCAATCATGCTTTCAAACGGCCTCTGAACCACTGAGAGTTTGGACTCTCGTGCCAAGACCTGATATTATTTAAACTGTCTCAGACCATATTTTTAGACTATTTCCAGGTGAAAAAACCATAACAATCAGTGCACCAAAACACGATTTTCAGTGAAAACGTAAATTTATGTCCGTCAAGAACAGATGAACAAATTCCTCAGTGTTAAGTTAATCATTTATAACATTTTTCTTGTAGGATGTCAAAAGTTCAACATCTGAGCATAATGTGACCTCTGAAGTTATTCTGCCGCCTGTTTTACATGGAAGAGCATTATCACCAGTTGGCAATCTGGTTAAAGAGAAAGATGCTGTTGTTGCACCACAAATGTTTAAACACATTGTTCCTCATGACCCCCGGGGATTTCTTAGTGCTCCTCCATCACCTACTGGAACTATCAGGTATTTGACACACCTGTCATCTGAATGCATAACTATTTTTGAAGTGCTCATTGTATTTGCAATGTAAAGAAACATGTTTTTGATGTGCGTCATGTTTATTTAAAATGCACGGCTGTGGTGATTGTGGGTTGGTGGTGCACTCTGCAATAGCTTTTATTGCATTGGGCTACAGCATTTCACTTATGCTTCTTAATTCTTGGTTCTGGAAATGGACAGTTGATTGTTAGGGTTTCCACACAAGACTTGAAAAAGTATTGAAAAATGTACATTAAGTATTGAAATTCTAATTGGAAAATGAGTCAGAAGTATCTGAGCAGAATTTTACTGAAGGCAAAGCAGTTCATTATCTGTGCAGTGTTATGCAATGTGTAAATTTGAGTTTCATGATTAAGAATCTTGAAAAATGAAGCAAAGTAATGATATGCAGTTCTTAACATTTTGAGAGCCGGGGTACGATATATTCGTACTTCGATTTTGGCCTAAAACCAGCAGTTGTCAGTTGCCTTACAAATGCCCTAGCTCCTCTGCCGATTGTGCTAGAGAGCTGTTCAAGGGCTCAAATAGATCGGACAGTCTTCTAGATTGCACTCGAAAAAAAATTTTTTGGGTGGGGTTGCGGATTTTTTGTGAGTGACGTTGTAAGTGAAGTAGTTTTTGGGCCATTTTGTCTCATGTTGCCTGGCCTAGGGCTCAACTGCTAGGCCAAAGTGTTTCGGTAAAATTTTCATTGGAAACTAGGCTCGAGTCTGAGTCTTTTGAGCCTTTGATTGACTTTCTAGCGTTTCTGGTTCAAAAGTTATGATCTTAAATAAACAAATTAATTAATTATCTAATTAACTAATCCGTCAAAAATTTTTACTAACTTAGATCATAACTTTTGGAACCCGAAACTCCAGCAAGTCATTCAAAGTATCAAAAGACTCGGTTTGTAGTCTAGAATCCAGTAAAACCTTCAGCGAAATACTAACGGTTTTCAGAGGTTGTTATTTTATCTAACGGTTGGCTTCCAGGGCCAGGTGAAGGTGGCCAAAAAGTCCTGCACTTACGGCGTCATTGATAAAAAACCCGCACCCCCCAAGCAAAAAAATTTTTTTTGAGTGCAAACTACAAGACTTGCTGCGTCTTTTGACGCTTCAACCAGGTCTGTAACCCGTACAGGAGCGGAGATATTCCTGCGCAAAGCCATGTGCAAATCAGCTGTTTTTTTGCGAACCGCTTGAATTAACCCGGATGTCAAAGTGTTAAAATTAGTATTGAAAAGGTATTTAAAAAGTATAGAAAATGATTTTTTTAATGTGTGGGAACCCTGGATTGTAATGTAAAAAGTCTCCAAACATTATCACCTTCAACAGCTTTGACAATGACACCGAAATGTCTAGGTCAGCTATGTCTAACCTGCAGCAGTCCAGTCAAAGTTTTTGTGCAGCCCAGTTTAGTTTTCATTGTAGTAAAAGTATAAATGGACAACCTGTCCTTGTTTTGATAATCATAAATTTTACGTTTTTGATGCCGTGGTCCTCAATCCCATTTTATCACAACTGTACGGCGTACTGGGAGAATCCACTGACATCTTTCTGCAAAACTTTTTTCTAGTTTTCTGATTTCTACCCTTGTTGTTCCAGTGGTTTTGGCACTAAACTTGCCTATATGAAATCACACTTATGGAGTGGTTAGACATAGCTGGTCTAGGTGGTGAGTCAGCCGAAGCCACTAATTTGATATGGGCAGCATCATACTCTTGAGTCTGAAGCCTGTAATGTATTTTATTTTAGTGTCCTTTGCCATTCCACCCTTTCTTATGCAAACAGTTATAGACTGATTTGTTACTGTTGCACTTGTGGTTATTGTTAAGTTGGATCTAGAATCATAACAGATCTCAGTATTTTATTGCTTGCTGTTTCAGCAAGATGTTCAATCTCGTCTCGTAAAAAAAACAATTGAAAGTGCAGCTGTTTTTCAATCCATTAAACAATGTGACACATTATGAATTAAAAATATTGTGGGTTTCAAAATTTAGCTTGTTTTACTTTGTTTTGATGATGATATCTGCTGCTAAATACTGTAAAATTTTTTGATGTCCAGTTTAAGTAATCCAGTCTGTTGCTGTTGTCCTAAGCCAGTGTTTCACAACCAGTGGGTCATGTTATTTTGTTGAGCCTGGAGATTGTTTCCAGGTGAGCCAATGAGGTAGTTGTGAAAGTACGTAACGCATAGTTTATCTTGAAACAAAATGTTAATCAGCCAAAAGACAATACCATCAAATCATTTTTTTTATGCTTCAGATAATTGTGCAATTGCTTTATAACTAGCTTAAAACTAGGCAGTGCAGCTAAAGGGAATTTCATTTTCATGTAAGACATGTTTGGAACTTTGGAAATAGATTAAAAGGACTCTTCCAAACTGTAAATATGCTTCACAAATTGGTGTAGTTGTTGGTGAGACCACATGAGACCTGTTTTCTGAGTCACGATTGTGTGCAATGGCACATCTACTAGCTTGTGCCGTGTTTGCTAAAACAACTTGTCTGAACATTTCATTTGGGTGATCCTCCAAATGCAAGTTTCATTCAAGTTGAAGTTTTTGAAGTAGATCCTAGCATTTCAAACATACCTTCAAACATAGTATGCTATCAGCTAGAGACTAGTATCTTGAATGGTTTTGATTCAAACCATATTTGGATTTTAAGCATTTCTTTCGCATGTGGCCAGATTAACGTCGCAGAAAGTGAATTCATGCACTTGTCTAATGAAAGCAAATAAGCACTTGAATCAAAAAAACTCAATAGAAGAGCTTTGCCTGAAGTATTGCATTTCAGTTGGCTTTTTCCTATTAATGTGAGAGAATTCACTCCTTGCTGGCAAGTTTGTTTTGTATCTGACTTCACAGAAGTTTTAACTAAAGTAATTGGAGTTGCATCTTGTAAGAAAATTTTTTCTGAAACACCATTACTTGGTACTATAAATAACTGTCTATTCAGGTTGAGGTTTTCTGAACATAAAAATGTGGTGTCTTGTGAAATTATGAGAATTGGTGTGTTTGGGTGCAACCACTGGTAGACGTGCAGAATGATAGGTTTGTTATCTTTATTATAAATTTGTAAACTTGTTAGCATAGACACCTAAGCAGATAAAGTGTATCCATTTTTTGAAATATGGTGAAAGCACAGTAACTTTTGATAGGTAGATATGCACTTGTGTTGTTGTTAAATGTGCATTCTGTAAGCTGTTAATTTTGAAAAACAACCAAGGTCACAAAAGAACATTCATATATGTGAGCTTAAATATAATTTAGTGAGCGTCAATATTCCATGACAAACCTTCTCCAGAAATACCTTGATTAAGTGATCAGGTTCATTATTCATGTATGTACATGCTTTATTGCTCTCTAACAAAGACAGGTTGATTTTTAAGAACATGGCACACACACACACACACACACACACACACACACACACACACACATACTTGCCTGCCTTACACTTGTGATATAAAGTAGGATACTTGATATGTGCATGAAGTAGAGCAGGGGAGGGCAATTATTTTAGCTCAGGGACTATTCGAGAAGGCCGTGTACAGCAGAGGGCTGTACCTTATAATGGAAATAGAAGCCATTCTTGGTTCAAGTAAACCTTAGCACTGATATATGCTTTAAGTGGAAGGAATTTTCAGATTTAAAGGTTTATCCTAATTGCTTCCGCGGGCCACTGAAAATGCTTTGACGGGTCACATGCGGCCCGTGGGCTGCTAATTGCCCACCCCTGAACTAGAGGATGCCCGAAACTGGGAATCTTTTGTTTAACCTTACCTATCCTGTTTAAATATCATCTTTGAAACAGAATCCAAAATGTGCTTCTTTTAAGGTCTGCTGCAACTTAATTCATTGTTGTTTTTGTTACATTTGTGAGAAACCAAGCAAGAAAGTGTGCCAGACATAATAATAGCAAAAACCTTGGAAACAAGGTTTAGCAAAAAAGTTATAATATATACTTTGTTACCATGCAAATACTTTGAATTTGAAGCATATTTTTTCTATTTGTATAAATTGTTTTTTTCTCAATTTTTATGGCATACTTTTTTGATAACTTCATCAACTTTTTTCCTACTTAGTGCTGTGAATTCATGCCCTTCTAGTCCCAGAGGGTCTCAATTCCGAAATCGTCATCTGGATGTGACAGAAAACCTCAGTGCAGCAGCTTCTAAAATTGCTTCTGTAAGTCTTTGTTGCTGTGTGAAATGTTACGTTACTTTAATTTTTTGCGCCAGTTGCAATTGATTAAAATGTAAAATTATTTGAGTGAACAAAGCAAGATTGATCATATGTCGAATTTAGACACACATTGTGTAGAGGAAGGTAAATCCGATATCTGTAAAACCCGCTTTTACTGCTTGCCATACTGTCGCATGTTGCAGTGCAGATCTCAACGTATTTTGCGTTATTTATAAAATTTTTATCATCAAGCATCATTTTTCACATTGTATAAAAGGCGTAGCTTTTATGCAAAGTTCATGATTTGTTTTTTTGTGATGTATTTCGATCGACTTTGATGTTTATGTGTAATTTGTTTTAATTGTTTCTACATCATCTTAAAGTTGCACTGTCAAAATTTTAGTGGCTTACAGGGAGTGACCAGTGGTGGGACAAGTTGAGTGTGTTATCAGGTAGAAATGCAGGGAAAGGATGCTGAATGAACAGTTGTGAAATGCTTCGGTTGTTTTCGCTGCGGCAACGCAACTTAGCCAGGAACGTGTTTTTGTGACGTAAAGGCGAAAGACTGGCGTAAACACGTACATCGCGGTGATGTGCTTATCGCGCCGTTCTGGCGAGTGCTATTCGCAAGCATGCTGCTAGCAGTAAGCAGTTGAATAAAAACATGCTCAATTTACGTGAGTCTCAGCCGTTTTTCGTGTCGTATTTAACGCACTAGTTCCTCCAAGTTATTCCTTCGGTAATTATCGAACTCACCATTCTTCAATGTTTTTCATCAAAAGCTAATTGTACCTTGACCATTTGGTAAATTCAAGGTACGCTTCTTTCCCCAATGTGCGCACGCTTATGTATTTAAGCACCTTGTCGGAATCGCGTTGCTGTTGCTTCTGCAGAGCTTGAACTTGTGCTTTTCTTTCGAGAAAAAGAAATTGCAGCCTGCACCTTTTACCTACAAACTTGGCATGCTAAATTGTAGTTGTGTCGAAGTCGTATTGTTTTTAACTTTTCCTATTCGATCATGTTCCTGCTCAGACATTGTTGATGTGAATTTGTTCATCTGCTGAACTGGCATCTTTATTTCTGTAATGCAAGTACAGTCCGCAATCAAAGGCTTTGCGGTTATACGCCAGCATATGTTGCAAACGGCACGTATTTCATTTGTTTGTATGCTTTGATAAAAAAAACACATTCATACATCAGGTACGGTTTGAAATTTGTTACGAAATTCCAGATAGATGCCCAGATAGATATTGATGTGGTTATTAAATTTTCTGTAAAAGTCAATTAAGGCTTCCTTGCCACTGACAAAGCTATTGAAAATCGCCTTTTGAAGATGCGAATGTTGACACTGTTGGTAACTAGTTAGTATTGATGAATGTTTTTTTTATGCAGGTTGCTGAAGAGCAAAGCTCCGTCGAAGGTGTTGATTCGAAGCCTCCGTACTCCTACGCGCAGCTAATTATTCAAGTATGCGATGCAGTCGTTTTTAGCATGGATTTTGTGATATTACTAATAAACCATACCGCCATGGTGAAAACGTACAGAAGCGCAACGTCAGACGCGGTCAATGATATGTTTTGTTGATGCGGATTGTTGCAAACGGTTGATTGTCTGCGTTAAACTGGCTGTCTTCAACTTCGTTGCTTGTCGCTTTCCTTTCTATCTGTATATTGCTAAGAGTATAAATATCTACCGTATGATCTCATGTATGCAGCAAATTATTTTGCTTACTTAGACAAGTATGTGCGTTAGCGTCTGTTACGTTACTTGAAAGTTACAATGTAAGTCTTGTTTTGTTACTGCACATTAAAAAACTGTCTAATTTCTACACTGTGTGACGGAATCACTGCCTGGTATTTCTTGTGTTAATTTAAGGTAAAGCTTTTTCTATCGTTTGTTGCTACAGCACCTGTGCTTTACAGACGACTCAGTGAAGTTATTGTGTTAGTTTTTATGCTTTCCTACCATTTGTCATATTCAGCGCTCGAGGTACATGAGACACTACTGTAACAGGCCGCTGAATCATAACTATAGTTGCCGTCCAAGCATTCCTCGTGCTTTCTTATTTTTAATACCTGCATGTTACTTCAGGCTATTTCATCTGCACCGCAACGTCAGCTCACGTTAAGTGGCATTTATGCTCACATTACGAAGCATTATCCGTATTACAGGACAGCCGACAAAGGCTGGCAGGTGCGTAGTTTTTTGTGTGTTGCTAATCACGACATCCTGTTGCCGCTGCTTTCGAGCAACAATTGATACGCTTTCACGTGATCGTTCGCCAACCGGCAGTTTCGTGTTGGTGCCAACAGGAAGATAGCGCTACGTTACTGGTTTCTTTTTTTCCACAAAGAATATTATTGCTCTTGTCTTTGCAAAAGTTTCCGGAGGTTTTTCCAGTTTTGAAGAGGTCAGTTTTCAAGGTAAAACTTGCGTAATCAGTGTTAATTATAAGTTGCAGGCGTATAAGCTGTAAAAAATCCATCAATTATTTTCCCCCCAAGCAAATGTCATTCAGGAATTTTGCTTGCCATGACAATGTTTGTTTTGAAAACATTCGATCGACATGGTTTCTTTTGAATCATTGGTGTTTGTTTTGCTGCATTTTTCTAATACTTCACGAAATTGTGTACTTGTAACTGTTTGTGTGAGTTCGCTTCAAGCAAGTTTTTCGAAATCTTGTTTATTGTACGACCTACTGCGACGATGAAAATTGTGACCTATTTGATGATTGCGTTCAGGCAACAGCGGTGCATGTGCCATTGCCTGCCGCATGTATTGACTAGAGGCCTTTCGCAGAACTCGGCGTTGCTAGTATTCGTCGAGCGTTAACAGCGACTTCCTCTTTTTTTATCGCCAGAACTCAATACGACACAACCTTTCGCTAAATCGGTACTTTGTAAAAGTCCCGCGATCTCAGGAAGAGTCAGGCAAAGGTTCTTTTTGGCAAGTGGATCCGGCCTCGGAAAAGAAGCTCGTCGAACAAGCGTGGCGGAAGCGACGGCAGAAAACCATTCCTTGCTTCTGCACGCCGCTCACAACAGGAATATCAACTATCACAAGGTGGGATGCGTTCCGTGGATGATTTCCATCAAGTGTGTGGCGCATGAGCCGTTTTTTTCAATATTCAAAACAACTTAATCTGCAGGATATGTTTTCATTAATTTTTTTTGTGGGGGAAATGGGGGGTTATTCGCAAGAAGATTTCTGCGCAAGGTTCTTTGAAACAAATGTCTTTTTTGCTTGTGTCCTGACCACGCTTAGGTGTCGTCCAGCGGCGTTGTGCCATTGTCGCTCTGAATTTTTCGCCTCTTCTGGTTCCCTTCTGTACTCACGGCTGCTGCAGCAACGTAGGCTGTTCAGTGTGATTAAACAGACGCACAGATTCTCCTTTTTTTACTTTCGGAATCAAACATATTTTCGCATGCTGTTTGAAACGTTTCTCATGGACAATGACAATCACATCGTTACGAGGTCTGATCCTAAGGAGTTGAAACACACTTACTTCTGCATATTAGCGCCATGATGCTTTTGCAGTATCTTATATGATAACTGCCTAAATAAAAAGAGCCCGTGTTCTTGGAACACCTTGTCGCTGATTTTTACGTCACAACTCAGGCCCTTACAACTCTCTATCATCTTTATCGTAAGGCGACACGAAAGTTCCAGTTGTTGAATAGTTTTTGTTTATTTTCAACTGTAGGTCAGCCCCCGTTTCGCCCGAGCGCACCAGCACAATATTTAGCAGCACTGGTTTGCACCGTCCGGGAGAACAAAACGGACAGAGTTCGCACATTCTATCAAGTTTAGACGATTCTAAAGTTCATCTTGTCTCGATCCCTCAAAGGTACGTTCACTGTGTATTGATAAAAGTTCATGTTTCCGGCGCACTGTGTAATACCCTGTTTGCTGTGGAGCGAATTCCGTTCAGATATTCGTTGGCCAGACTGGTCTTTTTGAAGTCGAGATTCCCATTTGGCAAGATCAGCCGATAGCTCATGTGTCTTCGTGCTCTTAACCATGTTGCGGAAGTTGAACGTACGATGATTCAATCAGTGTGTGCGATTGCACAACGTATTACCTGAGATTGAGTCTGACAAAATGCAAATCTATCACTTTGGCCGCTGCAGTGTTTTATCCGGTTCGGATCACTCCGCGGATAAATCTGGGCTAAAGCCGTGAGTACATTCCGGTCGTGTTCCGAGTAATGCCTTCGGTGAATGCGGTTCTCACTTTTCATTTAGCGACTGTCTTAGTTTTGATTTAAGATCATTAAAATGGTGCAGTGGCTTCGAGCACGCGCCACCAAAACTGGTAGCAGAGGTTCGATTCCCGGTCGGGTCATACCGAAGACTTGCAAAACGGTATTTGCTGCCGGTCCAGCCACGTGGTTGGCGATAATAGGTGGAGATAAGGAAAACGTTCACGCGCGGTGCTGACATTGACTTGCCACCAATGCAGCATTCACTGCGAGAGTAACTGCGTGGCCCCCGGCGCAAGCAAGCGGGGCGGGTGCCACTGACCACTCACGACATTCCAAAGGGAGCGCGTAGCGAGTATAGACTCCTTTCTTCGGGTGTTTTCAGCGATTGTTTTTAAGGAACTCCTTGGTGGCTTCCTGTCTGAAAATTTTTAAGATTTACACAGTGCACATTAAGATTTAGTGCAGAGTGAGCTATTTATCAGATTCCTGTATTACGCACTATAAGCCTTGAATTCTTTCCTAAATGCGGCCTCTGCTGACTTCTTGCATCTTTTTAAAAATTGCGTGCTTTTTGATAAATTCGTAATTCTCTAGAACACCAGTCATTTCAACATAAAAAGCAGATGAAGGGCAGTTGCGATATATTCTGACTGTTACGTAATGGCCTGCTGTCTGCCTGCCAAAGATAGGGTAGGAGGTTTGACAGAAATAGTCACGGGAAAAAGAAGCCCCGCTAGCCTTATCCGGCAACCTGCCTTGGAGATGCGAACTCCAAAAGCAAGTCTTTCTTTTTCACTAAATTCACTACATTTGCAAAGATTTTTAGCACACTCGGCCTTGTTACAGCACCTAACTGTAAAACGAGCTGCTCTAGCATAGTGCAATTCTATTTCTCGTATCCAATACCGCGCTCATTTCCTTACGCTGTTTTTTCAACTGTAGATCAGTTTTATTCAAGCGAGCTTTCTAATCTATAGTTGAAGGACACACACTTCCCCTAATTAATTAACGGCAAAATAGTTTTTGGCCTTTCTGCGACGTCGAATGTCGCACAAGACACGACCGTGTTTTCGATGACAATGCAACATTACACTCATTTGCAATTTAAGCTATGCATTTTGTAATACCTGCGCATAGCACCCGTCACTTCTCCAGCCATTGACTTCTCAAGATTTCACGATGACTGCAGCGTTCCCATGCATTTCCCACGTTGCCTTTGCTGCGACGTTCATCTTCACCAGGACGTCCACTGAACGACAATTTCAAGCATCGCTTGCCGGAAATCGAATAGACGTTTGGTCAATTTCGCCAGACGTTCGCTTTTACGCTGTTCGCGATCGTGTTATTCTTACTTGATCGCCCTGTTTTCTTTTTTCACCGGGCTGCCGTTGTGTGTATCGGAACCTGGTCCACCAAGCTGCCTTCAGTCAGGTGCTGACGGAAAAACTGCAGAGCGCTTCAGCGGCTACGATGTTCAAACTCGCTTCAGGTTAAACGTGTTTCACCACCAAGCGGAAATTAAATAATCATAGCAATTTGTAACACTAGGCCCGTAACCACGTGGGGGCGAAACCCCCCTTGCAAAATTTTTCGCTCCCCCCTGGAGAAATGTGTTGAACATAGTTTAAAACTATTGGACATAGTTTAAAAAATTTGGACCCTATCAAAAGACTCTTCCCCCCCTAGTGTCCGAAGCTGGTTACGGACCTGGTGGGCAATATCCCCAATTTTTTGTGCACCTCCAAATTTTGTTGTGGCTAGAAAATTTCCTTTTAAACATATAATAAAAACAATAACCTTTCCCCCTAAAATGTATTTTGCCCTTCCAAACGTTAAAACCTGGCAACGGGCCTGTGTAGCAGTTGCATGGGTCCCGGTGAAGATACGATCTTCTGGGTCCTGCTAGTTTTCCCTTAACTACCATCTTAATTGTGAACATTGGTTTTGAATTTAAGCGGATACACATATCGCGAAAACAGCCAACAGGATAGCAATAGTAAATTCTTATGTTCAGCTGTTATAAACATCTAAAAATGACGCCGATGTGTCAAACAGTTGACAGCAGGCTTTCATCAACGCAAATGGCGTGGAAAACGGAAGTAGAAGTAATCACCAGACACGCGTAATCACTGTGACACGCAGATAACGATACCCCGAAAAAGAGGCAAGGGAGGCGACAACAAGTAGAAAGTGCAGCCAAAGAATGTAAGAGCGATAAAAAAATAAGCCAAACTGCTAAACGAAGTAAAATATATACTTAATCCACTATGAAGTCGTTAGGCGAAACACTGCTTTGTATACTTTTGAAAAGAGATTTTGCAACAGCACTTTTTCTGGATGAAAATTTTTAATTTAGCTGACATGCACTTTTTTGTTTAACCTACGTACTTTTTTGTGTGAAGCACTTTGTTTCGCCAATATATCTTTTTGGGGTGACGCACTTTCGTTATCTCACCAATATACTTTTGATCACAGTCACCACAGCGTCTTGGCGGTCAAAACGGTGGATGGGATCTTCCCATTTCGCTGATTGTTCTCGTGGAATTTCAAAACATCCCGATCTTGTTCCCTCTCATGCATCTCTGTAGTTCTTAAGTCGCGTTAAAATGGTAACGCCGCTGAAGTTCTGGTCTTCAACGGTTTCTCAGTGCTATTAAAGCGTTCTCGTGAAAAGTTGCTTATTCCGGCGTATAACCGTTGCACCTTAAGTCGGTTAACCACCGGAATTAGCTACTTCCAGCAGTAATTCCGGCGGAATTAGCTACGTTGAACGCGTTTCTTTTCTTTCTTTATGACTGCATCCAGCGTTAAACAATACTTGTGATACAAACGTACTCAAGGATTTTCTCCGTTTCCCCTTTCTCACCTGATTCTGTAAATCGAAAGTAGTGAAAAAAGTCTAAATCTTTTTTTGAAAAAAACAAAAAACAAAAAGAATGTGACAAATCAAATTTTTAACCATGAGCTGCTTGTGAAGGTGCAATCGAATGGGGTGTTGCTCGGGGAATCACCGTTTAATTTTTACGTGGTAATGTGCCGGTATGTACATATGAATGCGGATTTTTCAAAATGCTGTTGTCAGGACGTTCGTAAATTTCTTCGCGTGCTTCAACGTGCCAACAGATTTTTTGCCATGTAGGCTTTGTAGGGTGAGTGCGCTACTCCAGAGCAAGCACAGTCAACTCTCCTGCGAGTGGATGAAAACCCATGGCTGGTGCAGTAACCCAACACCCGCGATTTCTTCGTTTTTTTCACCAAAATCGTTACCTCTACGAATGTCCGAACGTAAATCAAACTTACAATCAATACCGCTGTTGCAGATGTGTTTTTTTTCTTAGTTGAACAGCTTTTTCAATCATAAAATCGATTTTATGCCAATCGTTCTAATAAAGCCCACCATAAGGGAAACGTCGCAGTATGTCGCACAAGCAAAATTCCAACCGCTGGTGCTGAACATACAACGAACTGGTTGGACATTTCCTATTTATCTGTAGTTGCACCGTTTCTTTCAACGGGAGCACAGCATGTTACGCCGTCACGCACGAGTGGCAGATTTTGTCGAAACAGTATTTTTGCTTTTTTCGCAGAACTCTTTCCCAGCCGCCGCTCGGTTCGGTTGCGATTCACAGCCAAGCAATAGCCTCCCTCGCGTCGACGGCCGGTGACGCGGTCAATTCAAGTGCGGCCTCCGCTCCTCAACCCGCCCCGACTAAAGCTCTGTGGCCGATGCATCAACTTATCACGTCTCAAAGTATGGCGGTAGTGATAAGGCAAAGCCGACCGAAGTAGGTTTTCGGCTATAGGGTTTGTTGCTAGACCCAATGACCTGCAGGTCACGGGCTGTACTGATTGATTGATGAGAGGAAAGAACATTCACCCGCTCAGAGACGTTCTTTATGCAGTGCCTTGTTAACGTGAACGCTTTTTCTGGACGGCATGGATAGAGTAGCAGATGAAGCATTCGCGTTTTTCTAAATTTCTCACATCTTCAAGATTTTTAGTGAAATCCAAAAGGTAATGCTTTTCGCCACCGATCCCCCGAATACTTCCAGTTTAGTCAAGTTCAGCAGCCTTGCTAACCACACAGTTTAGCAAAAGCGAGAGGTGAACCGGAAGCAGTCGTTGAAGATGATTACTATGGTTCGTGCAGTTTTCGTCACAAAAATTTATGGCATGCTTTGCCTGAATACTCGGACACTAGTTTGTGCAATCATGTCATTGATTGAATACGTTGTATCACGTTGCGGTTCAAATTACCGAGGTTTGTTTGCAATTGTCGGGCAAACGTAAACAAGCATAATCGCTTCTTTCCCGTCGTTTTCGCACAGTCGTGCGCTTGAATTGTTAGTCTTTATCTAAACTCGTTCCTCTCGTACTTCATCATCCCTATCGTGGTTCTAATAAATTTGGTTCCGTGGTGCTAATAGACTCGGTTTAAACTTGATCGTACTCCCGCCACTGCATATGACACGTTCTTACGTTACAGACACACAGATAGTCACCGACAACAGCGGCGCTGCTGTCAGCAACAGCTCCGGTCTGCCGCAAACGCCAGGTTGGTAATTTCGTGTTTTCCGAAACCCTTGCAACCGGTCGAGCTTTCTCGAATCGCCGCGTGTTGTTATGCTCAACCAGGTCCGTCGCCGGTCCAGGACTCTTGGGGGGGTTCAACCTGCGCTTGTGGGGCTAAAGTTTGGAGAAGAGGGCAGGACGTAAAACATTTTTACATGTTTTTAATGACCTGCACGACGCCTCAGAAAATGCAGTGTTTTAGCAGAAAAGCACCATGCTACTAGTCGCACAAAACGTTGCTGCCAGACGAACTTCCAATAGCATTTAAATATTTTGCTACAACAGATGGCATAGATATCCACAAAAATTAGATAACAGATAGGTTTATTCAGACTTTTTTGTGAGTCAAGTCACGAAACAACAGAAGTGCAAAACACCTAAGGGCAGAAAAATTAACTGCATGTTACGGGAAGAACTTGGGAATTCTGCAAATTGATGTGAACTATTGAAACGCAAAGAGTTGGCAAAAGACTTTATGGCTCAACTACTTAGCCAATTCTATTGTTTTCTTAAGCCAATACTAGATTGAAGACGAAATTTACTTGTGCAAGAAATTTAGAACTGACAACCAGTCATTTTTTAACGCGTGTCACAGTTGAAATAGCAGTTACCGAAACTGCTTTGAGGCTTTAGAATTGACATAAAAAAGCACAAATTTTTACAACTGTTGGAATTTACAGTGAATTATCTGCAACACAGAAAACGGTCAATCACAACAGGTTACAGCTGAATAACATAGGCTTCGTTTTGCAGTTTGCCCCCGCTATTGAAAGATGAGGGTTAATCAAATAAATGTAGTTTAATATTGATCGCAGTGATTCTTGGCTTTTACGAACAGATACAATAGTTCTTCTAATACGTTTTCCAAGCTCATCATCCGGTTAGCGTGTTTTGGCTTTTGTAACTAAAATTTGTAAGTTACCATGCATCTTGTTGCAGCCTTGTCATAAAGTTCTTTTGTAGTGCTGTTGCTACTAATGTTTGGATTATACAGTATTTGTTGCCGCAATTTAAAAAGAACTGTTGTATCTTTAAATGGCTTTCACAGACTGGTGTCCGCCCAAAGAGAACGGATTGAAGATACACTAGTGGTGTTGGGTTTAGGCAAAATAGCCTATATAGCAACTAACTGGCAACATTTTTAACCAAATGGAACACGGTCAGGGCAACAAGAATACGCTAATGTGCTCTGTCAATTCATTTAAGCACCTGCAAACACTTCAAAGAGGAAGTCTGCGAAAATCCCTAATAAACCTTTTCAAAAATAGCTTTTTTTCACTCTTATAAATTCTTGCCCAAAGTCATTATCAAAACCCAATCGATTCTGTATCTTTTCCACACTCACGCTGCGAGTGGAGTCGAGCAACCCAATTGCGAGCATCCTTTATCATTTCTCGTGCTACTACCCTGTGTTTGCGCAGATCAGATGCTGTTCCAAAACAAAACCGGGAAGGCAATAATGTTCGAGAATGTATTCAACGGCCGCACGTCAAAGAGTATGTGTGTAATACAGCTATGTCCAACCCAAATGGCGTACTGAGCCAAAATTTTTGTCACTGTTTTAACCAGGGCCGCACGTTGAATGACATTAATGCGAACCGCACATTGAATGCCTTAATTTGATTTCAGCAAACTAAATTTAGTCTAAGCTAATATACTGAAAGAGTTCGAATCCTAACTGCAATGGTAACAGACGTGATAAAGTGGTACCGAGGACAACCTGCATGCAAAACGTCAAATTCAGGATTAACAAAATACGGACAGGTTGCGAATATGTACAATACTTTCACAACACTGAAAAGCTAAACTGGGCCGCATGCGGGCCGCGGGTTGGACATGGCTGGTGTAATATTAGAGGAACTTTTAATTCCAATTTTCTCAAAAGCCACTGATCGCAAACAAATTTGCTTCTGCCTAAGAGACAGCCTGTAGCTAAAGCTTGATGTCAACTGCGCCGAGATTTCACCATAATTGTTTATCCAGGGTATATTACATACCATTTTTTGAACTTTCAACAACTGGCGTACATTGAAAGCTACTGTATACAACAGTGCTTGGTGTGCAGAAAATACTTTTTATTTTTGCAAACCTTAGTCTAACAACACTTCGCACTCACTTTTGATCCTGTAACGCCAATGCGACTTAACACGAAAATGAAAACCATAAAAATATCTCTGCAACTTCGCCTGTCTATTTGATCTAAACAGGTATTCGCGTATATAAATCAAATCACAACCTTCTGAAGTGTTGTATTCAGAAAGGGAGGGCGGCTGTAGCTTAGATTTGTAGCGATTTACCCCCCAGAACCTCACTTTGCGACGGGCCTGTGCCGAACAGTGATTGTGCGTGAAATGCCATAGCCTGGCTCCGTAAACTTGATGTGTCGATCTAACACAGGGGTCGGCAAACTCCTCGTCTTTGGGCCGGATAGTGTTCCTGTCCAGCCTAACGCACTCTCCCTGTTCATATGCTATAGCATCCGGCCTACTTGTAGTTGCTACGGTGCCTGAACACGACCAACGCTTTCTTTGGCATTCTAATATCGATTTTGCGTGTTCTGTTGCACTTGCAGTTATGTGTTTATACCAGCGTTCCCCAAAGTCCGGCCGCGAGTTTCCCAGGAATGTTTAGTGTTTCAGCAATTCCGTGTAAATGAATTAATGTAAGATGTAATGGATAAAAAGCAAATAGCATTTGCTGTAATTGAGAAGTTTATCCCGATAAGCTTTAGGCTACAAACCAAGCTTATCTCTTTGATCAAAACATCAACTACAAACGTTTTGGAGCTAATTGCATTTTGTGTAACAGAAATTATTTACTTGGGATCTAGACCACATTTTTTAATGTTACGCTTTGCGTACAACTCAGATAAGTAAACACAAACATAGAAAATTGTTACACCATAGTTGCTTTTATCATTGGAAATTACTGCGCGCCAGACCCCTAATGTTGTACTTGAGGTTGGCGCCTGGACTCCTGTAGAATCCATATCAGCATGCGTAAAAAATGTGTAAATTGTAGTAGGCATTTGGCGTTTGAAGTATAAGCGTTATTTGGCAGCTTTGGGATTTTTTAACAGGAATACTGCTTGGCAGTGGCGTAGCCAGCCCAATATTTTTTGCGGGGACAATATGTTTGATTTTAGGTGAATAAAACTATTTTGTCTGGGATACCGCTTCTCAAAGCACAAAATGACTAAGAAAATTTTGAAGAAAGCACGGGCCCCCAGGCTGCGCCTATGCTGCACTGCATGCTAATTGCAAGCGAGTTCAGTGGGTACGGGTATTTAATACCATGAATAGCAGTAACGTAGTCTCGATACTTGATCTTGAGGCCAGTTTCGACAATGGTGTAGGAGGCGGGGGTGAAGGGGGGTACAAGCGGACCCCAAAAGTTTTGATTTATCAAAAATCCGGGCAAACTCCTACAAGATTTGGGCACAGATGTTTTGACACTTTGTTCTCAATATATGATGAATGAGACTTACTGTCGAAATATGTCTGAATTTGACTTTTTCTTCTCCAAAATACACATGAAGATCTTTTTTGTGTGACTTCCAAAAAAAGTCTTAATCATTTTTGAGAGACGAATTTTTCGGGTAAGTTTGAGTAAATTCGGACAAAAATCCTTCGCACCCCCCAAAATTTGCATGCCTCTACACCTAGTGGTCTCGAGACCCATTTCTGCGAGTCTCTCAGTCTCGAAGGTTTCAGGTCTCATCTCGGCGGCTACAGGTCTCGGTCTCAAACCTATTGTCTTGAGACTTTGAATACCGCAATGATATGACTTAGTAAAACTTTTTAATTCAACCACTTCGAAGTTGAAAATCTTTTTGTCTGCTGTATCTGCAGATAAGAAGTAACATACAGTAAGAAAGTAGGAAAAATGCCCACAATTCGCAAAATGTTAACTTCGAAGTGGTGATGACATTTTTTTGAAAGCTTTTAGAAACATTTCGGCATAATCTGCAAATTTTTGAGTCTCAGACTTTTTGATGAAGTCTTCGTCTCGAAGTTTTAACCAGGTCTCGGTCACGAAGTTTAGGTCTCGACTACATCTCTGCTGTCTAGTCAGTGATTGGTGAGATATACAGGGTTCTTGAAAATCGTAGAAGCAATTGACGTATTGCAACGTCAAGCATGGAACCAAATATTACAACTATTATGCAACAAAAGAAGCAGTTGCAAAAGTCACATTGCAAACATGTTACCAAACAAAGAAAACAAATTGCAATGTACAAACGTGTCTAATGTAAAGCGTGTGGCTTTTTGTTTTGTTTTTTCAATGCACAAAACAGTCCGGCGCACGGATGCTGAT
>Ga0210059_1001188_pt1 | contig 38273 bp, 11 predicted proteins | sample Ectturendosymbi2_FD_188042 | JGI IMG/M metagenome (GOLD analysis project Ga0210059, IMG submission 188042) | Ecteinascidia turbinata endosymbiont from Florida, USA - Sample 2 (SPAdes) (version 2) | ecosystem: Host-associated > Tunicates > Ascidians > Unclassified | place: Key West, Florida... | reverse complement strand
TGTATTTGGGTGGTGGCAGACGGGATGACCGAAGTGTCTTTTCGCCGCCTCCCGGCCTTACTGTGTCTGTATTGTTAAGTGTACTTGCGTTGAGGTAAAAAAAGAATAAAATTGTTGTTGTTGTTGTCTCTCCAAAACTTTTAATGATTTTTTTATTTTTTGATGACTTTCGAATTTTAATCAATTTTCCATGACTTTTCCATGAGTTTCCAGGAAAATTTATTTTTCCAGGATTTTCAATGATTTTCCATGACCGTGGGAACCCTGTTATGAGTTTTTCAGAATGTGGAACTATGTTGCTTATAGTAGCATGCATGTCTGCCTGTGCACGTAAGTGATTTCTAGAATTCGTCTTCATTGACAAAACAGTGCTAAATCTTAACTCGCATTTACGTACGTTGTCACAAATGGAATGAGCAAAGCTAGTTCAACAAATTTTTTAACAAAATTAGTTTACCAAATTTAACAAACACTTTCACAAGAACAACAATTCACTCCAATATGAAAGGCATAAAGGGCACACGACTCCTTTCCTCTACGACCGATCAACCTTAGAAATATTTACTAAGAATGAAATGCGGAATCCACTCGCATATACTACGCTCAGGCTATTCTACAATTTTCCAGAAAAGTAATTATCGAGTCACTAAAAACACTGCCAATTTCTAGTTTATTCGAGCAAAAACCACTACAGGCTCGTAAATCAGAATATATTACAGTCGATTTTCACACGAAAAATAATTAATATCGTCACACATGGGTTTGAACGAACCTTTCGTTTTTGTCTATAATCCATTGCAAAAAGCCTCAGAAGATAATAAATAGATCAATTTCCTGTCATAAAGACGGACGCTTGTCGCACTCCCAGGGGGTACAATCCCCCTGGTTGGGGACCACCTATCTATGCCAAAAGACTACCAGGACCACGTCACAATATCCGAGGCCAAAAGCTTAGAAAACACTGACGTCACACGGACAACAGGAACACTTGTACACCAAGTCTCGAGTACCGAAAACATCTCGTCATTTCCGCTGTACTTTTACAGCGAAGACGCGAAAACTGCCCCAATCTATTGGATTCACACTAATCACTTCGCAACTGAACGCAGTTGCAGGCTGCAGCATTTTTCATGATTCGAACCTCACTCACCGTTATTGCTGCGCTCGCCTCCTGCAGTGGCATGACGACTGTTGCCAGGTACCTGGGCAAACAAAGTCAAAATCGACGTCTGCATGCATCATCAGCTAAAGCTATTGAAACAATAGGAGTTTGCAACACCAACTAAACAAAACATGACCGGTGTACTTTGGCAGCCGCCGAGTAACCAGGACGAATCAGAAACTCCGTAGTTACCAGCAGAGCTTTATCTTATTTCCACATTGTGGGGCGATCTATCTTTGCACCCGGATGTAAAATTACGTATGTTGCAGAGACACAAGCTGCTGCATGTCACCTGAACGAAGAGAGCGTACGCGACGAATAACTTTGCCCTAACCCAATAATTCTAACAGTGAGCCACTTAGCTAACTTAAGGAGGAAGTTTGAAAACCTCGTAGGAAAAAGTTTTTAATTCTGTATTTCTCAGCTTCCGCAATATCCGATATTTCGTGCAACTCTAATGCTTTTCGTTATTGTGGCTTGCATGCTAGCTGGCTAGGGTGTAGCGTAATAAGTACTGCAGATTCCGCTTGGTTGCATTTCTAAATTTTCCAAACCTATTACGTTTGAGTTGGAATAACAAGGAATTAATTATGGTGATGCAAAAGTGCTGAGATGGAGAAGGTGGACTTATTGTGCTGTGTGAAAGGATTACATTACAAACGTCAGTGTCACCAAAAACGTTGCCGATTATTTTGGAAAAGTTGGATAAATTTAAAATTTTACTCTTGTTGGAATGAAATTTCTTTCGTGGTAATTAGAGAAAAGCTTTCATTCATTTTTTACCGACAATTTGTTCTGTAGCAGAAAGAAATAGGTCCAAATCTACAACCTTTGCCTGGTAAACAATTTTTTATCCTTTACAGTGCAAAAATAGTATCTGAAACATACAGATCTACAATTCCGCAAAATGCCAAAGCACACAGTTTCAGATAATGTCTTGTGTGGTTGACTCCTTTGATAACTTCTTGTTTTGCAGTAAAACTCGATTTCTTTTGGAATGCCTATCTAGCCCCCTATCGTTTTTGTAATTTACGGTGAGAAGGAAATGAACGTGTCTGGGATTTGCTGGGAAAGAATGCGAAAAAAACTTTGAGAACAACTGCCCTAACTACACTGCGAACACCGCAGCTGTTACGTAATAAGGCCCTTAATCGCAAGTACACTAGGGGAGTTTAGGCTCCATCACAGCATTCAAAATCACTCACATATCTTTTCTGATTAGATTCCAAAAAGCTATCAGACGGATGCGGTGGCAAAGGGGGTTGTACGAAGTCTGCCGCAGACGGCTTCATAGAACCTGAAATAAAAATTCACCACAAAAGTTTTTTTATCTGTTGTGAGCAACTTTACATGATCTGAAATCAACACTGTTTTCTATATACTCGGCTGGAAAGTGTAAACAGCTAAAAACAACGGTTAAGTAGATAAATGTTGAATAATACTAAGTCTATATTGACTATGCACAACGCATTCATTACAAGCTAGCGTAATGCATTGCAGCTACCTGCACATTATCAGCTAAAATTTTATGCGTGGATTTTATAGTTTTCTTCAAAAAAAACAAGCGGTGCAAGTAATGCTACCTAGAAGTCACTCCCAGATAATTTGCACCATTTTTTTCAAAACATGTATATAACCCTTATATTCACTAAGTTAAAAGCACTGGTAACGCAACTTTAACGTGAACAAAATATACTTGCTACGTCGACATTAACCACTCTGTTGGAAAGAAATTTGACGTGGAACAATGATCCAAAGGTGTCAACACAACTGCTAGATCAGGACAATTCTTTTACGTGTATGACAGTAGAAAGAAAAACCTTTCTGAGTGAAGCCATACCCCGCCACTAGTTGGTTTAAAACATGACCCACAAAAGAAAAATCTACAGTATGGTTAGTTTTTCTTCAGAACTACACAAGACACCTACAACAACCGCTTTCATTTACGAAACTAACCAACATTAATAATAATTGACCATTCCTCCCCAGTCATGATGAGAACGATGCAGACAATTGCGAAAATTAGTGCTTCTATCATACAGCAGTACTTAAAGTCAGCATGCAACTACGTGATAATTAAGCACCAGCAGTGTAAATTAGAAATAAGCACAAACAAGCCATGCATGGAAACAATATCACAACCATATGTTACCTTCTACGCCAGAATCACCATGAATGAAATGCAAACTACAAGAATTGGAAGAGCAAATCCCACTGCCAGTAAGCATGCAAATGGCTACACCACCGCCAAGCTTAAATTGCGCAAAGCTTTCATTGTCGACAGGCAACAAAGACTGTACATTGCAGTTGGTGTTTTCATTTAAACGCTTTTCTTCAATGTCAAGAGAGTTTTCATCGCCATCAATGGAAAAATCATCAATGTCATCATCGGTGTAAGCACGCTCACTGTCTGCCTCACCAGAAAATAAAGGTCGTGCGCTTTCACTGCCATCATAGACGGCAGCTATTGAAGGACTGTCAGCTAATTTTGACGAGAAGTCAGTTATGCTTTCAACAAGTTTATCTGCAAAATCCATGATTTTCTGAATAGGCGGACAAACATCGCATTGGGAAGAGGTTTTACTTTCTACTTTATTGCAGTTAATGTCTTCATTTTTCAAGTCCAATTCCAAGAGCTCTTCGTTTGGCAAATTACTATGCAGAACGTTTTTTTCATCAATTGAAGAGTTGTTGCTCACATCATGGAAACCAGGTTTGTCGGAAGCAACATTAATCTCCCTGCAGTGCTCGACAACATGAGGTTCGGGGTACTTGCAATCTGCTTCAGTCCTTCCAAAGTCAACTAACTTCGCATCACAATTTGGCTGCAATCGGTTGGGAGACTGAATTTTTACTACTTTAGGTTTATCACTGAAACCTCTGTTAATGGCGGTATTTTGCTGATAGCAGGGTCTTACATCTTGAATATCACCGATGTTACCCTCAACGTTAACCAAATCAAGAGAGGCGAAACTTTTGTTGTTTAGTTCATCGCTTGTGTTGATGGAGGCTGCAGCAACTACATCTTGCTTTTTGTCTTTTTGAGAGAAACGGATGGGTTTGAATTTGCTTTTCCCTATTACCGCGGAAAAGGGCACAGGGCATCCTGGTGTTAACAAGAAAAAAGTTTGAATTGTGAATGGCATTTAAAATGCATGCAGAAAATTTGAAATAAATATTAGTTTCACTTTCTTGCTATCATACGCGAAGACAATTGGGTTTTATAGAATCGTTTCAAGATGCAATGAGTTGCCAGGACGAATTCTAACAATTCACAAGTGCAGCTCTACAGTGTAACATGCGTTTGTCGCTTGAATTAAAAAACAGAAGCTCAAACATACGCGCTGAACAAGAGGGCTGTAAGCGAGTTGGCAAAACAGATGCAGTCAGTATGATTACGACGTTTGAGTTTTAGAGATGTTAAGTAAACTGCATAATGTTTGTAATGATTTCGCAGACAATCCCAGCAAGCAAAAATACATAAGTATGTAGGTTAAACTTTAACCACCTACCAACAACATTCATTAAGCTCTTGGGCTGATTATCCATAGGTGTTCAAGTGACACGTCATGTTTGCTAAGGTTCAACTTTCAACGTCAATCATCATCGGATGAAAATCGATTGAAGTCATTAACGCTTCAGTTGTGCAAATCAACATGCAAGTAATTCTCAAATAGCACAACTTTAAATCTCACTGAAAGACAGGAGGTTGTAAAAGTAATTGCATGTTTTTCCGAAAGTCAAGCACACATGCATTCACAATAATAAATGCAGTTTAAAGAATCCAACGGAATTACCAGCAGCTGTAGTATTACTCACAGAAAACATATAATGAAATATATTGCTCTATATTGGACGCCTTTTTACCTATTTAACAAGGCAAACACAGCTTAATTATTTTATCAGAAGTGTCTGTTCAACCCTTTTGTGCCAATTTTTCTTGCGTTTCTCGATCTCCACAAGTTGTTCCAGCTAACAACGCTACACGGCAGAACAGGATTGATCAATCAGACTGTGAAATGAAGCTCTTGTCAGACTTCAGATATATTTTTAAATCATACTTAGTAAAGCAGCTTTGATATTCACCATGGTAAAGGTACCATGCACGAACGGGTGGAAGTTCTCGGTTAATCGATCACACAAAAAGAAGCCGGCTGCCTATGATATAACTGGGATGCTAACGTAAGCAAAACAGCATGTTGAATTCCTCTGAAGCATGGTGCAAACACATGGAATATGGAGGTAGAACCGATGGACGCAAGTGCTGTCTATTTAACTGATACAACAAATCTTAGACGAAGTTCGTCAGTGTTATATAGCTTGGGATCCACAGCACGTTGTATTACATTGGGCATATAAGCGTGACAGTGGTGTAGCATCTATTGGCTACTTCTACCTGCAACGGACTACATGATGAAAAGCAACTACATGTAAAACAGACAACAACAGTAGCTACCACACAGATTCACAGCCACTTACTGCTTCAACCGAACTCAAACAAGTAAGTAACTAACAGCTGATACGCTGCCCACACGCCAAGACCAAAGAAACTGACGAAATGAAGCAAATATTGCGACAGGGTTTTGTCATTTTCCCTTCACCTCTTGGAAGCTGCTAGACAGTTACCGTGAACTGGAAGGTAAGGCGGGAGAGGGTCATTCTTCAAGGCTTTCACGTAATCTTCTTCCATTTCCGCGACAGTCGCATTTAGCGTGGCAAGAAGGTCATCAAGCTCTCGCTCTCGTCGCTGACCAAAGGCGGTAGCGACTCGCATTTTTGGGACGCGTTGTCCCGCGCGCTGAGCCATTATCTTACCTGTGCCAACAACTGGTACTTTACACGTCCAAATAGGACACTGACAGCGGCTATGATGCAGAAATATGAACACCACGCCGTTATGCAAAGAACCGATGAGAGCAAGTTAACCACACGGCCATCTGCAACATGCCACTGTTCAATACTGCAAGTCGTAAAACAAGACAGCCTTCTTCTGAATGCGCGGTGTTCTCAGCACAAGGCACAACCATCGCTAAACAAGCTGTTTCTGAATATGCGTTATCGTTGTTGTTGAAACGCACAAAATCTACGGGACTAGCCTTCCGTATGCTACTCACAAAGTCAACACAGGCATATTGACACAGTAACTTCGTTCTACAAGCATTTACGATTCATTGAGGCTGGCGCGCAACTAAGCCTGGAACAGGTCTACAATTAATTTATTTGGCGCCGCAATAACCATGAATTTAATGTTTTCTTCTCGAAAACCAATAACAATATTAGCGCCTGCTTACACTGTTTCTTCTCGCTGAAACAGTTCGGTCATTTGTCCCATAATAGTATTAAAACTCGCCGTAACTGTATTCGCTAGTCTATGTTTTCGGATATTATGACCAAACTGACTTAATTTTTTTCGGTCATTAAAATAAAAACTCGGTCTACGACCGAAAAAGCTAGCTCTTGCATACGAGACACAATCGTTGCCGGAAGTTTACACCTGGTGTGACTTATTAATATACTCCTTTTTCAGACCTACCAAGGTTGCGAGCAATTGCGAAACAAACACTCAGTTAAAAGTCAGAAGATTCAGCAGCGAAAGATGACGAACAGTTTGTAAGGCGTTTATCAGGCAGAATGATGATGGTATACAACAGCACTGTCGCTGCATTGTTTCAGAGCATTCCCACCAAACCAGCATATCACCTTTTCAGCAACTGCCCGCAACGTTTACTTCATCCCCGAAAATTCCGGAAAATTTCAGTCACCTTCGTCAACGACCGCCAAACGATAACATACTGTGCAAACCTACGAGCTAATTGCTAGCGTTCCTGACAAGACACTATTGACATGACGTTTTTAAGAGCCCAAACAGCTGCGATGCTACGTACATCGCGACAATCGTATACATGCCGTGAGTGAACACCCAGTGGTGCAGACTGTGACATCCAACTAGCGAAACAACAGCAAAATCATGACGTATCTCTAAAGCATACACTTGCAACACAAGTTAACTGCCGTTAGTTTTGGAGCTGTTTTCAAGTAGGAAAGGAATCAACTACGATGCTAGTTGTCGAATTAAAGTTGTTTCAAACCCGAAAATATAAAGAAACAAAAACTAACAAACACCACCATAGCTGCTAAAATAGGCTTGAGAATGCACATGACAAACACTTGTCTCATTCATTAGTTACATATACTACCAATCTGTTTTTTTTTCGGTCACAGACCAAAACGTTTTACCAAAAAAATTAAGTCATTTTGGTCAGAATATTTGAAAATATAGGCTAAAAAACACTTTTATGGCGAGTTTTAATGCAACTGTGAGACAAATGACTGAAATGTTTCAGCGAAAAAAAAACAGTTACCAATCAATTTCAACTTGAAGTTTTAAACCTAAGTTACAGCAAAGTCTACACAACTCCGCTGCACCAATCAGCCTAAGATCGTTTCAGGCAATTATTTATTGATCATACAATTGCACAAGTCTTCAGCTGCTTTTGACCTAAAAAACTGCATCCTGCTGTCAACAACCCGCAATAGATTCATTAGCCACTCCTGTTTTTCGTAACAGGGTAGCATGTGATCAACTCATATGTTGAAAAGGCAAGGATATCTTCAAACAATGGAAAGACAGCACAAGTATTATTTGCAAAGATGTATGCTATCGTTGCATATTTCTTTTAAGAGTCATTTTTACATGGTGTGTGTCAAAGACAAAAAGTCAAAAGATTTATATGGACAATGCAGCTATTACAAAAATCATGTAAGCTGAACCAAGAGTTCACACCATGTAAAATCATAGGAATACAACAGCCTTCTTCAAAACAACAACTGCTTTAAGCCTTGTGCAGGTAACAATGCTGAAGTCCATACAAGAGTACCTGGAACCACAGTCATCTGGTCTCAGTTATGTTGGTGAGAAGGGCAATTAGAATGCCGCAGACACATAATTAAGTGTTAACTATAATTGCAAAAATAAAGATAAAAATGAAACAAAGACAATAAAGTTAGGAGTAAGAAAAAGCAGCTTACCACCAGTTGTTTGGATATGCAAGCAAACAAACATTATACTTCTTTAGTTATGAAATTTACAGCAGGCCACATGCCAGCTGCAACTAAAATTCAAATAGTTGTCAAGAAGTTGAGTTTGGTCAACCAAGAAATGCATTGCTTATTAACTGGGCACTTGTTATGTTTCATTTCACACCAAAATCAATGGTAACAAGGAACTAGTTGCAGCTAAATTTTGGTGAACTGCTGGCATCATACATAAAGCAACTGTAAACTAGTATCTAGGTAATATTTTTGGAGTATGCACGTTGCCAACATTATCATATTTATAGCACAGTTAAGCCGTGTTTCAAAAATATGAACTTACTTGAAATTCAGAAGTTTATTATCTTTGTTATGTAGTGTGAGGTGCTTAGTCATTCATGCAAAAAAATACCTACATACACTACATGCACCTCGGACCCACTCAGCATTATCAATACCAGCCTATGTATCCTTACGTACTTGGTGTTTAAGGGACAGATGCTAGGCAATGTACCAATCCAGATCTAGCATCTACTGGATACCACCTTAATCCTTTTCTCATCCATGTTTATATATTTATATATGAAAACCATGAAGAGATATAACACATTAAACAATGAAAGCACTTTTTGAGCCACAGTTACAAGGTTTTTCATGGAACTGGCATAAAAATAGTGAACTCTCAAAAACTGCCTGGTATCCCGGCCAGTTTTTAGGAAACACACCTGGTACCAGAAGTGTTACTATTTGGCTAAACTACCTTGTAAAAAATAGCCATAAAAACATTCAAAGCAATAATCACCAAACCAGGGAGTGTCAGTGAGCATAAATAGAAATGTGGAGTTTTTCTACTTTTTTGTTAAAACTTTAACCATGGGATGCACCTTTCTTTTTCAACCTCATGGGTAATCGGCATGTTTTCTATTAAAACCAGCACATAACTCTTTCTATAAAATATGCACCCTACCATTTTCATTGTTTTGGTTGAGTTTTTTTCTTACTATAGAATTCACTTAATAAATCCAACCACATATTAAAACCAATTTGCCTTGAGACACAAGTTTTGCATTAAGAAATTACCCATCAAAAATCCAAAAGCCACTTCAAAACCCCATTTACTTTATACCTATTTTCATTGCAACTTGTTTTTTTTTCAGTCATTCGGTGGTCATTGACTAATTTTTTTGAAATGACTGAAAAAATTCAGTCAATTCAGTCATACTGCCTTTTTCCAGTCATAAAAAAATACCTTAAAATATAAAAGTGACAGACAATTTTTAGTTATTTTGGAGAAATGACTGAAATATCTTCGCAAAGAAAAACATGTTGTAGCTCCTCAGTTGGTGGGACATTGAATATGTGATGCACAATGAATGGGATGTGTGCTAAGAATAGAACCTATATGTAACTAGTGCGAACAAGCCATAATAAACAACAGAGGATCCCAATAGAATGGTCTCAGTGAATGACCTCTAATAATGCTTGTAAACCTGGTAAACAGTTGATTCTACTTGCTAATGGTGACCATGAGAGTAATCTCATCAGGTGATATCTGTTGCTGCCATAGTGTGAAGCTTTGTGCACTTGTTGCTCGGGCTCTATTATCTGAACAATGTCAAGCATTTTAATTTTGATGATGTTGTGAATAAATTGCTTTGGTGTAATACCATGCAATCTGTAGGGTGATTCGCAAATCTCTACATATCTAGTGTTTTGAAACTGTGACCATGACATAGTCAGTTGCTTGTTGTCACACAAGCACTTGTCATGTGTTCAAGACAAAACAATATAGTTGCTGAAAAGCTAGGGTTGTTGAACTGCTACAAAGCTTTGCCCTCAATCAACTTTCGAATGGGGTTCTCAAGGACCTCTAGGGGTTTCTAGTGAAAAATCTGGGGTCCTAAAATTAATGTCAAATTGTTTTGTTTCAATCTTAACATGTTGGCTGCTGGAGTACAAATATATTGTACGTTGAAATCAGCCTAAATTAAGCAGTTTTCATGTGTCTTAGCAACGACATAACTCCTCGGCCGATTGTGCTATAGAGCTGGTCAAACCCTCAAAAGACTTGGCAAGTCTTCAACGAAAAAAATATTTTGGGTTTTGTTTTTTTTGTGAGTGATGTCGTAAGTGAGGTAGGTTAGGGCCATTTCAGCTCATGTTACCTGGCCTAGGGCCCAACCGCTAGTCAGAAGAATTTCGCCAAAAAAATAACAAAATAATTAATCACCTAAGTAGATAATTTATTAATTTGCTGCTTTTAGGCCATAACTTTTGAACCCGAAACCTTAGAAAGTCAATCAAAGGCTCAAAAGACTCAAATTTTAGCCTAGTTTCTATTAAAAACATGAGCAAAACACTACCATGGTAGTCGAAACCTACTCCACTTATGACGTCAACAAAAAAAATACGAAACCCAAAACTAAATAACGGTTTTTCAGTGCAGAGTCGAAGACTTGTCGTATCTTTTGAGGATTTGAACAGTTCACTAGCTCATTCACCTGGTGAGTTATGGAGTTGCAAAGTGGCACAAAAATAACAGCTTAAGGCGTGATTTTGAAGTACAAGTATATCGTACACTAGCGCTAAAGGTTTTAAGAACCATTATGTAGAAGACTTCCATGCAGTAGAGTGTTAATTATTATTGTTTCTTTTCTCACTCATTTTTGTGGCACTGGGTACAAAATTTGCCAAGTAATAAATGCCTAAGGTTAAAATTATGATATGCACTTGCTTCCAAGTTCCCATGTAATTGAGAATGAATATCAAAAACATAGGAACTGCTGATTTCACTCACAAATTATCTCCATTTTACATAAGTGCTGTTGGCCCTGATCTAATAAGCTGTGCATTTTGCTGGAAAATCAGACTTAACACTTTTACGTCCAGTCTAAATCAAATGGTTCGTGCCAAGACAACCAGATTGCACATGGTTTTTCATGGGAATATCTCCAGTCCGGTAAGCGCTACAGACCCAGTAAAAGCTCAAAAGACTCGGCAAGTTTTGTAGTTTGCAATGAAAAAAAATTTCTTGGCTGGCAGGTGCGGATTTTTTGTTAGTGACGTCATAAGTTGATTATTTCTAGGCCACCTTAGCCCACTTCACCTGGCCCTGGGCCCAAACCATTAGATGGTAGTATTTTGCTGAATATTTTATTGGAAACTGTTCTACAATCCGAGTCTTTTGGTACTTTGGATGACCTCCTTCGGTTTCTGGTTCAAAAGTTATGATCTAGTAATAAAAATATTTGAATAATTAGTTGATTAGATAATCAATTAACACTTTGAGAGTCGGTCTACGATATATTTGTACTTCGATTTCGGCCTAAAAAACAGCAATTTTTGGTTGCCTTACCAACGCCCTAGCTCTTCTGCCAATTGCGCTAGAGAGCTGTTCAAGAGCTCAAACGGATCGGCCAGTCTAGTAGATTGCACTCGAAAAAAATTTTTGGTTGTCCTCCACTTATGACGTCACTCACAAAAAAAACGCATTCCCCAAGCAAAAATTTTTTTGAGTGCAATCTACTAGTCTGGCCGATCCGTTTGAGCCGTTGAACAGCTCTCTAGCGCAATCGGCACAGGAGCCAGGGCGTTGGTAAGGCAACCGAAAACTGCTGTTTTTTTTGCGAAAATCGCTGATACCACCCGGGTGCCAAAAAGTTAATTTATTTATTTTAGATCATAACTTTTGAACCAGAAATGCTAGAAAGTCGATCAAAGGCTCAAAAGACTCGGACTCGAGCATAGTTTCCAATGAAAACTTTAAGGTAATCCTTTGGCCTAGCGGTCAGGCCCTAGGCCAGGTAACATGAGCCAAAATAGCCCAAAAACTACTTTACTTATGAAGTCACTCACAAAAAATCCACAACCCCAACCAAAAAAATTTGTTTCAAGTGCAGACTAGAAGACTTGTCGAATCGTTTCAGGGTTTGAACAGCTCTCTAGCACAATCAGCAGAGGAGCTATGGTGTTGGTAAGGCAACCGACAACTGCTGGTTTTCAGGCCATTTTAAAGTACAAATATATCGTACCCTGGTTTTCAAGGTGTTAAAAAAAGCCTTATATATTACTACGTTGCTAAGGTTGCAAATTATCTGTCATCTCATCTTTTTTCCTAAATGTTTTATCAGTCAGTAGCACATCTGACTTTCAGCAATCATTTTCAACACTGAATAAGAAAAAATTGATATTTACACAAAACATTTATGATATATACTACAGAAGTGATGGAAATTTGCCACATCTGCAAAAAAAACGCATTATGTTTACTACTAACCAAAATTATTGATTTATGATGGGAACTTACATGGTTAAATCAAAGTAATGAAAATATTTTTTTAAAACTACTTCATCTCAACACCATTGGCACCAGTGCACGAAAATTTTCATGTTTATACTCAGATGCCCTCATTATAGCTTTCAGTATATAAACTTTTTGTAACACTGACATTTGCACTTATACGACAATGATCAAAATAGGCTTGTGCTCAGCAGTTGACAAAAGCCAATAGCAAACATGTTAATAAAATAATGTAGATAATCAAAGAACAACACGCAATGTACAAACAACAGTACATATATATAGTTAATGCCTATATCTGTAACTGGTAGGGTTTCAACAGCAGTTCAATGTACCAAGTTAGGGTAGCAGCTCTTTCTGAGACAAGGAAATAATTTTCAAGTTAGGGTGTATGTCTGCCACATTAACAGTCATACCAAGAACCGTTGATTGAAGAAACATGGAAAGAAACAAGAAAATTTTTACTGAAAACAGCCACATCAGTGTTGGTAACAACATATCAAACTTATGTGTTGATTATTAACTACAAAAAGCATGGATGGAAACAATGGCACTTCACACAATATTATTTTGTACCTGCAGTGTATACTATGGTAGACCAGAAAAATAGCAGTACACTATGTAAAATTTGGGGACACCATAGTATATTTATCGTTCTACATCAGCACAATTTTCATCTCATTAGCCTTTTCTCCAAAGAACTTTTCCTGCAACCAACAATCACCATCCTAAACATTATCAAACAGGTAAAATAACCGGAACAGAGATAAACATGAACACAAACAATTAAAAGGGGCTACATTTGGAACCAAATTAACCTTATTACACACAAATTTCAAGCAAATTATATAAAATCAAGCTTCAATTTGCCTAACAATCATGATTGCCAAACTGATCACCCTGCTACATAGGATACTTTGATTACTGAAACTTTTAATTGCCACAAGCATAATATCATGTTGGTATATGCACAGCACATTGATTTCACATCTAGTACCTACTTACAAATTTAATATTCTTAAAACAAAAAGCCTACAACGCACGTTTGTAGTGCCAAGCTCGAATATGGACACGATTTTCTGGATGATTTTTCAAACTAGTGACTCTTTGCACATGTTATCATCGAGTTTTGAGTATTTTGAACAGGCGTAGATGAACCCAGTTTCAAATGAAGTTAAAACCACATTCCCCGTACAAATGAAAAACCAAATATATAATGGCCATGCATATATCACATACTGTACTAAATAGTTCTGGTTGAACTGAGCAATTGAATAGACTCTCAGCTGGCTATATCCAAGTGTCTATATAGACAGCAGGTGTTTCTTTCTCAACACCTTGACCGTGCAAATTTCACTTCGAAAAGTATAATTTGAAAAACCCAATTTTGAAGAATTACCCAAAAAGATATTTATCCAAATATTGTTTTTTTGGCGTTAACTTGTGAACCAGAAGTGTTAGAAAGTCAACCAAAGGCTCACAAGACTCAAATTTCAGCTTTGTTTCTAATGAAAACTTGAGCGAAATACTTCCTACTTGTGGTAAGGGCTCAGGGCCCGATAACCTTCGCCAAAAACAGCCTAAACCTACCCTACTTACGACATCACCCATAAAAAAACGAAACCCATAACCTAAATTTTTTTTTCATTGCAGACTAGAAGACTCGCCAAGTTTTTTTGGGTTTGAACAGCTCTCTACCACAATCGACGGTCAAATTGTGGAGTTGCAAAGTGGTGCAAAAACAGCAGCTCAATGCATGATTTCACAGTACGATATACTCGTACACCTGCTCCCAGGGGCGCATCTAGGAGGTCTGTTTGGCTGTCATGACAGACCCCTTTGAACCGCAGGTACTAAGCATTAAAACCGATAAAATATTAAACGCTGTCACTGCAGGTCTCAAATCCGGGTGTTTTGGAAGAGGCGACAGCCTACATCTCCCTTCTAACGTTGCATAGTACTACTGTATTATGAAACAACAACCTCCCTGCTTTGTCTAAATGACGCCTGCGCAATGACATGAACAATCCACGTTTTTTAACATTCGAAATTGATATTGCGTCAAACACACGTTTCTGAATTTCCTCCTCTGGCAGTGCCGGCTCTAATGCTGTCAGAATCTCATACACTGCCACGCACACACAGGAGCTGTTTTGTAATATTTTGCTTCATGGCAAAAGGACAGTCTCCAATCACGATCGTTTCGTTTTGCAGTTTCGGGCTAATTTCATCTGCTGTTTACACCTACCAGGTTATGACAAAATTAAGTAAGTTTAGGCTTTCCTCAGCGTCACGCCAAGTAACATGGGATCGTTTGCACTGAAACTATTTTTATAAGCATCTTCTCATATTGAAAGGCGCGACAGGTAGCCTCAGAAATAGTGGCAACATTATCTGAACAAAAGATCAGTCAAGCATCGTATTTCGAAAATAGTCTTTTTAGAATTAAGCAGTTGACGATGTTATTTGCTGCACATGAAGTTCTATATTGATTTCGAGTAATTCACTTTTACATTGCGACAGTGCCGTCGCCACGAGGGGGCTTATCCCCCCCAAATTAAAACATGAAACACTATAAATAAGTGGAATTTTTGTTAATTTTATAATGTCAAGACCCCGCAGCACTGCAAAGCCCCCCTATTGAAAATTTTCTGGCGACGGTTCTGCATTGCGATGCAAAGTGATCAGAGCAACTGCAATTCAATCACTGTTCTCCGCAGTAATTTTGCAAGTATATTTATAACACCGCCATCTTGATAGACAGCGCGCTCCACAGACGCAATTGTGCAGCTGGTTGTCAGCATCGATTTCATAAGTTTATGTACGTTCAGATAAACTGCTCTCATTGCTATATGATTGACATTTGCAGAATGTTCGACAAGCTTAAGTATCTTTTCAGCACCACATTCGTTGGAACAAACAACGATTGTGATGTAATAAATGCGCTGTGCCTGAAACCGTGATAACTTGGAAATTTTTTCTTATGGGTTTTGACAATGAGATCAATACCACTTACAAATACCTCAGACCTGTTTGTCCGAACTCCGATCAACCAGAATTCCCGTTATCCAAAACAAATTGCTAGGAACAGATTTCTCCCAACGCATTTCACTCCTTTAATCCGGAAACCTCGCTGTCTGACACTGATTCGGAAACATAGGAACGGATGTGCCAGCCATATCAATAGAAAAAAAGCTAAACCGGATTACGCCAACTGTTACTTAGTTGTTTATTAAATCGCAATGGAATGTCAATTTTCTATGCACAATTAATGTAACAGTGGCAGACCCTGCAGGACGCAGTTATAGGTCTTCTATACAGCTTTTATCACGTTTAAATCTCATTCTGAATGCATACTTGCCGATGTATACGGATCTGCTAATAAACAAAGACAACTATGACAGTTCCATTTTGTCGTGTTTCACATGCAGTCTACATATTTAATTAAGTTGACAGTTCGTCTGAGAATACAGCTTGTTTCTGTTTCCCCTGTGAACGTTGGCTTAGGCCAGACCCGTAGCCTAGGTCTTAAGGTTTGGGGGGGCACAAAACATTTTTAGGGGGTCAAGACTTCTGTTTTTATTATACTTTTTAATATAAAAAATTTCCTTGGCAAAACAAAATTTGGAGTGGCTTAAATAAATTTAGGGGGGATTGTCCCCGTGGCTACAGGTCTGATTCCGATTTTCCAGATACCTTGTTAAACCGAGATTATTTGACGAAACAAAGTAGTTCGGATAAATGAGGTCTGACTACATTTACTGTTATTTTCGGGACCATAAGGTGCAGTATCAAAAATTGAGTGCTAGCTGTTCTTTCTCCATCCATAAAGCGCACCGGATTATAAGGCGCATTAAATGAAGCAAAATTTAGATAAATCAAACTGATTTCAACTCTTTCACAATAACTCCCGAGTGAATGAGTCACCACTGGGAGTTTAATCTGTCATTACATACAAGGGAGTTTAATCTGTCACACATGCCTAATCCACTAGACACAAATAGAATAAAAGTTGTACGCGTGTTTGATTCGGTGTGCGGCAATGTAGTCAGGTGCCTCGCCGAGTTATATAATCTGTGGTATGTGCTAGCTACTCTCGTGTGCTGCTCATTGCAATTGTTATTGGTTTATTACGTCTGTTCATAAAAAAATCGTAACTAGGAATAAAATAAATGGTACCGTTTACCACATAAAACTGGTTCTAGATGAGAAACCACAACCAGATTTATACATTAGATGAATCGCATTATAAGGCACACTTTCGATTTTTGAGAAAATTAAAGGATTTTAAATGTGCCCTATGGTCTGAAAAATATGGTAGTTTGATCCGAAAAATACGGTAGCTCATTTTTCGATCACATGAAACATTATGTTAAAACATAATAGTATTCAAGAAATGTGACCGTATTACGATTTTTTAATCATTACTTTTAAGTGTTCATAGTAAAATCTAATCAAGGAAAAAGTTAGAAAAAAATTCATTTAACTATTATATAAGCAATTTTCTGGTATTCTTATTCGCAAAATGTTTAATAACACTATCAAAATTAACTTGTCTGGCAATGCTAGACTAAATGTTTAATCTTGCTAGGTCAACAAGTCAAGTTTATGACATAGTAGACTGCAAATAGTTTTTTACAAACTTGCTGAAAAATCATTCAGCAGATGCTACTGTAGCTGGAATTGTTAAGAATATTCTCAAGCTAATACAACCATTTGGAAATAATTCACACAAGCCACATGGGCCACAAAGCAGCGACCACTGCTTTAAAGCATTGTCAAAATACTGTAAGTGGTTGGTTTCTCCTGTATGTTTCAAAATCTTCAGATTTCTGGGTATGTCTGCTAACCCTAAACTCACATTCGGTTCGACCCGGTATCAGCTTGCAGCGCAAGTTTAACAATTAGCAAAATGCATAGCACACCTTCGCGGTGCACTATAAGCACTTGTGTCCTGCACTGCAGTTAGGCTACTTGTTAGTTTTAAACTTTTCAGTTATTTTTTTACACATATGCACAACATGCGAGGGCTACTGATGTGAGATTAGATGGAATTATGAACTGGTATGTTTCTAATCAAATTTCATTTGAAGTGTCTCTTAGTTTAAAACTCTTGGTTTATTAGAGACTTTTTATTGAAAATGTTTAAAAGTGAAAGATGTAAAGGAATATTCAGTTAAATGGACACACTGGGACAGTAATCGTGAATGTCTTAAATTTGACGAAGTAGGCAAACCTCCAAGTTCATCAATAATTACTGCTAATAATTATCATTACCTTGTATCAGGAAAACGCACTGCCAGCAATTCACATTAAAATACATCACACTTCTTACAAAATCCTTTAGTCCAAACCAGTTTTATCACTGGGTGGGATTAATTTCGCTACAATATTCCGATTATGTTGGTAGTAAACACTCAATCGTTCCTTCAGCAGGCCTGTAAATAGGGGGGAAGCAGAGGTTGAGGGCGCCCCTAGAAAAATTTTTGTTTCCCAAGAAAAATGTGCTGAACAAAATTAAAAACTATTAGACAGTTAAGGAAATTGTGCCTCTCTCAGAAACCTCCTCACCCCCTTGGTGTCTCAAGCTGGTTATAGGCCTGTCCTTCAATCTCAGGCCCCTCCGTAGCTGTTGGGCCCCAGAACAATATACCTGCTGAGCCCCTCTCTCATAGGCCCTGAGCCAGTAACTCAAACTGTGAGCTGCGAGTTCAACCTCACAGAGACACTGGCCAATTGTCTTTTTCTCAAACATCCACACACTGTTGCACTTATTTGCAACGTTACGAGTCACAACAGCAACAAATGAACTTTCATTTTCAACGCTTCAACGGTTGCTAACCTATCTAGGCAGCATTATGGGGCAAAAACAGCCCCGTAACTAGCTAGCAAATTTTTGGGCCCCCCTGGAAAAATGTGTTGGGCATACATTGAACTATTGGACACAGGCCCGTTACCAGGGGAAAAAGGGTCTTGATTCCTCCCCTACAAATCTTTTCTACCCCCCTGGAAAAATCTGTTGGGCATAGTTGAAAACTATTGGACATAGTTTGAAAAATTCAGGCCCCTCTCAGAAAACTCTTCGCCACCCTTGGTGTCCCAAGCTGGTTACGGGCCTGATTGGACATAGTTTAAAAATTTGGACCCCTCTCAGAAAACTCTTCGTCCTACCTGGTGTCCCAAGCTGGTTACGGGCCTGGGCAAAACCGTCTGATGGATTGGCTTTTTTGACAAATAATTATGTGATATTGATCCTGAGATCTTTATTGACAAGTTGTTCAAAAGGAAACGCAGACTGAATTTTATCTTTTAATTGTGCTCGCAAGCATTTTGTAAAGTCAAAATTTGGCTATTGGCATCCTCTGATTTGTTCCTATGAATCCACTTACATACTTTTAGTTTATTTTTACTTATTCAATAGACATAATCAGTGATATTCTCATGGACAACATTACACCGCCCATTCGCTTTCTGCTACTCTTAATGTTCATTGAAAATTAACAAAGTGCTTGATAATGATCACTGCGAAAGCAAACGTTTTCTTGTCTTTGTTAAAATTTATTGATGCCGACTGGTAGAAGATATTTGACGTCATATCCTGTTGTAATAGACCAGAAATTGACCAGTGATATCAAAATGATCTTTGTGCAAAAAAGCTAAAGTTTGAAATCTAACAACATCAGTGACTCACCCCCTCCCGAACAAAATTCCTGGCTGCGCCACTGTCCATAACTCCCAGTTGATTGTGCTAGAGAGTTGCTTAAACCCTCAAGACTCAGCGAGTCTTCTAGTTTGCAATGAAAAAAAGTTTTGGGCCAAAAATAAAATTACCCAAAAAGATTTTCACCCAAATTTTGGTTATTTCACCCTAACTTTTAATGCAGAAACCGTCCATAACTAACAAAGTTATGCAGTTTCAAAGTGGTGCAAAAATAGCAGCTCAATGTGTGATTTCAAAGTACGATGTATTTGTACACTGGCAGCGAATGTATTAACACCTTTGGCGCCAGGTGGATTTTTCCCTAAAGTTGAAAGGCAGAATTTGCCCATATTGGGCAAGTCTTTGCAACTCCATAAATGACTAGGCGATTGAGCTAGAGAGCTGTACAAACCTTTGAAAGATGCGAGTCATCTAGTTTGCATTGAAAAAAATTAGGAAAGTTTTGGATTTCAAGTTTTTTATGGGTGACGTCACAAGTGGGATAGGATTTGGCTGACGTCATCGGGCACTGGGCCCCAACAGCAAGAGACTATTTTTGACGCAAGTTTTTATTAGAAACGAGGTCATAATCCTAGTCCTTATAGGACTTGATTGGCTTTCTAATGTTTCTGGTTCAAATATTATGGCCAAAACGACAAACTTTGGATAAAAAAACTAGATGGGGTGAAGAGATATTTCATCCAAATTTTGTCAAATTATTCCAGAATCCTACACAATGAAGTCTAACCGACATGCAATTAACTGGAGTCGTCTGGATCAGGGATTTGACTTAGGGATACAACTTGGATTTTGTGCACCACCAGCTCATCAGACATCAATCACAAGAATAAAATAATTTTGGTCAGCGATTAGCTCAGTGGTAAAGTGTCCGCATATCTATTGAAAGGTTGGGTGCTTGATAACACCCACTGTGTGACTCGCCATATGCTCCTTGGGCAAGAGCATTCACCTCAAGCATCCTGACAGAAAGCATTATTCAGGCTCAGCCTGCTGTCACTTATCATGAAATAAATCTGTCACATTGCATGCAATCCAACAAAATATAAGAATGTAAGAAGTCTGCAAACCTAAACTTGATCCTATCACATTATGGATACCACAACAACAACCTATACTTGGAAAGCAAACTTTCATAAAAACTTTGGCTTACCGTATTTACTCGTTTTGTAGCCCGGGCCCTTATTTTTTTCAACCAAAGTCACTACCGGGCCCTAATTCAAGCACGGGCGCTTGTTATTTTCAAAGTAAAATTATGCACAAAAATTATCTTTGAAGACAAATATTTCACGACATTAATCCTTTTTCCATGTCAATTTATTCACGTCAAACGCAAATTATTCATATTCATATATTCACGTCTTAAGAGTAATTAATCAGCAAGGTGTTCTCTTCATCAAAGCCATCATCCTCATCAACACCAAGCTCGTTTTCTGCTGTAGCCTCAACGTCTTCTTGCTCAGTGGGTACAGTCTCAGTAATGTTGGACAAGTCACTTTTATCCTCTGTGAGCTTTTGTAGTAGTTGCTTTTACATCGGGCGGGTATTCAAGCACGGGCCCTTATTTATTTTTATGTTCTGTTCACACGGGCGGCTATTCAAACAGGCCCTTAATCAAGATCGGACGGTAAAACGAGTATATACGGTATGCCAGAATTAAGAATGTTTTCAAAAATTAGCAATTATCAGTACTGCGAAATGACTATACACAATTTGTTGATGCAGATACTATTAAAATACCTATTATTTAAAAAACACCAACATTTTTGCAAACTGTAGCACCATTTTATATATTTTATACGGACTGTGTATCTCTTATTATGCAATCCTATTCACACATAAAGATGCATGGAAACTAGCTCGTAAGAAATAATGCTTATTTTAACCACTAACTAGGGTATATTTACCAGGAAACTCCATTTCTAACACTTTCTTATCAGGCAACGGTGGCACTGGTGGAGAAAGATCAGATCTTGTTCTAACAAAACGAGAGCTGATTGCTCTAGCAGTGGTAACTGTTTGATTGATCACAACATCACTAGATATTGAAGAAGTTGCTTCTTTCTTCTGTTGATTACTGCCTCCAGGTTTTGCAAATGGTTTGGCCAAAAACATTTTCACTTCTGGTGATTCAGAAATTCCATGTTTAATGCCTGAAATTGTCAGTTTCTTGTCACTTGATTCAATATTCACTACTTTTTTAGATTTTTTAAAATCATTACTACATGCTGGAGATTTTGGATGAGAGAACAAAGCATTTGTATTTTTGGGTGAGGTTTCACTTTTAGTAGTGATAAGTTGTTCATGTGTTGACCTCTCTTGTCTGAAGGTTTCCGGCTCAGGTGTTACAGCAGATTTTGACGATAACTGATTCTTGTCAGTGAGCTGATACAATTGCTGCACTTTTACTTTCACCAGGTCTGCTCTCATAAGCCTTCTAGAGGCAACTGAAACAGTGTTTTGTAATTCACTGGACTTTTCAAATACTGAACGATTCTGCAAAAACAATGCTCTATGCTTGGTTATTTCAGGCTTTGTTTCTGGCAATTTTTTTCTGCTAGGAATAGCTGAAGTTGGACTTTTTGTATGCTTGCTTGTATTTTTTTCAGTGCTGCTCTGATTCAGTTCCATAGTCACTTTGCGTGAAGGTGAATCCCAACCATACTGTAGTCCAGTCTGTTCATTTGCAGCTGAGTCAAAGGGCTTGCTACCTGTTCCAGTAGTAATCACAGAAACATTTTCATTGTTTTCTTCATTATTTATAGCACCTTTTGTTTTTGTTGACAAGACAACCATTTCTGCACAAACAGAAGCACATAAACTTTCCACAATTTCTTGCACTATCTTCTCTGTGCTACCACTTTTGACCAGCATATTTCTTTCAAATTCAATGCAAAGATCAGCAGTAGATGTAAGAGACGGTGCATCTGCATTCAAAGTTTCACCTATGGCATCACAGCCAACATTAGCATTTATGCCACATTGTGTATACTGCAGATCACACAACTGCATCACTGCCTGTTCTGACTTGTTTTTGTTCAATGAATTAGAGGAGGTAGATATTGTTCCCACAGCAACATTTGCATCACTATCTTTGTCTTGCATTTTTTCATTTTTTAACAGATCTAAAGTACCATCAGTCATGGTCAAATCATAAACTTTTGGTAAGTGATTGTCACCAAAAGATGAACTATAGATGCTTTTGCAGTCATAGCTTTTATCATCATCACTGTTATGTCTTTTCAGTGGCAGTGATATTGAACATGGGATAGCAGTTTCATCATGAGATAAAACTAAAGCACAACTGTCTTCAGAAGAATTTTCAAACATATGTGAAGATTGGTTGCTGTCAACTGTGGAATGGGCAAATGCCAATTGAGGTAAAACCTTAGGAGATAAGGATTTTTCCCAATCTGATCGATCAAGTAAAACATCCTCTGTTTGTGATGTTCTTTTATGCTTCATCTCGTGATCCACAGCTTCTGAAACAATATCTTGACCAGGGGCAGCTTGAATCTCAGTATCACACGATGAAGTAAGCATTTCTTCTGCTGTTGTGGATGCAACGCCGCGATACAAAGGACTTTTACTTAACACATTATTGACACAGACTTGTTTCATTTTGTTTTTCTGGCGTTTGGCATCCTCAGTGCCACATACTGATTCAACATAAACACACTCTGCATTGCCATCAGACAGTGATCCTTCATTCTTCAATGGGGGTTCTACATCAAGGTAATCTGCGTTATCCAAGGAAAAATTTTCATGTGTTTCTAAAACCATCATCTCAATTTGTTTTCCACTGTTCTCTCCACTGTTGTCTGCATTTCTATCTATCCCTTCATGGCTTAAGTAATGCAGGTCATGATTGCAACCAGCTTCAGATGAGGGAACATTTTGCATGTCAGATTTTGACGAAGTTTTAACAACAGCTGGAGGAGAAACCACACTAATGCCAGTGCTTATCTCCTTAAGTATCTCTGCAGGGGGTGGGGGAAAGTCACTTGATGCATAGTTTGAACTGTCATGAAGCATATGTGACTTGTATTTAGGAAATGAAATGTCACTGACAACCACACAAGAGCTTTCTTCCAAATTTAAAAAATTTGGTACATCTTGGTTAGGAAGACTTGAATTATCAATATTATCATTTTCAAACTTACCATTCACATTATCAATGTCACTCATGTGATCAGAATGCATTCCACTTGTTGTATGGCCTACAACAGCATCCTGATCATTAATACTAACAAATGAATAGGCATGGTTCATTAAGATTTGGTGATTTTCAGAGATGCCTTGAATTGATTCATTGTAGCTTTTAACTTCTGATTGATGGAAATCTTCAGCAGAAGTATCGCCATTAGATATTGTGCAACTCATCTTCTGACCTTCTTCTTTGGCCCAAGTGGAAGTCTCACAAAGCTTATCCATGTTTGTTTTCTTGCTGTATTCACTTGCAGATGAAGTTGTGATTGTGACATTACTAAATGCAACAATGGGCTGTGCTTCACATGCTTCAAGAACTGTAGGCAATGAATACGAGATGTTCAAATAGTCCTCTGCAGATGCATCTGTCACTCTTTCATATGAAGACAAAGAGGCTTTAGGTGTATTTGGGTTTTCACCTGTAGAATACTTTTCTGATTCCAGAACATTATCAAGAAGCAATGAATAAGGATCAATAGCGTCTTGTGTCTCTTTTGAAACATTCAATGGTATATTCCCTCCTAGCAAGCCTTGTTCAGAACAATGGTGAGGTAACTTCCCCATTTCATCATTTGCCAATGCCCTCCTATTTATGGGGTTGCATCCGATGCCAGAAAAATATTGCAACTGATATGCCAACTCCAGTAAATCTTCATGTACATTACCAAAGAAATGACATGAGGAATATGGCAACATTGCTACTGTTGATGGTTTCTCATAAATAACATTTGAATTTCCAATGTACTCATTAAAACTTAGTGACAATGGCCTCCATTGATTAGTCAAAAGGGTAATATGACTGTGAATATCTGATGAAGGTGGGTCTGGTTCACAAAGTTTTGAAGACCAAACTGATATGTCCTCATGTATAGATCGAAGATCTTTGCGAACTGATGTTTTGCGACGTTTAACAGAAACTTCCATTTTTCAAAATAAATCACTGCTTGTTCAACAAGCTGTTCTGCATTATTCTATGTCATAAAACACTTGTATTGAATTTATACAAAGTATGTATCTGATTTAAATACAATGAAAAATATCACCTAAAACCAAAAACCATAAGTTAGCACATACTGCGAAATTCAGTTGTAAACCACAAGCAAAATATAACCACCAGTTTTCAACTGAAATGTATTGATTGAATTATTAGATTACAGTAAATATCCATGTTCATTTATAAACTAGATGTAAGCAAAATGACAAATAGAAGAGATTCCCAGCAGCACAGACACATGGTTCAATAAATGAACAGTACATTTTGTAAAAATGATAAGCATCAGAATTTTGTTTGAAAAAAGGACAAGTTCACAGTAGACTCAGCACTGAGTGTGCACTTCCTCATATTGCAAATGCAGTTGGTGTGCTAGCAAATCATCTTTGGCAGTCAGTTTTTCAACCCCAGAAAAGGGCAGTCATTGAAGGTTCTGGCATTCCAGGATCTCCTCCATGACGTAATCCCAATGACACAATGAATGGAATCCAACCCCATCGAAAAATATGACGAAAGACTGACCAGATTGTTGAAACACTTTGCTTTGCAAGTGGACCCATAATAAGTTATCTGTGAAGATCTTGGTTTTTGCCTTAAGTTTAAGAGAAATCTGCAAAACATATTTTAACATCACAAGACAATGAAAAGCACAGTTGAAGATTTTAATAACATGACATAAACATAAGGTTGTGTCTATTTTACCACCAAGATGCTGGCAGCAACAGATCGGCTCGAGCTATTGTGCCGCCAGTCGAACAATCGGTCTCTGGCATGTTGCAATTTGAATAAAAAGGTCAGTTTGTCATGCAATCATTGTGCTGCTCGTAGCGTAGTGGCTATGCTTCACATCTGGTATGCCACTGCTTTTCGGTTCAACTCCCACCTTTGCAACTTCTCTTTTGTTTTTTTTCAAAACTTTCTACAGTGTACACTTAGGTCTTAGGTTTAGAGTTAGCATTAGAGTTTAGCATTAGTGTTAGCATTTGGGTTAGAGTTAGCGTTAGGACTGCGGTTAGGTTTAGGGTTTATCTTTAATGTTTCCTTCATTTCTGGCAAGCCTTTTGCCACCACCATCTTGGCAGCAAAACAGACATTGCCTAAACATAATCTCATGACACTGAGAAATTCTGCAGATTTTTACTCAAATTAACCATAGCTTATAATTCAAAGATCCACCTGTTCAATTTAATCTTAACGTTTTTGGCAATTTAAGTAGAAATGTCATAACTGAAAAATTGAAGGGTAGCCAAAATTGCTCCAATTGTGCAACGTCCAAGATTTTTCAGGCCTGGACCACCCATAGCCCACAACATTCAGCCCATTAACCGCCCATGGACCGACGACATTTATTCTTTTCCAAATCAGCCTACCCATGGCCCGCTAAACAATTGGCAGTCTTGTCTATTTTGTCTCCTGAGGCAAAATATCTCCAAGGGCTATTTTGCTTTCTGAGGCAAAATATCTGCTGAGACTATTTTGTCTTTTGTGGAACATGATTGGTTGAAGTAGACATATCATGTGACAAGCACAATAAACAAAGTTGCATGCTTGGATTAATGTGTTAGCCTAAAACCCTAAACCTAAGACCTTAAACCTAAAACCCCAAACGTAAAACTCGAAACCTAAACTTCAAACCCTAAACCTAAAACCCTAACCATAAAACCTTAACCTAAATCCCTCAACCTAAAAATAAAACCTTTAACCAGTCCCGTCACCATGGGATAGCTTTTTTGGGCTTAGCCCCTCTCAAAGAAAGTTCCAAGCTCCCATAAACTGAAATATAAAACTATAGTGTGTAAATCAGTGGATTTGTTGTCATTTCAGTGGATTTGTTGTCAAGGCCCCCATGCAAATGTAAAACTGCCCTATTGAATACTTTCTGGAGGCCGTTCTGCTCTTAACTTAAAACTCTCATCCTACAAGCCTAAACCTGAACCCTCACCATAAAACCTTAAGCATGGAAATGTCACTCCTATGGGAATCCCATGGGAAACATCCCATGGGATGGGATGTGACAGCACACATTTGTATTTCCTATGAGACAGTAGCCATGTCATAGCAACTTCAGAAATCAAATGAGTGTCAGAATGATGCTAAATTGTCATTTAGACTACACTTCGGAATTTTACTATCAATAAATTTTGTCATTTTGCATGTCTTTTTGTACATGTAGTCCTATTTAGTTGATGCTAAATCTAAACTTTCATAAACATAATAATTTTGATTGAATTGTATTCCATATTAATATTATAATGGGAATCCCGTGGAATGGGATAGGCATAAATTGCTATGTGATGGGTTGGGACAGACAAATATGTCCCATGGACAATCCTGTAAAAACACCTATAGGGCAATTCCACGATGAAGGTACTCCAGGGTTGAAAAAAATAAAATAAAAAAGTGAAGCAAAAAAAGTGTTAAATAACTTTTCATACATCAGTCTTTATGAAAACACTGTTTACAAACACAACAGATGCCAAAAGTGTAAATTTTTAAAATGCAAACACATCTACCCAACACGAAAAAAATTGTTAAATTTGCAAATGTTTTTTTTGGTGCATTAAAATGAGCTCAAATTGTTTTTCTCTTTGGTCAAGTAAGTTTTTGGGTTAAAAGCATTGGTGAACTAAGCATTTCCATAGCGAAATTACTTGTAAAAAGTTGCATCACTAGGAATTTTAGCATGTGAATAACATTAAAAGAGATAGTCCGTTAGTCACATTTTTTTCGTTAAAAGTTTTTTCCTATAAAACCTAGCAAGGTTTTCTGCACAATACCTCAGATTAATGAATAACTTAGTGTACATACTTTGTATTTAAACCAGAGAATTTTGTCAAAACCGATAGTTTCTTTGTTTATAGGGAAAAAGATTTTGTCCCGTTAGTCACAATATGTTTTGGTAAAAGAAGAATCTTTCAGAAATGAAACACCAAGTTATTTGTTTATGTATAAGACAAACTAGTTTCTTTTCACAAATATCGGTGTCTGTGATGGTGTTGAGTAGAAAAAAACACATTTAAAAGGGTTATCAGTACTATACATGCAAATTTGTACAACCCACCTCTTACTGTACTTTCTTATGTTAAGCCATTGTACCTACATTTGTCCCTTACACCAAACTAATTAAGTTGTTACCCACAATGCTTTATTACCCTACTACCCACATTTGAAGACATCATGTCTGACATGTGGTTGTTGGTGAAGTAGTACTTCATACTAGAGGCTTCTTGTTAAAATTTAAACTTTTAGCAATACATGGCAGTAATTTTTTAAGTAACACTTCAGCAATTTTATGCTGTTTTGTTCACGTTTGCATAGAATTGATTTAATTGTGCATCTTTCTGTTTAGAGTTAGCTGGCATGCTTGGTTATTTTAGAACAGCGTGGTCCAACTACTTTTAACCTACAGGCCATTTCACAAAAACGTGACAACTCATGGGCCACTTCTAAGAAAACGATGTATAAAACATGAGATTTGCGGCATTTAAAACTAAAAGAGAAGATCCGTTAGTGCGTCATTGAAATTATTACACAATAGCAAATTATTACAAATCATTATCAGTGGAAAACCTGGGATCGAAGCTTCTTTTACACTATCGTTCCATCAACAATACCAGTGTTAGCGGTACAACTCGGAGACTATCATGCAGTCTTTCGTCTTCCATTAGATTTCTGTTTTTAAATTTGGCTTGCTTCCTTGTAGAAAACGTACCCTCATACACATGTGTTTCCAAATTGAGAGCATTTTAGTGCGAAATCTTTCAGTTTGAGAAATCTTTCTTTGCTGAATAATTTCAAGAAGCTCTCTGCAGTCTCTAACACTGTTAGTATTTTACATATTCAGTAAAATGCTTGTTCTAATGAAAATTGCCTATTACAGGGATAAGCAATTAAGTTAAGCAATCAACTTTGTCTTGAGTAGTACCACATGTACTAATCAAGACAAGGAATGCACAAAAAACACAGAGGTTATCTAGTCAGGGGGTTAGCAGGGGAACACAAACCTTCTGAGCTGATTACAAAATAAATAAAACAAAATGGTACACAGAAAGGGCATTGCTTTTGTGAAAATACACTTTATCCAAATGTAACCTCACACGCTTTTTAACAAATTTCAGATTTGAAGATTTTTTCTGAATGCTTCCGAGGACCACTGAAAACGCCGTGGCCCATAGGCTTGTAGTTAGACCACATTGTTTTAGATAGTAATATGAAAATGGCTAAATCTGCAGTTGAAAGTAAAAAAAGTATATTAAAAAAATTGAAGAAAATATGAAAAATATTTAGAAAAGCAAAGAAAGCAGATGAAAAACCATAAGCCTAAAGAAAATTCCAAAATCTGACTAGTCGTTCTCATTGTGAAGGTTTTATGATTGCAACTATTGTTCCATGTTATAAAGTTGTACCGATTTTTCATTTGAAAGTTTGAGGTGTTACTTTGTTAAGTGATATTTTTTCTTGTTTTATTTGCACTAGCTGTTTATTTGGCAGTATAAGGTATTCTTCGTGACATATTATTTTCTGTAGTGGTACCCGTTGCTATGGGAGTATTAAAAAATGCTGCTGAATTGAAGTATTAAACCATTTTTAATTGCATGAAGATGAAGTTGCAGCATGGTATATGCAATTTTTTTAGCTTCAAGATTGGTTAGAGCTTGGGAGCCTGTCTTGTTGTGGCTATCATTCAGCATTTCCCAAGCGGTTGTAAAATAATGTTTGACTATCTCAATCTGTGCAGCAATGGATTTTTCATGTTTGACATTTTTCAGTATTTGAGTGAAATTTTCAACCAATACATTTTCAAGTGCTCTTTTAGATATGGATTCATTTGCTTGCATGCATAGCATAGGAAGCATTTACATCACCATGGTGATGGTCTTTCACAGATATTTTCATTTATTTTTATTACAAATTTTGCATTTAGCCAAAATTGGTTGCTTGTTAGTCCTTGTTAGTTGAATTTATAATTTTGAAATTTAGGTGAAGTTCTAATGGATGCAGACTTCTGAATAATTAAAACTGATTTCGAACAAGGTTTTCTTAGTTAACTCATTTAATTCCCAGCATTGTATCAGAATAATTTAATACTGTGAGACTTATCTTGCAAAAATGCAAAGAAGTAGTCATAAAATAAAAATGTCCTGTTAGTCACAAGCAGCATGAGGTCCTGTTAGTCACAAGATCATGCTCTGCAAATATTTCCGTTGCCAAACTGTAACTAGCCTAGTAAATATTGAAAAGTAATGTATGGATTAAAAACCTTGAGCTTGATATATCGTCCACACAATATTATGAAATCAAGAGTATCTATGCAGTCAATGAGCAGATTTTGGAATTTGAATTAATTTTTCTTATTTGGTACTTTTGTCCCTTGTCCCATTAGTGACAAACAAATATGAAAATTACCAAAAAATTAAAAGACAGATGAATTTTTCCAAACATGCAAACAGTGAGTATGAGTTATCAATAACAAATGCTACTAGTTAGTTTTAGTTTTCTTCTTTATTTTGTATTTGCTACAGAAATGACAATAAACAGCTCTACAGTTTCTATAGGCTTTAGAGGATGTACTTTCCACGATGGGTGTAAGCAAGGAATCGATCAGCAAATTTTTAATAGGAAATGGATTTCACGTAAAATTACGCATCTTCAGTCCTATTCGAATAGAATCTTGGGTCTGTGCAGTTTTTTCACTGCAGTCTATAGGCTTTAGAGGAATCAGCCGAGGGCGACTGGACTCTGCTTTCATCTTTTTGCGATGATTCGAACTTGTGCATTATCTGTATTCGAGTAACTTCACTCCACAAGTGAAAGAAGCAAGCAACAAATCACAAATTTAAGGAAATCGATTTCACGCAACACTACGCATCGTCAGTCCTATCATCATCTGCAAGCAATGCTTACAGGTGGGAAACGTAGAAATGCCAACACAAGTTCAGAGAATGAAAACAACCTCAAGACTGCAACGAAAAAACTGCGCAGACCCAACCGCAACAAATGAAACAAAACCAAAACGCTTTGCTAAACTACATGCAAAGGCTGAAGCCTCAAAACTTACTGCATAAATGACAAAAACTTACTAAAACACAACGCCAGCTAACAATCAACACCAAAGCAAAAGTCGCTTTCTGATAAAAAGTAACTCGTCGCAGAGCGAGGCTTCCGAAGACGGTCTACCACCATCATTTGTGACATCTTGAATAACTCTTAGGAAAATTTCGTTACAGAAATCAATCCAATATCCTGATCCAATTTTTTCAAAAATGAATACCCAAATCCAATCCTGATCAGAAACAATCGCAAGTATCCTGCAGGATATCCAATCCTGATCCTGTCCATGCTCATTGTTCAGCGCTGCTCACAATAGATGAGCGGACTGACAAATTTTTCAGTCCGAGTCCAATCTTGATCTGATAAAATTGAATACGATCCAGCCTGATCTGCCAATATTTTGAAAATCGTCAGTCCGATCCAGTCCTGATCCGCAAATGTAATATCATGCAGGTTATTTTGCCTCATGAGGCAAAATAACTACTGGAGCTAGTTCCAGCAGTGCTTTCACCTCATGAGGCAAAATAGGCACAGCCTTTTGGTATTTCCAAAATTTGACAAGTGTCTCTTTTGCATCAAAGGCAAAAGCACTGCTGTAGTTATTTTGCCATTAGAAGAATCCAATTGTTGGTTAAATTGGTCAAGTGACAAGGACAATACACTTGGCCGTAAGTTCCTTGTAATAATATGACCTAAAATCCTAAACATGAAAGCAAAACCTACACCCAAAACCTAAACCCAAACCCTAAACCTAAACCCAAAACTGAAACCCAAAACCACACCCAAAACTTAAACTCAAACCGAAACCCAAGGTGAACCTAAACTCAAAAGCTAAACCTAAAAGCTGAACCTAAAATCTAAACTCAAAACCTAAACCCTAAATGAAAACTCAAAACCGAAACTTAAACACACACCCTAAACGTAAACTCTAAACCAAAACCTTTCGCAAAAGTACCTAGAAAGCACTCACATCAAAGGTGTAATTTCTACTAGCTAAGCCAAAAGAAATGGTGAGAGAAGAACCAACGAACACTCGCACAGCAGGCATAGACATTAACCACTCAACTATGTTTTTGTTGCTACTAGAACTCAACGTGATGTGTGGAAAACGGTGGATACAGTTTGAATTCCAAAATATTCCCAGCAGAGCTTTTGCTATTGATGGCAAAATATAAACTACCATCTTTCTATGGCAAAATATACACTACCAGCCTGTTTCAAGTTCTGTAAATACACGACCATTTAGCAAAACTGTGAAATCGGATCACAACTAAAATTTTGGATATGTTCAGAATAATCGCATTAAAACAACATAAATTTTCTCAGTCCGATCCAGTCCTGATCCGCCAATTTTCAAAACAATTGCAGTCTGATCCAGTCCTGATCCTGCCAAAATTGGCGTCAGTCCTGATCCAGTCCGATCCGGTCCTGAACCGTGCTCATCTCTGCTTCTCACCAGAGATGATTACTATCCGGTTTGCTGGTTGGATATCCGGCAAGATAGTGAGTTTGCAACCGGATACGGATATCCAAAAACTGCTTTCTAACGGGATCCGGATATCCGAAATGCTTTTATCGTTATTTTTAGGATTCAGACTTTTGGAAAATTTGCGCATTGCACAATCATTAATTTAGTATCTTCAGAAGCATCTTTTCAGCCTTCTATCCCATGACTTCCAGTTTGTCTATGGTGTAATCTCTGCACCGTATTGTAATCCCATTCCCCCTCTTAATCTGCTAATTGGAAACTCCAAGTTTGTCAACATGAATCTGTTCCCGGTGTGACAAGATAGGGATCTTTCAGCATACATTTTAAAAGACGCTGTTAGCTGCGTACCTGGACTAATGCTAGCTAGTGTAGGCCTACTGTGATCTGTAGTCTAGACTAACTGGAGCACTCTAGCCCTTTAAATGTCTTCTGTAGTCTAAACGAGGCCTTGCAGTCTAGTCTTCGCACCTATTCTATGTGAGCTTGCATTGACTGGTTGTTGGAAGATACCAGGCCAGATAGTATTTTTCTTTCTTAAACATGATATGCAAAATTGTTGTTTGGTGACATTGACTTGTTGGACTGAATTTTTAGTCAGTCATGTCAATATAAATGACATTTAAGCCAGTGTATTGTTTTGAATGCTGTTTGGTGTTTTGGTTTATAGATTAGCATTGCTATGTAGTGAGGTTTGGTTAAACTGCAACATAGGGCGGATTAATAAATGAAATTATGAATGTGAACTCACGGATGGCGTTAAAATCTAACCACTGTTACTGAAGAAATGGCTAATGAAAAGCTTGGTGTGGTAACAGAACCGTCACCAGAAAGTCCTCTGTAGTGAGGCTTTACATTAGTGCAGTGGGGCTTAACATTCTTTGACATTTGAACAAATATTGCTGTTTTATAGTGCTTCTTATTTGAATTGGGGGTGGGCTTGGAGCTTTGTTTCGGAGGGGCTAAGCCCACCACACCCCCCCCTCGTGGCCATGGGACTGTGTGGCAAAATTTCAGCTTGCTTTTTAATGCAATTGACTCGGAAAAGTACTTAGGTTATGCGATATGTCAAGCTTGCAAGATATGTCAAACTTTCCGATTATAAGCATGACAGGGCCCACAATACATTCAGGTAGTGTCTATTCCGCTTCATGAGCCAAAACCTATGCTGGGACGATTTTGCCTTCATTTGAACACAGTTGGTAGAAGTGGTCATGTGACAAGTACAATACGCAGAGACAAATTGTTGGGCTTTAGGAGTTTATGGTTAGGGTTTAGGACCAGGGCTTATAGTCAAGGTTTAGTGGTTCAGTGTTTAGCGTTAGGGTTTTGCCTGCAGTTCACTTAATGCAGTGGTTCCCAAACTGTGGTTCGCGTACCACTAGTGGTAAGCCAACGTGAAGGCTTTCAACGTGGTAAACGAATAGGCTTACTTTTTCTAGACTAAAATTATATTCACACCCATAATTTTTATTGATCGGATTCTGTAAATAAATTCCTGAATTTTTGTGTACTTCCCTCGTTGGCTTTGAAAATGGCAACAAAAATTCTCGCAGCCATTTTGTTCATGTTGAAACTATTGCCAAACTTTTGATCAGACGATATTTTGCACATTTAATTTTCCTGGAACAAGGTGGTACGTTCTGACACCATAGGACCCACAAATGGTACGTGATCAGAAAAAGTTTGTGAACCACCGACTTAATGCAAATAAGAAGCTGCTTGCCAGCCCTGAAACCATGATAACCATCATCCATGAATGGGACTGAGCTGTTACAGATGTCATGGTCAGCAAAGCAGGACATGTGTTCCAAACTTGTCAGTTGACTAATTCAACCAATCATGTTCAGCTGAAGGCAAAATAACTCTAACATTATTTTGCCTCAAAAGGCTGTTTTGCTTCAAAAGGCAAAATAGACACAGCACAAAAATGTATGTTGTGCATCACAGTACACTTTCGGATAGTTTTCGGATACAGATAGTATGGTTTCAACCAAAACAGGATTCGGATACGGATATCATTTTTCCAAAACAGGATAGGATCGGATAGCAAAAATCCACTATCCGATCATCTCTGCTGCTCACCTCTGCTACAGGAGCCAGACATAGACCAGTGTTGCCAACTCTTCTTACAACAAATATAACAAACCTAGTCTAAAAATATACCAAATATAAATTTATATCTGCAACAAAGACGCATAATTTAATGCTATTTTTTCAATGTCATGTTATTGTTTCACGTAGATGATTTAATTCAGCGTTAAAAAGTGCCATCATAGAGATGCTGCAAGCTCAATTTCTTTTTCTACTATCTTAACTTCAGCATTGACAGAATTTTAACCACTAGAAAATTCATCATTCCAATCCAACACAATACATTGTAATTTCTTTTTTGGCCCAAAATACTATTATTCTCTAAAATAGCTGGCAATTTTCTTCAAGGGATACACAGCACCAGCTGAATACTGCTTTGCAAGCCATGCCACCTCTATCAGTCACTCTTTGCAAAATCTTCTGCTACTGTACGCAGCTCTCCCACATTTGAATTCATTGTCTGACTAAAAGCGCATACCTAGAGCTAAGTTCAGTTTTTTCAGAACATCTCAGATTTCTTCCAAACTCGCTCTCCGCTTACCCAAGGTTTCATGCTCTTGCTTACTCCCATGTGAAACAAAATCACTAAACTTTTTTCTATGGCTTCAACACTACAATCGGTGTTTGGATTTTCGCTCTGCAATCAACCAAAGAAACTGGTTTAAAATCTTAGGTAAACCCTCTGACAAAAATATACCAAATTTTTCATATATTCCAAGCCAAAAATTTATGTACCAAGCACTTTGAAAACATACCAATATTTACCAATTGGCAACACTGACATAGTCATGTGAGTAGCAGAGGTGGCTGGAGTCATATTTAAGACTCCCACTCCGCTCCTGAACCAAAATTTTTGAATCCGGGTCTGGCAATTTTTAAAATTTGAGAATCTGACTCCGGCTACAATCATCGATCCAACCGTACGTATGTTTTTAGTTAAAAAATGACCACACAGACTCCTACTACTGCCGAATTGAAAATTGACTCAGCATCCAGGTCCAGTTTTCACAATTTTTACTTCGGGTCCGGGTCCTAAAGAAAAACGAAGAATCCTGCCGGAGTCGACATCGGCACTCCAGCTCCTGTGCCACCGCTGGTGAGACGTGAGAACTTACAAATCAATCCTTCTCAAGTGGAAACACTAGGCCTATTTACATGGCAGAGATGATCGGACAGTGGATTTTTACTATCCGATCCTATCCTGTTTTGGAAAAATGATATCCGATCCGAATCCTGTTTTGGTTGAAACCATGCTATCCGTATCCGATAACTATCCGAAAGTGTATTGTGATGCACAACATACATTTTTATGCTGTGTTGATTTTGCCTCTTGAGGCAAAATAACTGCTGGCGTTATTTTGCCTTTAACTGAACACGACTGAAGTAGTCACAAGACAAGTTTGGAACACATGTCCTGTTTAGTTGACCATGACATCTACAACAGGTCACCCCAACCAATTGTCTCTGCGTATTGTACTTGTCACATGACCACTTCAATCAGTTGTGTTCAACTGAAGGCAAAATAGTCCCAGCATAGCTTTTGCCTCATGAAGCAGAATAGACACTACTTGAATGCGTTGTGCACTCTGGCCATGTCATGCTTAAACAGAGTTTGACATATCTCGTAACGTAAGTACTTTTCTGAGTCAATAGCATTAAGAAGCAAGCTGAAGTTTTGCCACACAGTACCGTCACCACTGGGGGTGGATTTGGTGCGCTTAGCCCCTCCGAAACAAAGTTCCAAGCCCCCCAAATTGAAATAAGAATCACTATAACGCAGTGATGTTTGCTCAAATTTCAGAACGTCAAGCCCCACTGCACAAATGTAAAGCGCCCCTATAGAAGACTTTCTGGTGACGGTTCTGTTGCCACACCAAACTTTTCATTGGACATTTCTTTGGTAACAATAGTTAGATCTAACACCATCCATGAGTTCACATTGATAATTTCATTTATTTATCCATTTGTATAGGCTGTAGCATGGGAAATGTTCCGCGACTAACCTGCTTCGCATCCAGTACCTGCGGGGCCTTTTGCAAGTGATCGTTTGTACTGTACGAACCAGTGCTACTTTATGCAAGACAAGCGATGTTCTTGCTAGGCAGCAACACAAAATCAAAACAATTAGCAAACAGGTTCTGACTTCACAGCGCAGAAAAGCGTCCATACTCTAGCACCTAATAATGTTGTATTTACCGTAAATTTATTTACGCAAGCAATACAGCCATTAACGAATGATATTTTATTGCTCAGTTGGAAACATCAACACAGCATGCACAGACAGCTATGGTGTAACTCAAACGTAATGCTTCAGTACAGCAATCTTAACGCCAGCTCATTTGGCGGCGTCAACAGCATCTCAGCAGTGAAGCTTCCGGGCCAAGAAAAAACTAAACATGGAAACGCACGCGCTACATAGCCCATGCGGTTGAGCTATGAGGACAAGCTTGCAGGCCATGTCACAAGTGGACATGGAAACGCAGTAATAGGCAGTCTCGAAGTCTTGGCACAGAAGGCAAGATGGCTCTGATGATACTAAAATAAATAAATGATTGCGCAATGTGCCACTTTTTCCAAAAGTCTGAATCCTCAAAATATCGACAAAAGCCTTTCGGATATCCGGGTCCGTATCAGGTTCCCATTTGAAAGCAGTTTTTGGATATCCGTATCCGGTTGCAAACTCACTATCCTGTCCATGGGCGCAATTTGGTGGGGAACACGGGGGACGTGTTCCCCCCAATTTTTTAGACGGGGGGATATGATATGCCATGTCCCGCCCACTTTTTTCCCTTAGGGTTGGTATTTCGAGAAGTTTCAAAACTAAATGTGACGTTTGTCACGTTTTGTGTGAAGACTTTTTTAAATGTTAATGATCACAGAGTAAAATGCGATTATAGTGTTCAAAGAATAGCGACGAGTACAAACAATCTGACTGCACCAAAGCACGTAACCATACGTTGTTAGATTTTCTGCATCTTTCGAGAAACAGGTACTTGTATTTACGTAACAGAGCCTCAAAGGTAGGAATGTTACATTGAGCTTGGTGGCTACTAACACTCGTTCTCCAGGGCAAGTTGTATAAAGCTCTGCAACCAAAATTATATGCCACCCGCAATCTCTGCATGCATGACTTCCTGAAATTACACCATAATTGAGATGCATACATGGGCGTAGAAAAGGAACGAAAAAGTACGTTTTTAACTGCATTAGAGCAACGGGAAAAAGAGGCTCGCAGCTTGTTTGCTGCACAATATTGATATCGCAGTTGTCTCTGAATGCCTTTGTCATCTGAGAGCTCAGTATCCAATACAATCCCCAGATATTTGTATTGGTCAACAGAGTTTACGTATTGACCACCCAGCTTCAAGACTGGAGTGGCTGTGCTTCTTGTACTTTTAGCCTTAAATGTCATACAAACAGTTTTGTTGCAGTTGAAAATGATCCCATGCGATTCTGCATACGCCTGGCACACATCTAGTATTCTTTGCAACCAACGTACACTTGGACATAATAGACAGCGTAAATTTAAAGATGCAAGTGTATAATGTTAGAAAGTTACATTTTAAGGCAAACATCTGCGAAATTTTTGCCGAAGACAAAATTAGGATGGGCAGTTTTGTAAAAGACTGTCTTCAGCCATTAGTAAACAGGATTTCCTCCAAAATTATTGGGAAGTATTGACTTAGCTATATATTGTCCTATAGTTAAAAAAACTTAATGACTTGACTAGGAATGAAAGATAGCTTATACATTTAGCCTTGTATGTCACGACAAGGGTGACCAACAAATTCAAAAGATATTTATACCCAAAATGCAGCAATGTTTTCGTCCAAGTGTGAATCATTTGCTTTACAAGTAGCCTACGCGTTTGTGGCGGAACTATTTTCAAAGTGGGAAAGCACAAGTGCATGCAAAAAAAACTAGATAATTATTGTGATTTGAATCGGCAACTGTGACATCACAAGCACTGAAATATGACGTCATTAACATTTGTCAGCATGGTTAAGTAACAGACTGACAGACAGACAATTCTAGTTTATTTTGCATGGCCATCGAAAAGACCCGGAGGTCATCAAAGTCAGCTGACCATGGGTCAGTCATTTTATGCTTACTCAGCTGTAACAGCAGCGATACGCAAAGGACAGACGCAACTTTAGAAAATTAGCAATGGCAAAAGATAAAAATATTCATTGATAGTAAACTGATGCTTCAAGAAAAAGGCAACAACAA
>Ga0210059_1001187_pt1 | contig 38274 bp, 28 predicted proteins | sample Ectturendosymbi2_FD_188042 | JGI IMG/M metagenome (GOLD analysis project Ga0210059, IMG submission 188042) | Ecteinascidia turbinata endosymbiont from Florida, USA - Sample 2 (SPAdes) (version 2) | ecosystem: Host-associated > Tunicates > Ascidians > Unclassified | place: Key West, Florida... | reverse complement strand
AAGCCGTTGTCTACTGGAACCACCTCGATGTCCATGCGCTGCGGCAGCTCGGTGGTGAAAATAGTGTTGGGGAAAACGTAAAAATCTTGATGTGTGCCGTCGGTTACAGTAAATGAAAAAGAGTCAGCCGTAGTTTCCGAGCCGTCGTGCGCGTAGGTGACCCGGTTTTCGTTCAAGTCGTCCATGGTGAACTCGCGTGCCTTGACACCATCTAGCAAAATGTTGCCGTGCACAGGAACTTGTGTGATACGAACGCTCAGCAGGGCGTCGTTCGTGTCTCGGTCCTCAACTGTAGAAATTTAAAACAGATTAACTTGAATAACTATACCCAAAAACTTTAATTGCTTACAGATAAACCAATTTTTTTCAATAATGAAAGTTTCAATGAGTTGACTCGCCGTGACCTCAATGACCAACTTACCTTTTAATTCAAATGGTGAAATAAGTTTCGTTGATCCCTCCTTTATTCTGAGAGTATTGATTGTAACAATCGGTTTTTTGTTGTCTACGTCAGAGATAGAAATGCGGAAAGTCCGGTAGACAGGATTGAAACCGTCAGTGACTTCAAATTCAAAACTGTCCATTTTCACCTCGTCGTCCCCAGTGTGAACGTACTGAATTTTATTTCCTGTGGCAAGATGTTTGTACAATTCAGTGACTTAATAAAAATGAAAAGGTTGCTGCAGAGAGCAAAACAAAATATCATGTAAATATTAAGAGAATCGCTGAAACTCTACAGATTCATTTCGTGAACAGGATGAAAACAATGCGGTGTGTCGTCACGTAGAATTATATCAAACACGTATGAGATGAAAAACATTCAAAGAGGGTATCTCACAGAAAGAACTAATACGTTGGCGCTAAAACCGTTGGTTCGTGTTGGTGTCTGTACAGCGCTGGTGTGCTTTCAAGAATAAGCTGAGCACCCGACTAAAACAACCGGGGATATGGATCCAAAACTTGTGAGTGTTTCCACATAGATTTGTCTGACAAGATCGTAACCACCTTCTGACAGGTAAAGATTAAAGGTAAAGCTGTTCCCAACGGCGAGGTGCTTCAGAGAGCCTCGACCGTAATAGCAACGAATCTTAGCGTAAAGACAAGCATTTCAAAGACCACCGCAATAAGCTGTTTTATGATAAGTCCAGTTAGACAGAGCAATTGCGTAGCCCCGAAAAAGTATTGAGAATTTCTTTAATATCCGACTTCAAAAGGTGAAAACTGAAAATCTTTTACGTTCTGCAAGAGGTTAATGTTGAGATAGACGATCGTTCACAGGGGTTTACAAGATATTGGCCAAACGCAATTACGCCAAGTATCTTACAAATTCGCGAGTTTTTGCACAAACACACTCTCGCATCCAAGCATTTCTTTTTTAAACTGTGTACAGTTAGTTTGGGATAAAAAACAACCATTGCTCATCGTTGCAAACGAGCTCCGAGGCGTACTCTCGTACCTGCTAGATCTAACTGCGTGAACGTGGTGATCGGGACTCCTGGCTGATCTGTTGACTCCAGATGACCGCGAGTCGGAGCGCGGGCGATGGAAAACACCAGGTTCTCATCAGCGCTGTTCATATCGGCGGTGCTCAGGAGATCTTGAAAGGATTCGCGTAATTTAATCAAGCACAAACATCAAGTGCAACAAAAAATCCATTTTTCCAAGATTTTGAACGCAATGGCATTCCAAAATCAGCAATACCAAAACAATTTATTCGTAAATAGCAGAGTTGTTTTCATGTTTTCGTAAAGTCAAGGGTAGAAATCACGCTCAATGAACTTTTACTGATCACACTTAATGTACATGCAGTTCCTTACCTGTCGTAAGAGTTGCCTTGTCGCCTTCTTTCAAAGTCACTCCCTTGTTAATAACATCGGGAAACAGCATGTCCAGGTAAGCGACGTTCACGTAGAAGTATCGATCAATGAGGGGGTTGAAGCCGTCGGTGACGTCAAACTTGATTAGATCGCGAACACCCTCTTGACCTGCGGGCAACAACGATCTGTTGGAGAGTCATCGAAATCAAGTGACGATTCTGCATGTTCAGAACTTTAATGCACAATGACAAGTTGATAGTGAGTGTCTATCGTGTGGTCGAGTGCCGGGTCTGGAATGCGGCGAATCCCCGGCCTTTACCTTGATCAACAAAGGCGTGAAGCACCAAGTTTCCCAACTTGTTCTTCGGAAACTACCCAAGCATGTAGTAATGATGACCACAAGGCGTCGACTCAATGGACGACATTGCACAAAAGGTAAATGTCACAAGATGGCTTGCTACAGATGCACTTAACTTGACCAGTCTTTCTGTGTTAATGTGGGCCTGTCCTGTTTGCTTGAAAAAGGCCGTAAAGTTGCGTTCACTGCAAGGCAAGCCAAGCTTTGTGTAACGTTATCGCACGTTAGCATCTCGTTGTCAGAGCAAGCACAAATGTCGACGATAACTATCAGAAAATCTAACGCTCCCCTTTGCTGCGCGAAGGAAAGCGTCCTGGATCAGATAACGGCTTTACCAATACAAGCGCAACACGTCTCGAGCGTACACAAGGGGCAAGGTAAGGAGCAGATGTTTCGCTTTTGTGAAGGAGAAAGTTCTCAACGTCACTTTCTCACAATAAGTTTTCCGATACTACAAGTCTTCCGTTAAGGTTAAATAAATTTTGCTGGCTATACCTCCACCAATGGAAAGCCACTCGGTGAATGGTTTTACTTCTAAGTAAAATAGGATGCATTTAAATTTTGCAGCAGCATCAAATATCAAATCAAAGCTTAGTATAGTAATTTTTTAAATTGCGGCTCTTGATGGATCAAAACCAAACTCATTTGCGTAAAAGAAATTCCAGACGTCTTGAGGCACTTTGAACTTTTTTAGTTCGAAAAAGTGCCTGCATCGGTTGTACTACCTTGCTTCATGAGGAAAAACGTTGTTGTTGAAGGCAGAACCTCTATTTTCTTAACAGTCGTTACACTTTCCAGAGCTGATTTTTCCAACCGACATGAAACGACATTTTTATTCAAAGAAACGCAATCACTCGGAGCGGGTTACAAATCAACTTGTTAGCAGTTTTGTATTTAACGGTTACATTTTCTAAAGGTTGACAAAACTAAAGAACAAACAGTGGATGCAATAGTCTAATTATCCAAGAGCGCGTGTGGTTTCCGGTTTTTGTATGCCTCAGTAAATATAAGCGTCTTTGGAATCGTCTTTGGCGGAGCTGTCACCAAGCATTTTGGATGAAATATGTTTATTGGTGTTGCGATATTACAGTGTGCTACATATCGACAATAAGAAAGTTTCACTACACTTGTTTTTCTTTTTTTAATGTCACGAGTGGTCTGCGGGTGCCCGCCCTATCTCCGCTATCTCCGCGCCGTTGGCCACGCGGCTACTTTCGCAGTGCATGCTACGCTGGTGGCTGGTCAATGGCAGCACCCCGCGTGAAACTTTCACTTGCACCCAGCTGCTGAGCACGAGGCTGAACAAGCCAAAAACAGCGTTTTTCATGTCTGCGGTGTGACCCACCTGGTATTCAAATCCAGTCTGTCAGCTTCAGTTGCGCGCGCTTTATCCCACTAGTTTTATGACTTTAAGGCAAAAAGCAGCGACTCTTGTGAAATTTTGCAACAAACAACAAAAAAGCATCAAATTTTGTGAAATTTTGCCACAAACACTGCAATTCTGATGTTACAATAACCCATGACACACGATTATTTGTGCTTATATACGTTATTTGTGTTCTCGTCCAACGCGAGAAACGATTACCACAAATCATATCGCAGTTGGGCCATTGGAGTAATGCACCTAAACCAACGCAATCCTTTTTTAACTTGCTCCTTTGCTAGACTAAAGGCGTTAATAGTAATCAACGCATGTTTTGCAACTGTTCAAGTAGTTAGTCGTTTATCAGTTGAAGGTCAACTTACGCGGACACTCGCCCGCATAGGTTTGTCCATTCGCGGTTGCACTGCCATCCTGCCAATCATGTGCAACTAAGCCACACGCCGCAGCAATTCAAGAAGCGTGTGAACGATGTACAGATTTGACTGAACCATCACCACAATGCAACACAAATTGAAAATCGGACACTTTACATTGACTTAGTTTGTTCAGCTCCGATTGACATGAATGTGGCGAAACCTCCAATAAGTGGCAGACATTCAACAGAACAGTTGTATGATACGACTTTAATCAAACATCGTACTTGCTTTACTTTCCCTGCGCAGGCACAACGTGGTTAACTCGCCCTTGGTGGGCGAGTATCGCGTAACAGAGTCGTGGGAGGCACCACTTAGGTGCTGTAAGGCGATCCTGCATGGTTCTTTGTCTGGCGAAGTTGGTGACAACGCATTGTCAATACACGGCCCGTTTTTAGAAAGTTTTTTTGCCGAAATTTTTCCCTATCGCTGCTGACTGCACTGGTAAGATTGATTGCTTGCACGCGGGAGAAGGAAGTTCTTTGAAACTGACCAGGAATCAATTGATACTTTGTTTCAACGCGTCTATTGTCTTCGCAATGCATCAGCGATATATTGCCACGTGTGGTGTCCGAATGGCTTACTTGTGGTTGGATGAGTCTCCCCATTGACAGAAATCAGGACGGCAAGTATGGCAGTTATGCTGCCGCTTTAACAAACACCACAAATACGCGAAATGCGACGCTTCGTCGCGAGTGGAGTGTTTCGAAAATACTTGAAGCACTCGACTTGAAACGACAAAATAACTCGGCCGCGCAAGTTGGGCAGCAAGGATATTAGTAAAATGACTGGCCGCGTCTGCCCGTCGCGCAAGGCCGCAATACCTCGTCAGGGTGTAGGACAGTGCGTTTGGGTGCAGAACAAATCCCATCTTGTCTACATTCAAGGTACCATTGCTCTCATGAGGCATCGGGGCATCAGTTAGCAGCGACTTTCGTTTTTCTTTATGCAGATAATTAACAATTATTTGCTTGATGATAGTTTCACCAACACACGGTATAAAAATGCGATGCGAATTGAAAACTAATGATGTTTAAGATTTATTTCTTAAATCTCAGTCAAGAAACTTCCAAGTTGACTTGACTTCGATCCACCATGTAGTGCAGTCTTTGCTCAAGAACTAACTTTTTATTTTAATGCGAAGAAATGACTTCACCGAAAATGCAATATCGAACTTGCCGTTCTAGCGTGCGAATCTAAGAACCCTGCTGCACCTTTTAATCTCATAGGGTTACGTTCAAAGGTTGTAATGAAAGATTTAAGTCTACAGCCGAGACCTTGCAATTTCTCGCACCAGGAAAATAGCCCTTTTCCCGTACGCGAACGTGACGAACAAAGCGTGACATTTGTCAAGATTTCTGAACACTTGGGATTACGAATTAAAGTGATAGCAATGCAGAAAAACATATCATAAAATTCAACGCAATTGTTTCGAATGTTCAAACATAAACGAAAACTGTCATCGCAAGTGTTGGCTTCAAAGCAAATAAGGCGGTCGCGGAATGCTGGATAAAAAAAAACCGAAATAAAATCGTTTGGTGTTGAGCGACAAAAGGACATGAAGCTACTGAAAATTTGTTCGCTACAATTTTGTGCTCATGTTTACTCTCTTCAGCGATTCACGCTATACCTTTGCGTGCGTGTGTCATTGAAATAATCATAGCGAGAGGCTGGTGCGTTGTCTCATGCAAAAATCCAGATTTGTGAAACGCCGTCAGCCACAAAAAATCAGTGCAACTGCATTGCAGAAAATTAAAGTAAAGGCATTTAGCTTCTGGGCAAACCTCGTGTAAGTCAACTGTGAAGCTTTTTACTTTGTACCCGGGAGTGACTTTTACCTCTAAACAGTACATGCTAGACGTAGGTCAGGCCGAATAATATCAAATCCTTAGTGTTCTGCGCAAAATCACAAAGCGTCAGATACGCCTTCGCCAGGCATTTCTGACCGCAATAAAAATCAGTAACATGAAGTTTCCAAATATGTGACATTACAGATTCTTGTAAGAAATTTAAGAGCATGAAATCAATTTGTGACCAAGAGGTGTAATTTGAAAAAATGAAACGCAGAACCTTACTAAATCGTAAATTGGCAAGATTGTTTTTCCAGAACGCGCAACTCCAGATAAGCACATTTCGCACGGCGACCTTGACTTTGCTCGACTCACGAAGACACTGCTTCTGTGAAGTGTGAACACTAGCCAGAGATCCTCACTGGTTCCCGCAACGAAAGGTTTACAGGAAAACCCGCTGACTGATTTATTAGGTAAGGAAAGTTACTTCGTCGCCCACGTGTTGCATTGAAAACAAACATCGTTTCCACAGTTGGCTTGCCGACGAAAGACGCGCCCCCTTGGCTGCAGGACACGCCCAAGCCGCTACGCAAGCTGTCGACGAAAGCGTTACAACAGACGCAAATGCTAATATCAGCGGCATGACTCGAGATGCACTCACGCAGGGTACATGCTTGCTCTTGGTTTTACTTGTGCGAATCCCGTGCGTTTGCCGTTTTGTTAACGTCGCTTCCGTGAGAAGAGTCAGCCGGGTGTCACCACTCCCACTTACTGTGATTGTACCCACGCAAGTGCCGCCTATGGAATCTCAATTCCACGCCTGTATCAATATTTACGCAACGATTCCAACGTGTTTGTTGCGTTCAGCTTCTATAACAGGAAGATGCCGGCGCGCGCCGTTGTGTACACAATCCCAGTGTCCGCACAGAAGTTGCGCTAAGGCACAAAGTCTTTACACACACGCTGACGTGGCTTGCGATTGCGCCGTAAAAAGGCACGCATTTCATGCATCAATCTTTTTCCATACGCTGCTCCATGACACTCTGTAATGGACCACTCCGTAAACGTACGCAACGTGACAAGGATGAAAAGCCTCAGCCTACTATCCCCTATTGTGTTCCAACTTTGCGGAAAGCTTGATTTTCTGTAGCTATTGGTTGCAGAGCATGCAGAACCGATATGGACGTAACTTTACTTAATAAGACCCGCGCAACAGCTGTGCAACCGCTTGTGCAGGCCAGTTAAAATCGCTACTGGCAACAAGAAAAATACAAGCAGCAAAGTTTAAATACAGATGTTTTGCGATAAATGTCATTAAAACATAAACGTCCTAATTTTTCTACTTTAGCGCCTAATGTTCGCCAAACATATAGTTTTTTAGCTTGAAACACAAAAAATCCTGTGGTATTCTTTCGACAGGAGTCATTTTTATTTCATAACAAATCGACACATTTCCATAGTTTCGCAAAAAAACTGGCGCTTTGCGACAGATAAACAACAGCTTAACTTGCAATAAAGTTAAAATCGCGTACCTGTATGAGTGTAGCTCACTCGACCAGCGTCAATATCGGCCTGTGTGAAGTTGTCTCCAGCAGTCAACCTTCGAACAACACCGTGCTTGGTGATGTTCAGCATTCCGTGTTGTGGGGCAAACGTGATAATGTATCGAAGAGAGCTGTCTTCGGAATCAAGGTCAGTTGCCTGCGAATAAGTTTCATAGAATTTAAGAATTGCCACCAATTTTGGCGCAGAGTTTTTCGTGATCAAAGCGGGTGTCATTTCATAAGCTTAAGAAATGTTCTTGTCAGGTTCAGTGCCGCAGCAGGCTTCTGGTGATCAGATGCAACTCCAAGTAATGACTTGTCTTACCTCAACGAACAAGGTAAATCGTAAGTAAGTCGTTTGTTTTCGAACAAGGCTATATCAGCGAGTAAAGTGGCAATGTCCAGCATAACATCAAAAAACATTAAATAAGAATACATTCAACTTTCGTGCTGTTTGCCAATTAATACATGCACTGCAGATGTGCGGGAGATGTTTCCTTACGATCGTACAGAGAATTGAACTGATATGTAAGTCATGTTTTTGAATTAGGTAACGGTAGACACTCCCAAACAATACACGCCTTTTATTTAGTCAAACCAATGGAACTTTCACATTGTGAATTCGAAGCACACAACTGACAAACGCTCTAGACACGTCAACTTCTGTGCGTGCAGGTAAATTTCACCTTCAGCAATAGCTTTGTCGTTATGTCTGTATGCCGTAGAAAAATCAACAAACTCGATTTGCTTATTCGAGCGCAGCCTTCACACATAGCATGAGCTAAATATAGGTCAGGATCGCGCCCATCATTCACTGACAACCGTTGAAGAGACAGTGGATGAGGTTTTTGTGTTTGTGTTGGCAATCAACCACACGTCAATAGATTTTTATCGTGACAAAAACAGCTTGAAGCGTTAAAATTGCGAACTCCAAAAAGCGAACTGAATGCTTGCACCATCGGGAAAAATAAACACGTGTAATGTAAATTTTGTGCGTGAATAATAATCACAGAGAACAACGACGTCGCTTTGCACACATTTTTGGCCCAGTAAAAATACTCATCTTGTTAGCAGAATAGATAAAAAGGAGGTTGTTGCTAGAAAGGTTACGTGTTTAACAAAAACAGGATTTGTTTGCTGCTTCACGACAAAAGTTGTACCGGAAAACTGCTGTTGCTGTTAGTTCGTCAGGTAACGCTTAGACAGCGAACGCCTTGAAAAAATTATTGAAAAAGACACGGGGACGACAAAATGTTCTGTCAAAAAGGCTTCGTGCATCTTGTTCTGAATATAATATACATGCCCAGGTTTTGGTTATTGTACAGAACAAATGGAAATACGAGTAGAGGTCCACAATTAGTGAAAGACCAAAAAAGTACCTACGAATGGGGGTGCACGAACAGCAAATGGAGAGCCCGGCATCACCAAACCTCATTTGACAACTGCGCTGTTAAATTTCAAGACAATTGCTTGGCATTGCATCAGTGGTTACATGTTCCAGCCAAATCGCTTCATAATGACAAGAACTTAAAGGCTCTTTGCTTTCCAGCTTACGATCTGCTAGTAACAGGTCCAGTTATATTTGTTCTATCTGCATTTTCTGTGATTGCGATTACTCTCATGAACTTATTCTATCGCTGTGAAAAACTCGTGTTAATTACTTTTGCCTCGCGTTTTCAGATATATTTTCAAAAGTTTGTCAACAGTACTGTTGAAAATGCTGCAAACTAATACTTTATTTGAATAAGATGTAAGGACTGATGATGCGCAGTGTTACGTGAAATCGATTTCCTATTAAAAATCTGTGATTTATTCCTTGTTTGTTTCACCTGTGGAGTGAAGTTACTTGAAGTTAATACCTTAATTTAAAGTTTCGCCTTCTCATGGTCGCAAGTCTTTCGCTGGCAATCTGCTTGTTTTCTACGTTTGATAGGCTATACCCAATCACTGATCAACCATTATTTTAGCTTAAACAAATTTTAGCGTCCAAAATAACTTCCTTACCGATGTAGCTCACGAAGACACTGCTAAGACACGTCAAGCACATCGCAGCGAACATGAAGCTCGGGGAAATGCAGGTTCGGTACAAATATAAGCCAACCGCTATGTAATTTGGTCAAGTATCAAAAGTAACTGAAAGGCTCCGTTCGCTTGATTGATTATAGGCTTAGTCATTTCAAAAACCTTTCCAGAAGTTACGCACTAAAAAAGACCTGGAACAACCTATTTTCATCTTGCCTATACGCAGCGCCAGGGGCCGGAAACTAAACATTTTTAATGTCACCAAACAATTGCATTTTTAAGAGTCCATACAGTTGGTCTCCTGGCAAGCCACAAAGCAAAAGAGAATTTATCTGCACGTTTAGACGCTGCTTCTGGCGTCATGGGCCACAAGCGGTAAAGCACAAACCTGATCTGCGACAGTGAGTAATTACCATTTCAAGCTGTGACAAGCTCTGCAATAAGAGACAAAGGCTGCAACGTCAATCACTTGTCACGAGTCCGTTTGTGATAACTTGTGCTCGCCCAGCCGTAACAACGACAAACACAAGTACCGTTGCGCAGAGCAAAGAATAAGGCAGTTGGATTTGTTGGAATTAAGATGTCGTTGACGCTTAACTTAGTCAAGACAGGCTCATCCCCGACTCTCGTCACTTCATAAAATGTTAACATATGATTACAAGCAGAAGTTCACAGTTGTCAAGAAAGGGCGTTCTTTTCAAAACACCGACATGGCATTGAATAGCGAAGGCTCCAAAAGCACACGTTGTTCTAGGTCACGCGACCAGCATGCACGAGCATTGACGTCTCACCAAGCGGGACTACAATGCCGTCTGGTGCCTCCAACAACACAGTCCGGTGTAGAACTTTCACCTGGTGATTCAAGTGATCTACTAGTTTCACATGGGCGGCGTGACTGACAGGATCAACGTTGCTATGACAAGATATCTACACGATGCGGTTTTCTTGGACACGACACTTGGTATTTGAGGAACAGATAGCTTCTACGTCCACCATAACGGAAACCAACCCATCACCTCAATGTTTTCAGGTAAGCCTATAGACGATCAGTTAAAAAGAACTCGTCGTGCCAAAGAAAAAAAATTAATTGGTGTGACGTTTCCACTGCTGCGTTCAGTGTGGAATAGCAGGACACATTTTAAAATCTTGACGGCAGACACTCATTTACGACCTGCCTTTTGCTATGGAAAAGTGCGAAAATACTGGTGAAAAAGTGAAACAGTTTATTGTCTAAAAAATGCACGTCAGAATTTGCTTCTTGCCTGAATCCCTCATCATTCTCGACCCTCAAACTAATGGTCACAATCACTTTTAAAAACATGTGGCTACGTCGTCTACAAAACATGTAGATTTTTTCACAAGATTTCGCTTTTTTCAGCGAATCGTATCCCAATATAAAAAATGTTGACAATGGAAAATATGCCATCCGATTGCGAGCGATCAACGAAATTGTACTTGCTATACGTGCTGAGTGCAGGCTACGGTAAATCAAAACAAACTTGTTGCAAAAAAGTAGATTCCTGCAGGCGCTGATAATTGTGGTCGTTTAGCTGCTACGCGAACAACGGAAGGTATTGTTTTCGCAATAATGCGGCGGTTGCCTACATCGATTATATCGGCAAGTCAAAGAAAAAAGTTCCACAATTCAACTTACATTTATACTGAGAAATACGGAACGGCTGCACAATCAGACATTTGCGTTGTAATCGGTGATGCGTTGCGGATTATTAATGTGCAGTAACAAGATAAACATTGCTGACTCCATCAGCAGCAACATTAGAAAAATCTGGATTTAAGTGCGCTAACTCCAGGTCGACTCTGGCAATGCTCTGGAGATTTAAGTTAATCTGAGTAGTGTGATGACTATGAAATGACAAGCGTGAATGACAACAAACCAAAAAGGATGAAAAAAGATAGTAGATTCTTCAGCGTCAACCAGTTGGAACAGAAATGCCTATCTTTATAATCGCAAACCCGAACTGTTGAAGAGCAAAATATAGGCTTCTAGCCATTGGCGGCAGTCAACAGCTCAAAGGAGTAGATCTCGGTGATCTCTTCGGTTTCTTCCAGGTAGTGAATGTGTGCATAGTTTAACACCCTTTCGTAACTCTAAGCTGATATAAACTCCTTTATTTACAAACGTGATAAGAGTATCGATGTTAAACAACAACAAACGCAGCAAAATAGCGGCATAGTCCAGAATGTATAAATGTACTAACCTTCAGTGCGTTGTTCCCAATAGTCTTGGTTTCCGATATTTCAACATCGATTCCGTTGTTTATTGTCATCCGCGGTGTCTCATCATCAACAGGCGTCACGGTAATCGGTATGACCCTCGCAACTTGATGCACGCTGTCACTGACAGTCACCTCGAAGACGTCGTCAGTCGTCTCGGTATCATCGTGCTGGTAGACAATGTCGCTCCCTGACGCAATATCTCTCAGAGGAAAGGTCGATATTTCTACGCCTTCGCTCTGGAAAGACATCGTACAAGCAAGGTATGAAAAGCGCCACCACGTTCAAAAATAAGACGTGTACAGAAACCCGCTGTTGAGATGAGGCCGCAAAAAAAACAAAACCGGCCCGAACTCAGTGTTTATGGTGATTTTCACAGATCGACAAGAAAGAAACGCAAAAAGCGCAAACCGAGGTCGATGAAGCTGCACGCTGTCAAAACATGCCGATTTTGGATGTGCATGTTTTGCTGCTTTATCAGTTTTAGCTGTCCTTTTTCTTTGCATAGAATAATTAATTGATCATTGGTCTCGTCAAAACATATTCTAGTCTCTCCGCAAACAAGTACTGTTAGAACAGCAGTTTTTGTGCCAGTCTTTCTGTTGTTCAAGTGCTACTGACTTGTATGAGTTCAGTAGAATAGAGACGTTAAATTTATCGAACTTTCTAGAAAGGGATAGTGGGAAGAATTCTGGGATTAGATGGCTGTGCTTCTTAGATAAACAAAGAAACTATTCAAAGTTTTAACAAAAACAAAAAAACAACACAGCATTCACAAAGACGAATCAAACAAATGGTTCACTTCACGCTTGCGACAATTTTTGGTTGCCTGTTAATATAATCAGTGATGTGATGCCATTCAAGAAAAATGCATTCGATGAAAATATAATAATACCCCATCCAAGATAAGCTTACCACTCTGATAAACTTCCCGTTGTGAGGAGGTTGTGTGATTGTAAAGATGAGCTCATCCTCCGGCACATCATCATCTTCGGCATTGAGCTTAGGCAGGTCAATGGTCAGCGCTCCCCCTTCTTCAACCACAAATTCGGTGTGATACAGTTTTGGCTCTTCATCGTTTTCTGTTATTGGTATAATTCCAATTAGTGCCTGTGCATTACGCAAGTTTTGCCACAACAAAATTTTGCGTGCTGCTTCTTGAATTTACATAAGAAACGTGAGAATCAATATCCTCATCTTTTTTTCGACTTTTATGAACATAGCTTCACGTTTGTAAAATTTCACTCAGCTTTGCATGATTATAGTTTACATTTTATGGCATTCGGAATTTAGCAAGCCAGACTGAGGCAAACAATTTAATAAATTAAAATAGTTGACAATTGGATCTAACAAACAATCCTGCGTAGTATCCAAGCCACGTCAGTCAAGACACAGGACAAGCGTATTGTGTCAAAATTATCTTTAAACACTTCATACGAATGTAAATGGCTTTCAAGTCTAAGAGTTTCAAAGCACACCAGCAGGGTCATCGCTTTCGTCATCGTGATACCAGTTTCTTTGCACTGCAAGACCTGCATACGGATCTTAGAACCATTGCAATGAAGCTTGTTATTTTTAACAAATATGACATAAGTCATGAGACCTATTACGGAACATTGATGAACAGTTTCAGCACCATCATAGACTATGTTTTATAGTAATTTCCTATGGCCCACCATGTCATTTAATAAGGCCAGCAAGAGCCTCATAAGCGTGTTGAAATAACTTCATTCTGCTTTACAGATGACACTGACGATGCCTAATCAAGTGGTATGCAACCATCTCTCGTTGGTTGGGTGTACTTACGTCCTTTGCAAGCCTGTGTGCATGCACTTATTTTTTTAAATGCTATGTCTGTCGCACACGTTTTTGGCAGCCCACAGTTGTTTGTTGTGTAATTTATACGTTGTTATACGCGTTTGTCGTGTATTAACAGTTAAAAATAGCCCGTGGATAGCAACCATGAATCCATGATTACCAATGTGGGCCTCGGTGAAAGTCAATATGCACCCCTGGTTTAAACGTATCACAAACACTCCATTGAAGCTCCTCAGTCAACTGCGCAGCGTAGGTTCACCGTCAGACCGGCGACTTCAAGCAGTGAGGTTGCAAACCAAAATAACTTCTACGCACAACTGGCACGCATCTCTCTGTTGTGGTTTTGTTACGGGGTAATTCCGGCAATGCACCTATAAGTGAAGCATGTGGTTCAAGGTCATTGCTTCCCAACCGTCGTGCCATGGCACACCGGTGTACTGCGAGACAACCCCAGATGTGTTGCGAAATTTTCAAAACTAAGAACAACTTTGTCGGAACTTCTGTACACAACTAGTCATTTTCCTTTGAAATATGACCGGCAAGTTTGTTCTTGGTCTAGTCTAGTTGCATCAAAGCGCGTTTGTTTACCCGCCTCCCACGCAAAGAAACTCCGGAAAAACCTACAAGATAACTCGACAGTAACTGTACAGATGTGTCCGTAACTTTTTAGCGGGTTTATATTATACTATAGATACTGACAGGAGCAACAAGTGTAAAGTTCAGGCTAACTCTTCCAATAAGGATATTCCAATCAGTTACGTTTCAGTCACCAGGTTTGCTGTGCTGCCATAGGCGTAGCCAGGGGAGGCTCAGCGGGCTATGCACCCCAAATTTGTAGCAGATCTGGTAATTTTGTGCTTTGAGAAGTGAGTCCTAAACCAAGTACAGTTGCTCGCCTAAAATTAAACATTATGCCCCCCCAAATTTTTTGCCGCAAAAAAAATTTGGCCTGGCCACGCCACTGTGTGCTGCATGAAGAAAACTGAACAACAAAGTGTTCCGTGGCCAAAAAAGTTGGGATTTCAAAAGATTTCAAAACAAAAGATCTTGTAAGTGATAACTAAACGCACAGCTGCCAGAACGCAGAATTCGCAGAGTCGATTTGCCTTACATTTGGAAACTTACCTAGTTTGCGCAGAGTTTCTTTAAATATGACTTAGGCTGCTTGGCAGTACAAGTTTCATTTTCAAATGTTTTCAACTTTCTGTCGGGTAGTAAATCCACTAAAGAGCTTCTAAGAGTGCTGTTCAAGAACTACCGTGCAAGCAAAATATGAAATAAGTAAAACTGTTCACCTGACGTGATTCCGATATTAAGAAACGTTGGATCAGAGAAATTAGGTGCTCCATCTTGACATACGAATGCAAACCGGTCTTCGGTTGGTTCGCTTCCCTCGTGGACGTTTTGCACGTAAAAGATGTATCCATTCTTGACGTCTCCGATAGTAAATGAGCTGACAGGAATCCCGGTACGCGATTTTTCAGAGCCGGGTGCTGGTGAGATGTTTTCCACAAAACCTTCGCTGGCCTGGGTCGTGATGACGCAAAGAATTTCCTCTGTGTTCGTATCGTCGTCGCGGGCATCTAAATGCACAGGCTCCACCATTGCTTTCTGTCCTTCTTCCACCAATAAAACGTCGCCTACAGTCACAACAGGTGCTTCGCTGTCAACAGGAAGAATGTTCACCCTCAGGTTGACTTGATCGACACGGTTGCCGCCGATAGTCCACTCGTCTGACAAGTCCGACAAGGTCAAACTAAAGCTGTCCTCGTCGGGGTCTGACCCGATCTCTCCGGCCGTGTGGTGGTACATCACTACGCCGTCTTTTATGTTTTTCTGCGTGAAACTGTTCAACTCTTCGCCGTCCACGAATATCGTGCCTTTAACCGGCGCTTCGGTAATCAAGAAAGTCAGCAGGAGGTCATTCGTGTCTGAGTCAGTAGCAGAAAGAACCTGAAAAATATTTTGGTGAAATTATGGCGATGACGCACTCAGAGTTTGTTATTTTAATTATTTGAAGAAAATCTTCCGAGCAGGGCTGGTACACTATGGAGCTCTCTTTAAAGTAGAGTTACAATTCGCTGAATTTTCGTGTTTTACCCCAGTGGACAGGAAAAACTACAGTGGCATGTTAATCGTTTTCACGGGCCCAGGGCTTTGCGACACAAAAGCATTCCTTGCAAAGCAGGACAACATTTCAAACGTTTTTAGCACTTGCCATTGCTTCAAAATAAATGATAATGTCGCACCTCAGGCGTGATGGCAACACGACCTCGTTCCGGCACTTCAATCTTGAAGTCGAGTGTCCCATCCAAAGCTTGTGCCAGTAGCGGTAGTTCGTCGTCAATTGGTTTCACGGTGACATGCACCACAATGGGAATAGTGTGCATGCCGTCGGATACATCGAGGCTGAACGAGTCTCTGGCATCCTCACTTCCGTCGTGCTGATATATGATGTGGTTGCCGGAAATATCCGCACGCGTAAACACTCCACCTTGAAAAGATGTAAAGTTAAATTTTGTTGATCATTTTATATCAACCTTGAGACAACATGCAGTAAAACGTTATTGCTATAGAAGCAGAGTATATAAGTATGAATCCAGACTGGTTAAGCTGTTTCGCCTTAATCGAATGTACGAAAACAAGATTTGATGCATGGGAGTGACAAGTTTTGAAAAACACAATTAGATATGATATCAGAAAACAAATATGAAAGCGATAAAGAGGAAAGTTTTCTGACGCAAATGCAATACAGAAGACCTTGCCTGTCGCTTCATGGACTTAGTATGCGCCGGTGTGCAACGCCTGACGTAGTTCTGCTGGCGCCAGACAAATGGAAACACTTGTCGCTTACATCTTCCTTACATGAAGCTATGAGTTTATTCGCCATATATGACCATCTTATGCTACAGTACGTACTGAAAAGAAACAACTTCAGTTGTCCCATTATAGCACTGCAGCCAGCAAGTTTGAAAAGCAACTTCGTGTAATCAACCGCACAAGGTCTTGTTCCACCCGGTAGATCGCTATTCACCACATTATACAACTGCTTATGCACAGCTGTTACAGGGGATTTCTCGTAATTTTTCTTTCTCGTAGTACTGACTTAGTCACTCAGACGAGCATCCATTGTATTATGCCAGGTCTTTCGGGTGTTACACAACTTCCTCAAACCATCAAGCAGGGCAAAAAACAAGCATTACCTAAATTCATTATTGACGTATCGTATTGTATATCTCCACGCTTGGGCAACTCCGTCAATTGAAAGGTCAATACGTTTTCATCAGTGTCTGCATCGGTCGCAAAGAGTATGTCCGGAGTAATGACGGCGCTTGCTCGCTCGTTGACAGTGAAACCCGTGTTGACTATTTGAGGTGGTTTGTTGTCAACAGGTTTCAGAAAAATTGTAAACAGCTGTGAAAACAACCTTTCCATTAGAAAAGCTAGGAAGAAGGTTCGTAGCATTTCGTATTGAAAGCGATGATAATCAGGTTCGCGCACACACGTAACAATTAATCAAAGGATTGCAGTCAAAATGGTTTTAGCATCCTATAGGTTTTGTATCATACTAATCCAGTTCAGTTGCAACGGTAATATGAGCGCGTGACCATTTACATCAGTGCTCTTCAACCTTTTTTGTTACGGTGCACCCTTAAAGACATTTTGATGAACTCATGCACCCTATTTCCTTAAACATTTAAACTCATGCACCCTATTTACTGACACTTCCTCCGTGTCCCCACCTAATTGTGCCCATGTCTGTAAGTACTCGAGTCTAAATAAGCAAGTCCTCTAATTCAGTAACTCAGCTACATAATTCAGTTGATAGTGGTTCATTGTCTATTGCTTATGAATCACAAATAATCAGTTAATTACAACAATTAGCTTGACATGGTCTGATGCTTACGCACCACACTTCAGAATGTGCAAAGTCTCGGTTAAATCCTGAAAGTCTTGGTTGATGGTTCATTTTTGCTAACATAAACTTTTGTAAATATTATCTGTTTAATATGACAAGTTTGTGATGCACGTTTGTGAATCCTTTCTTAGTGGCGCACCCCACGCATATTTTGGTTGACCTTAGGGTGCACCGTGCACACCGGTTGAAGAGCACTGATTTACATGACAAACAATTTCAATTCTGTTGCAGGCAACGCTCAAGGCTTCTTTCCTCCCCAAATATTTTGCAAGCAACGCTGTGGTAAGATTTTTATACGTGTGAACGGAAGCTGGCTAAAGTACCGTTTTCTCCGAACAAAAATTGTGAACAATATTTATAATACAAAACAACGTGCCGAGAGATAAGCTACAGTGTTGTCCAAACAATTTTTTGTTATTGGCGCATATTTTTTTAGTCAAGATGCTTTGCATGTCTTTTTAGTCAACATGTCCTGTTTGCAAAAGAATCGTCAACTGATCTGAAAGTTGCAAAGTAACTACGTGTCATCATAGCACAGCATTTTGTACCAAAGTTATGGCTCACAATACGAAAAATTTTACTTTTCCTAATTTTATGACCAGTTCCGCACAAATTCCGGCAACACTGTAGCACCATCAAAGCGATAAAAATGTTTAAAACACGTACGTGGTTCGACAAAGCGACTGTTTTGCGCAGTTGAAAAGTTTGGCAAAGCAAGCAAATTTAAGTCAAGTATTTCTTTCTGCATCGAAATAAAGCCAACAACCTCGACTTTAATATGCAGGTTTATGTGTTTTGCGTCCGTTTTCTTTATCAAAAAATATCGAAAAACATTTTTGAAGAGCAGAAACATTTAAATTCGACATCAGTTACAGGTTTTAATAATCCGCATATTTAGAAACAATGTCCTAATTTCAAAACCAAAATTCCACAGCCTCCCTAAATTGGTCATCATTTCGTATCAGTCCGAAAGCATCAACAAATCTAGAAAAAACAATTAATGTGTAAACATACAAAACTCATCCCTGAATCATTGGCCACTTTCGGGGATGGTGCCAGAATGCTCGTCCCCGACTATAAGTGGAACACTCGTGCAACGCTTTCAGCGAAACCTAATCGCAAGCGATCCCACTTTGTATTTCCTGACTCCGCAACAATGAAGTCAACTTTAAGAGGCACTTTGTTCTCGCGCGAGATCGCAGCATTCCACAGGACAGCAACGTACACCCACCTGGTCAGGCAGGACATTGCCGGCATTGTCGGAAACGCTGAAAGTAAACTGCATCGCCCGCGCGATAATTCCGAGCTCGGTGTCGGGCGGCTGGTAGGCGATCTTGTGATGGTTAACTTGTGCTTGAGTGAATCTCGTGACCGTGACATTCGGGCGATCCGTCAACACGAGCTTGCCTGCCGCGAAAGACATGAACGGAAAGCGTTACGAGACGGGTCAGCGAACTGTGCAATCTGAAACGCGAACAGTTCAAACACAGTAGCATTAAAGCGCGTGGCAATGTTTTTGCACTCATTTACCAAGTGGCCAGAGAAACCGTGGGGCTTGGGAAGATTCGAAATAAAGAGTATAGCAATGCTGTATCGAGCGTCGAATTTTTTATCATTAATTACATGCAATTAGCCTCAACGCACCGAACACTGATGTTACATGGGCTGGCGTTTGTACTTAATAATTTTGTTATGACCCAGTCCCAAGATATATTTCTGCACTGGCGAGTGACATGTACAAACAATTCTTCGTTGCACTGTTGAGAGCTGCACTTACTTCGTGTGCAACACCAAGTAATTTCAGCACTCGGCGTTGCAATAACCATTTTTGAACTGACATTTTCTCGAATGAACACGATGCCACTTCATTGCGTATTCAAAAGGAAAGCCAAACATGCTGCAGTGCCACAACATAAATTATTTAATGCGCAGGGCAATTATTGCTTTCAACAGTTTTGAAATAAGGTTGAAATAGCGAGAGGTCAATTTCGACCAATGTAAAAGCACAATGCACGCAACACGCAGAAGAAATGAAACTCATTCTGCATGCCGTTGAGGAAGCACATGGTATTGTGGAAGGTGTTTATGCTAAGTTGTCTTTTTGAAAGATGCAGTTTTTTGGAATCAAGCAAGGTTTCTTGGTCCACGCGGCCGAGTTGCTCGTGATGAGGTTTATAAACCAAACTGTCGCTAAGTCTATATTCGTTAAAGTTCCGAGTGGTTTTGAAAGTGTCTCGTGCTCAAAGGTCGAAATGTATTTATTCTGCCGGGCTAACAAGTTATCTTTCATAAGACAAACGTTAATGAACGACGTGACGCGACAAACATTTGACTTGCTGTATAGCCTCATGAAACGCAGAAATGAGCGCTGCCCTGACTGTGAAGCATGAAGCGTGCTATACTCACCAGTGTTTAGCAAAGGTACGACTGGACTCAGTTCAACGATGGGGTTGGTAACATTGTAAACCAGTTCTTTATCATCTGTATCTTCATCCGTGTATCTCAGTAACTTCTTTTTTAATGGAGTCAATTCGTATTCTTTGACGTTCATCTTAAATGAGATATGAACGATAAACCATAGGTGGCGACATCTTCATGTGACAATCACTACTGTGCAATAACTTCACAACGGCTACAGTATATGTAACTTTTATTGCGCAGTGCACATTTAGTGCGATTCTTTATAACTATGGATGTTGTTCTGGCTCAGCTCAAACATTATGTTCAAAACAACTATTGTATAACAGCAACGCTGTTCGTACCTTACTGCCGATCTGGACATACTGAAGGTTTGTGTAATCTGTTGGCAATTTATATACAACAATTGCTATCGATATGATTAAAAAACACAAAAAAAGATTAAATTTACCAACAACAGTATATCAGATGTTGACATTTCGGCATATCGGTGCAAAACTTTCTTTGAGTCTAACACTCACTTGTAGAGTTGATGAGGGATGCAGTTTGGGAGGAATGTCATCAACCGGAAGTACTTTAACAGTGAAGTCATACAAGTCAGATACATTTGGAGGATCATTATTGTCCTTAACACGAAATGGATGCACATCCATCACTACTCCGGTTGAATGCGGACCAATGTGACGGTAGTAAAGCTGAAAGTGATTTGAAGTAATGTCAAACATAATTTCATTTACAAGCGTGGTACGCAGAACCGAAATATGTATCGCGCCTAGTCGAGTCTTGAGAAAGAAAAGCTTATTGGCGCAGGCGGAGTCCTTCGCAAACTTAGTGGTGAACTTGTTAATAAAATAATGACTACAAAGTTGGACCCAACCAGGTTTTAGGAATCGTGAATGCAGACAGATCAGGTTTCACAGTTAATTGCGATTTCAGAAATGGTGCTATGATAGTTTGCTGATGAATTGACGCAAGTTTCAATTTCTCTTCTGAATGAATCGATCAATTGCATCAGGCGATAAAAATTTGAAAAACGCAATTTTTAACACAGGTTTTGCTGATGAGACTGAAGTGTTGCTTTTGACCGGCACTTGTAACAGGAATGAAACCAGCAGATACCTCCATGTCGACAATATTTTGCTGCGTCCATTCCTTTACAGGTTTTTCGTATTTTCCGTCAGAGCGCAGGGTGTACGTATCTGCATCAGTGAGGAGCGACACATCGTCTTTCACTAAAACAAATTCTCCGACATCTGAGTACGGCTCCTCCAAGGTGAACGTCACTTGAAGCGAGTCGGAATCGACATCTGCAGCGTTTAAAACCCAACTGCTCACTATAACCGTCTCCCCTTTGTTCACCATCAGTCCAGTGTTCGTGTCCACGTTCTGCGCGTAATAAAACTTGAGAAAGATCAAGCCGACAATGTAGAACTATACTCTTCGTTTATTTGCTACTAATTAACATTATTGGGCAAATGTAGTGACAACCTAGGTTTTATGAAGGCAGACGAACGGAGTGACATTGCATTTGATAAGTATTATTTCGCGTATGCTGTTGGCAGATCAAATACACAGCTTTCATGCATGAGAAATTGTCATCAAGATCGGAAGTTCCCGAGAAACGTACACTGGTTGCATAGGCTACTCGCCCATAAGCTTCGCAATTAGCAGCATTAGGTTTAAAATAAGTTCCGCTTGTTTGAAATGCTAAAAGTTATACAAAGTCACATCGTGGCATGTAATTAGTCTTACGATGCAAAAATATCACGGTATTCCGCATCCCAAAATTTTTTGAAAAATGCCAGAGTTTTTATGGCTATAAGACCTTCACGAAAGTTCACAACAAAGTTGAACAAACACGATGGCAGTGGCCCGCTTCGTGTGAACACACGAGACAACGATAAGCGATAACAAAAGAGCATCTTAAGTGCTTACCGGTGGTGTGTCGTCCAGCGAGGCGATCGTTATCGGAAACAGAAATTCAACTTCGTTCTCACCGTCAGTCATGCGGAAAATAATGTTGTCACTGTGAACGACAAATTCTTCAGTCAATAATCACAACGCTTAGAGATCAAGCGCGTCATTTGTGAAGTCACTCCGTGGTTAGCGCGTCGCGGTGACATTAGCGTCGATGAAGCTTCAACCGAAAGAGATTGCGAGAATTTCGCTGTTCATTGTGTACAAGCATGTGAAAGTTGGGAGTAGACAATCATGGATTTAGTGCGCTTCACTTTCAGGGTTTGTCAAAGCGAGGAAGTCACCGTATGCCGCTTACCCAATGCCCACATTTCCGTCAGGAAAAACGCGGTAAGTCGGCGTTCCTCTTTGGAATTTAAAAGGAAAACAAAATGAAAGGTCCTCAAGTTTTCATCTGTCTACTTTTAAGGCATGGCAAAAACTCGACTTAAAAGGTTCAATATTTTCTGAAACGTTTTGAGACGACAGAAGCACCAGGCTGCTTCATACCACTGCGACTGAGAGCAGTTCTTCGAACAAAAAAATGCTCTCTGCACATGCCCACGAAGCACCAGTTGACAAACGAGAGATGCTGCCTTGGCGGTTGAGCCGATTGTGTGTGTGCACGAAGTGGATCAGACAAGTTTGACATTCCAGACCCCAACAGTGAACCGCAGAACAAAGGATTTGCTGAAGAACTACAAGAAGTTGCATACACAATCAGTAAGCCACAAAGCTTCATTACCTCCGCGTTAGAGCTAGCACATACAAAAGGCGTATGCTTGGCACGTGACAGCGTAAGCTTAATAGTCAAGTTTTGAATTGGATTTTATGTTATGAGCACAATAACAAACGATTTGAAAGCAACCGCTCTGAACAACACACATGTAACTGGGTTCAGAGAACCACTTAAATTTGTATCTCCTAGTTTTGCCGAACAAAAAGGTATACCGTCATGGTTCTGATCGCGTGTACGTCGTGCAGTTACTTTAATTAGCGCATTGTACCTGTACGTGTTAGATCCATCGTGAGTATAAACCACCAGACCCGCATCCAAATCAGCTGGGGTGAAAAAATCCTTTCCTCCCATTGTTAAAGTTCCGTGTTGCGTTCCGCGAAGAACGCGGACCTTGACTTCCGGTAAATTGTTCTCGTCGGATATCTCAAGATTTTGTTCGCTGGTAAGAGCACGCGATTGGCCCTGAATTCGCACAATATGATTAGAATTATCCATATAAGATGCAACTTGTTCAATTGAAAACCTTGTTATGATTTTTTTTGCACAAATCAAGACATTCCATGGCTGTGTTTTACGACATTTTTCTATTTTAGGATCAAACTTTCATATTAAGTTCGGAAGAATAAAATTTTTATCTCGCGTTGTGAGTTTTCGCAGTCGTTTTTCTTCCGAACGAAGAACAGATGCGTCTGCTGTTTTACAGTGTTCAAAACCGAACTTTCGGCACTGTTTTCAGATTGATTTCATTAAAATCGTGTTACATTAGTTCGTGGGACTCACCTGATACAAAAGTTGTCCCGTGTTACGTGTAACGACTGGCGCCATCGTGTTCATGGGATTTACAACAATCACAAAGAAAAACGGATCGGAAACTAGTCCTTCCGTGTCGATGACTTGCATTTCGATCTCAAACATTCGTTGCTGGTCGGAATCAACTGCTGGCGGCTTATAAGCGATGCGATATTCGTTCAAATCTCTCTGTCGGAAAGACGATATGCGGAGGTTGCGGTCGTCCGTGCTGACAATCCCCCCTTGCTGAAAGCGCGGTGGTCTGGTGATGTTGAAGATCAGATTGTTTGGATCGGACTCAACGTCGGTCGCTCGAAGCATCTCGTTCGTGAAGGCAGTCATGACGAACTGGTCAACTTCCATGATCATAGTTGCAGCAAAATCGACTCGAGGCGGAGTGTTTTCTTTGCCAGGCGCAATTTTCACAGTAACCTATGCAAATGATCAAAAGCAGGCAAGCGAGTTACGTCAGCTGCCAAAGCGCAACAAAAGCAGACCAAAAACGTAATGAATTCCTGTTGCTTTCAAAGTAAAGAAGCGTTACGGGCCGTTGCGGGAGTGTTTTTAAAGTTTCTAAATACAGTTCGATTAATTATTTCGAATAGCTGAGCAATTCACAGTCGTTTCATGCTTTTTTGTCTAAAACTCCTTCAAACTTTAAATAAACCGTTCTTTTTGTTACTCATGTTGTTACTTCGCAGCGTTTGCCACCAGGTTTCAAATTTACATCCAGGCTAATTTGCCAACAGGCTAATAAATTTGCCACAAGGCGTTTGCCACCAGGCTAATATTAAAAAATCGACAGAAGAACTAACTTATCTGCTTGATTTAAATAAACCTTTTCTACATCGTTGGCATATACGTCAATTTAACAATTTAAGATCATAACCGAGTTTTACCTGAAAATATTCTTGTTTCACAAGATTTCCATCTTCATCTAGTATTTCCACGACCATAGGAATGTGATCGCGGTTGGGAGAATCGGTTGAGGCGGTGTGTTTGTAAACAACACCAGCGCCTAAGAACTCGTCGCAGGCTAGCGCACTTCCTCGCGACGGATCACCGACAAGATGTCCGTACCCGGGAAGGCCAGCAGAACCAGACAAGGTAGCAACCTGGCATTGCTCCGTATTTTCATCGTACGTGAAGCCCAAGATATTCTCGTCAATCGACTCCGAAGTTCCCATTAACTCGGGAACTGTGATGAAGAGCGATTTTGTTATGACGGTGCGTTGGATGAACAAAACTTCGACTGAGAGGCGAACGGGTATGATGTACGTTTCCTGGTTTGTGTCGTAACGCACCTGCAGACGTAAACTATCTTCGCTGGGACTGCGGGCCCCGAGATGCGAGTATTTTACATCTTCCGGTCCGAAGTTGCACGGAAATCGTTCTGGGAATAGAAAGCCTGGTTGTTGACTGAGCACGTCGGGAAGAACCGTAACGAAGCAGTGGTCGTCTTTTGCAACGTTAATGTGGAGGTCGGTCGCCGGATTAATGTAAACAGATCTTCCGTACGGCACTTTAACAGTTCCAACGGTTTCAACGATGTTCGGAGGGGGATTCAAGCTGGGTGGGTGTTGTGCCAAGCTACTGCGGACTAACGCTAACGTGATTGCGGCTAAAAGACATTTCGCTGCCGGCGAGGACCACGCGGCCGAATCCATGTCGCGCTGTTGGATGATTCGTCGGGGCAGCTTTGCGTAAGCAGCTAACACAAGAAAAATGATCTTGCACCAATCTAGGTAATGCCCGGTAACACGCCAACTGCCTGAAACATCAAATATCAAAGCTGCCAGATTTGCAAATGCGTGTTTATCTTTACAGATATTACAAAATTTGTTAATGTACTCGTGCCTGTACTTCGCTTTCACATTATGAAGCCAAGGTCCGCTTAAAATCTCTTTAAATTGATGCAAAAACAGTGATGAATGCACGCTTCTTCCTGTTTCTGATATTGCTAAGATTTTATGCCACGACAATCATCTATGGGACGCATCGACCACGCTTTAGTAGTACTGAAGTATTTACTTGCAACCTTCTTGTGCTAAAAACCGTGTTGCATGGTGTTCATGGACTCAACCATCGTAAAGAGCACGCAAGCATGATATTTTGTCAGTGACATAATTTTTACAACATTCACTCGACAGGCATTTTTATTGCAGCTAATGGGTAGCAAACGTTCGTTTGCCTTTTCCTATCTTTACTATAAAATGTAGAACGAGCGGGTTTGCTACACATCAACCTTCCCCTACATGGGACCTTGGCCCTAATAAGAAAACTAGCCAAGTGTGACTTTTTCTAACCTGCCGGGAAGTACGCGTTACATACGGTCTCCCACCATCTGGTCGCCACGTCAAGTAGACGCTACCTAAATAAACGTGGGTGCAGGCTTCGATTCGAACAATAAAATCAATGATCTAACCGTCGTTATGTTACGCGCCAACATAACTCAGGATTCTGAAACAAGTAATGGTGGAATTCAGTCAAAACTGAAACACGGGTGCTGCATGGCTTTTCTGCTTTCTAACATGCACCTGCATTGCTGTTTTATTTCTCTCAATTACTTACATATCTCGCTAAATAATTCTCAACTCTTCATGCGTTGCTTGCCGTCCGCCTTCTTATTTTATGACTATAATTGATTTGTTTTGTGCTTCATGTTTCATACTGCATTTGCTTTTTTCTTGTTAACTTTACTATAAATTTGTTGTTAACTTCACAGTAAATTTATGTGAATATTTCTTATAATCATCATCATCATTAAACGTATCACTGCCATTTGACATGATTTTGCATGCATTTGTCTCAAAGAAAAAAACTCAAACACGCTTTCCATGGAAAACTTAGCGACGTAGCTTATCGGGTCTTATCAGACAAAGTTGTATTCAAAGCGCCTGTCTGACTCACTTACCATTAAAGTAAATGAACAGCATGCAGTTGTGGACCGCCGCTAACGTGCTTTAATAAACAACTGTCGTGCATTTCGTCTGTGGTGCTTTTATTGCCTGTCTGGAACTAATTAAACTGCGTGAACCATAGGTCCCAGCAGCTTTGAAGATGTTATTTCCCTAGAGCAAAATGGTGCCGATGAGCTATTTCGCAAGTTAAAACTGCCGTCTGACATTTTAGCTGTACTGAGAACTGAAGGGCAAGATCGCCAGTCGGAATGTGAGCGGTACACGAGAGTAGTTTACTTTTCGCTCGTGCCTCTGTGCTCTACAAAAGCGAGCAATCGTACCCTTCCAGCCGTGCCTGCCGTACAGCCTCAACTTTCGAACGGGCACGCGACGGCCCTACTAGAATAGTTTCTCACTCGAGCCGACTCTTCAACGCTGCGGCTCTTTTCTTCTCTACTTGTGCAAAATAGACAGCGTTCTTTCCCGGCCTCTCTTCCTTGTCCGTGTGGTACAAACTGCCTTCACAAGATCGGCAAAGAATTTTCCATTGTTTTAGGTAGTGCAATCAATGCACCGTGCCTCACCTAAAATTTAATCAAACAGTGCGCATTTATTTTCACTACACTATTTTATATTGATAAAAATAAGTTTTCCGAAAAACGTAACCACTCATGAGTCAGGCTAAAACTTAATGTTCATACAAACAAAGATTTTACATTCATTCTATCTCATATGTGGAGAATAGTAACTTCCGTGGGTCGCATTTTGTAAGCTCAAAACAGAAATGGCTGGTTGCTGTTCTGTCCATAGCTTGGTGAACAACGACGATAGCGAAATTTCAACAGACCACAGCCGCGTACTCGAAAGATCTTCCAATCTCGTTTGCCTCTGATACTGGTATTTAGAGAAATTGGAAATTTTCGAAAAAATCTCACAAAGTGATACAATGTACTGACATTATCAATGTAGTTCAAAGATTTCTGCAGTTTGACATAGCTGCGCTTTTCTTGAGTGTTACTCGAATTTAGACGTGCTTTACTGCTCATGGTTTGTAAAATCAAGCAAAACTTTGCAAACGTTTTTTCATTTTAGTTAGGAACACTCTTTTCAGAATTGTTACTTTTTGCAGTGCGATCCCCTGTATCTTCTGTCCAGTACAATGCAAAACTAGTAAAACTTGGACGGGAGAATGAGTCTAGTCCTCAAGTCCTTCCAGTAGGAAAGTGTTTTTTTACCAGCTATTTAAAGTCACATTTTGTAAAAACTAATCTGGTTTTGTTGTAATGAGTGGATTTTACATCCTAATTGATTCTTTGGGAGTAAAATGCGTAAGCGATGTGTTACTGCCAGTGGGGTCCATGGTCTAACCACGCATGTGACTGTGAGCAGTGAGTGTAGTACTTAATAGCACCATTTTGCTGAAACCAGCACTAGTAAACTTGTTTTTAACCTAGCAACCCAATCCACACATATTAGCAAAAAATTACTGAGTGCAAGTGAGTCGCGTGACACTTGGAAGCAAGCCACATGTGACAAAGTTTCTGTCATTTTTGCGTCGGTTCCTCACCATAATTGTACGCAACTCTCTCGTGTTAAAACTATTCAACATCTCCCAAAATCATAAAAATGACAGATTCGGAGCATACTACAAAAGACGTTAGTACTAGCCCATCTTCTCACCATGACTTCTGATGAAGTGCGAACACGCAATGGCACAATTTAAAAAGAAGAAAATTTTCTATGGTTTTGTTTGACAAGTTTAAGGCAAATTTTACTTTAGCACCAAAAAGATATTTTGCCAATCATCTCACTGAAATCCCATGTAATCAATCTGTTCGATTTTCCAAACTTTACTTGTTTATCTCACGATGAAGTACATCCTTGCCAGATTAAATCAGGAAATCAAATCAAAAACTATTGCAAACACTGACATCGCTTTTCAGTTTGAGTTGTTTCGCTCTAAGCTTTCTTGTAGGGCTGTTAACCTCATATCCCGCCTTGAGAGAAATTGCGGCTCAGCGGCTATAAAATGTTGTGAATTGTGGGGCTTAGGAGACTGGAGTAAATCCAGACTTTCGTATTACAGAGTTTAACCCCTCAGTCTTCCATGGCTTAGATTTAGTAAGACAAAACTGTTTTATGAGTTGAGACGAACTAACAGAATATTTACGTATATACGTAAAATTTCGTGAAAGGTGCAAAAAATTTTTAAACACTCATAAATTTCAAACGTTTAAAAGTTAATTTTGTTTCGTGATCTGATAAAAGCTGATAAGGGTTGAAAAAACTTTGTTGTGTCTAAAAAACTTTTTCAATCTGCTAAAAAAGAAAATGAAGACCCAAGTACTAAGTAAAATCTCCAATAGATTGGTATCATTGCGCTGTCACAGTCCCATTGAAATAATGCTATATACTTCGCGATCATGATGAAATCACACCTATTCATCACAAGAAATAATAGCTATCTTAATATTTTGCCACAGAGAACAAATCATGCACACTTGAAGTTGCCAAGCCGAATACATTGCCTCTGTAGTAGTCCCAGTGCTACATGGTGTTTCAACCCACTTTATATGTAGAAAAAAATGCCCTTCCTGTAAAATTACTGATTTCCGTTGCTGATGTTTGGTACGCTTGCTGCCATGAACGATGTTCCTGCTATCATGCTCCAAGCTAACATTTCTGTATAGATTATGAACATTAAGGTGCTTTGTAGTAAGCGTTTTGCAAAAACTTTGTGGAATATTTCTCATGTTTAAATATTTCACAGTAACTACTGACACTATGTCAGCGAAACTTTTCTTCAGTTCCCAATCTGAGCACCAGCGACATAGTGGACCCTTCTGGCAAAGAAAACGGAATTGCAACGTGCAGAAAGTGCAGTGACATTTTTAGTCCATGGTAAAGTAACGCTTTCACCGATCGCGCTAATAGTGCGTAATGCTGCTGCGTTTACACACGGATAAACATTTTTTGTCCAATGTCCAAGACAAATCACCACACAGTAATGTCCCAGACAGATTTGAAAAAGGATTTGTAAGATTCCAATACTCGAAAAAGTTTGATTATGTGAAAAGTAGAGAGCTTGGCAAAAAACTAGTAAGAAATTAAAAATTACCCAGCAAACATAACTTGACGATACACTTTGAATACGAGTTTCTCAAGTAACAGTATCATAAACATGATGCAGCTTTTGAAGTATGTGTTGTATGACACATGGCTCACCTAGCATCCATGATTTAAATTGATTAAAAATAAAGAAACGTAGGAATAAACAAGCATGTGTATAAAAATTAAAAGCTGAGTTACGTAAAATGGTGTGAAAATTCCTAACGAGCCCGCTGTCTAAATTTAAACCATCTTGTATTTCAACACTTTAGTTGGAAACTTAAAATCTTAAAAATCGCAACAACACCATTTCTCTGGTTTCTGGTTTTTGTTTTCACCTAACCAACGACACCACTTTATTGAAAATGGGACCCAGTAATCAGTGCAACAACCTCTAACATAAAATATAAATTTTGTCACAGTTGAATCGATGAACTCGATCTTGCTGGATTCCACAAGAGTTTTTTAATGTAGTTTTTATGCTCTTTCATAATTCGAAACGGAGGTGTTGCAGTTCAAGAACATGTGAAATCATTATGTTTACATCTCTTGAACACATCAAAGCACTCGCAAGCATTTTGAAAAATACTCTTTTGCCATTTTGTTTAATTTAATGATTTTGAAGTGGTTCGTCGAGGCACCTAGTTTAAAATTTCGGAAACATCATGTAAGGATCAAATTGCTCATGGAAGAGTTAAATTTTGCGTTAGTGAAAGCTACACGTTTTCTGCAAACTAAATGCAATTTTCGTTTAAAAATGACACTGGATTTTGTCAACCTTGTTTTGAACTACAGTGCATCGTTTTTGGCGAAGAAGAGTGAAAATGTTTTGGACCACACCTTTGCACATTTTTTGCTTTCATCACACTTTTACGTAGACTTAGTTGATGACAGTCTTGGTAGAATTGTAGACGTTAGGTGCTATTAGGCACAAATTTTAGGTTCATTTTAAATACAGTTGTCAAAATTTAAAGTAAACACATAGTTATAATCTGCATTATATGCTTAGAAAAATAAGGTTTGAGCAATACTACGATCGATCCTGACAGGGGGGCAGTGACTTAATGACGGCTACGGCCGTCGCTTCCTGTCCCTGCATTCCTGATTGAGTATTCTGTGCTTGGTCGGGATGCAGAAGTAAATTGAACTGATCCTGACGGCATCGAGGTCGATTTCGTAGATTTTGAACTGCATCGGGACAGAAAAGTTTCAAAAACAAGTCAAGATTGCAATTGGATTTCTCGTTCAAAGTCAAAAACTTGCAAGTTTGGGAAATACCGCAGTGAGCTTGTAATTATCATGTCAGTTGAAATATACACCAGTATCAGGGTGAACTAGAGTTGGACTGAGATTGGCGTTTCACTAGAATCAGATAAAAATCGTTAAAAATGCCGCATTGGCTTTTGACTAAAAAAATCACTTTTATTGTTAGCTCCTGTGACCGCAGAACTATCAGTAGAAAGTGATCCAGTGCATTTAAAAATGCTACCGAAGGCTGAAAGTTTCTGGTAATTTCTTTGTTTAAGGTAACTTTGAAAATTTGATCCAAACAACAATCGCAATTTGTATGTTGTCTAACAAAAAGACCTATCGTAAAGATGAATGTAACTGACAGCTATTTACTGTGAAGCGTGTTCAAGGTTATGCACCCAAAACCTTGATGTGCTGTCACCCACGTTGTTTCTGCAAATTTCCTTACGTGCTTTCGTTTTCCTAATTTGACTTTAAAGCTGTTTCTTCTTAGACTTTACAATTGACCAGCTTCATCCATGCGTTCCTGGTTCATTTCTGCGTTACAAGCCCGAGGTTTCACTTTGGTTCAGTCCTTTAAAAGTAGCCTTATCACGGAAAGGTTACTAGACAAATTAGAATGATAACCTAACTTCGTCTTGCATTTCAGCGGCTCTGTACTTAGGAAACCGCCTCTGTAGATGAACAAAACAACGCTGACATTCTTGAGACTTTAAGCTGGTAGCTGTCTGTTTGCTAAATGAGTCAGGGTTCACACAAGGAGTCGATCAACCTTATTTGCTTTTGACGTTTGCAGATTTAAGTCTAATCTGTTTTGCGTAACAACGTCGGGCGATAATTTCGCTTGGTTCTTGACGCCCTGAAAAATTGCTGTCGTACACCAACGTTTATCACTTAAATTACAATCCGCTAATAACATTCAATTCCGCAGCAAAGTGACACTCGTTCTGACCCAATGCGTCTGCCGTCCAGACGTGGCGAGAGCTTGTCTTTTGCTTCCTCGGGCTATAAAAAGCATCCGGTGGTATAACTGCTCCGTTGCAAATCGCCGGGTGCTTGCCTCACTTCTGCAAAGTAATCTGCACGCAGACAATTTCATAAGAAAACAGCTGTTGCGGAGCACACGATTATTCGGTTTCGCATCCATTATTCAAAATTTTTTTCATACTTTACAAGAAACAAAAATAGGGTTGTGAAAATTGCGGAGTATGAGCGACTTCAAGTTTCTCAATGATGTCAGAAGTTTGCCACAAAAGACGAGTTTCAAACACAACTTCATGCTTGGTTTAATAAATATCGATATTTGACTATGGCTAATTGAACTCGCCATATGGTAGTCTACGCATGACTCGTCCACCGATTCGAATTTCTTGCAAATGTAGGTTGTTCACTGCTTTTTATAAGCGTCTACTTTGCTAATTCTACAGAACAGATCCATGACAGCGAACTAGGGAGCATCGAACCATGCGTAATGAATTGTTTTCTGATGCGTTATTGCTTTTAAACAAAGACAGCATCTCCAATCCAAAGTGAACACTTCGGAATAGCCTGCTGCTTCAACAGATTGCTCGCTATCAACTTTACAACCATTTTTGCACTGCCAAACTCTTTCGTAAATCGTTTACAGTTTACACCATGGAAAGAAGGTTGACTCAATAACACTTTTTGGAGCGTGATCGGAATTAGAATGACACTTAGACACAACCAAAGGGATGCTCTGCTGTTTGCTTTGCAGCTCGCAGAAGCCAAGCTCAGTTTTGAGTTACCAATTAAAATGATTTGAGAACTATCTCAACGATCAGCGATCTTTATGGACCAAATAAAAATATCTATGCAAAAAATTAATGAGAAAGAGAATGAACAGATTCTTGAAAACATAATAAGTTTATCTGAAAATGTTTTATTCTTCACACATTTCTAACGAATGGCAGGTTGAGACTGGCTGCTTATGTACAGTTTTTGTTTACCTGATGAAACATTTTGAAAATGTTACATTCTTCGCACATTTTTAACGAATGGCCGGTAAAGACTGGTTGCTAATGTCCAGTTTTTGTTAGCCTGATGAAACATTTTACTGATGAATATGGCAGTGATAAAAGTCCATAAGCTTTACCTCATAGGATATTCTGATATAAATACCATGGCCAGGTTTAACCACAAGGAATGAAATGATCTTGACGAAAAACATCAATTAGGGTGACATGCATTGTAGAGACATGTTGAAGCTATACGTCCGCGGGGGGACGCTTGCTAGAGTTTTTCTGAAAACAGTAAGTTTGACATACTACATAAGTTTGACATGCTTCTCAAAACTTCTGTGTGTTTTCGTATCTGTTCATTTTTGGTAAATATTTCTTAAAGTGACTCTTGCACCTATTACCATCATTTAACTTGGAATATGCGTTGTTCTTTATCCGCAAGAGGTAATCAACTGTTTTGCGCACCGGAATTTAAAGAAACGTGTCCACACTGACTCTCCTTCTCGTACGGTTAGGATTGTCCTGCAAGATGTTACGAAATTATCCATAAGCGTAGCCAGTGAGGGACCAAGGAAGCTCCAAATTTCTAGCATATCTTGCCGTTTTGTGCTTCGAGACGGGGTGTCCCAAACCAAATAATCTTGTTTGCTTAAATTCAAAATATTTGGACCAAAAAAATTTTGGACTGGCCACGCTACTGAAATTATCGCTGGCATCATCACAAACTGAAGTTGTTTGAGCTATGTTGTGGGGTGGACAGTCCACCAACCGCGGAACAACTTTCTTTGCAACAGGGTAAATACTTTACTGAGGTAGGTATTACTCCAATTATATACATCGTGTTTAATTGCTTCGTATTGTGAAATGTCTCTTTTTACGAACATTACGCATATTAACTTTGGGAGTGATGGTTACACTTGAATGTGTTTTTAACATGACATGTGCATCGCAATTTTGACCGTCTCAAGTTGCATAAGCATTAGTTCCAAACAGTTGATCGCTGACTTAATTACAACACCAAGGCAACATTTTCTATAAGTTTTGAACATCATATAAAACACCCTGTTCGCCCATGTTTCTTTTATCTAAACTCGTAATTTACCACATGCACTACTGCAAACTTGGAGTGCCACTGATTCAGTGACACTGAAGAAATTGTTTTGACAATCAGAAGTTGAGTTCGAAAGCACTGATTCAAATGCTGATACGGAATCCTGCAAGACGCTGATGTGTAAGCTCTTTACCGCCCTCACACAACTACTGTTACAAGAGGGTTTTGTGAAAACATTCTGGAAAACCTCAGTGAAATGCAAAGAAGTGAATGATCAAAACTAGCTCAAACTCTTGCTTTTGAAGTATTGTTACTAAAATTCGTCATGGACCGGACTTTCTGCTATAACTATTGACGACGGCAGAAAAAAAAATTCAGACCAATTTTATCAAAAACACGATAAAATTGGTCTGGATATACTGAATTCGAGTAGCAACGCCCAGTTTTATGATGCCTGGTGCCCATGAGGATTGTGACGTGAGATGGGTTTTTGCAAACTAAATTGTGACTGGATCGAAGCTTTCTATAACAAAAATAAAAGGTTTCATCACCTCTGAAAACCATGACCCGAATTATGTCGTGAGCTGTATGATCTGTTCTGTTTTCGCGAGGTCTGCTTCCATGTTGGAATTATGAATTCATTTTTCCTACATTAACCAGTTGCTGTTGAGGAACCAATGTTTAGTGCTAGTTTGACTTAGTTTTTCCAGAAAACTCCTTTGTTCAGCTTTAAATGGTTGTGGCGACTACATACACAGGCGTTGCGTTGAAGGGGATACAAATACGTAAACGAAATACCAGCACTTTTGTCGCAATTTAATAAATGTTTATAAATATGCAAAAACACTAGCGAATGGTAGTCTTTTGCAAAAAAATCATGGAACGTGGTAGATGTGGAGGCTTACAGCGAAACAACACTTTTGGTCCCTTTGTTCTTGACTAGAGAAAAGTTAAACTGGAAGTGATGCATTTTTCTTACATATTTAACAGATTTCACACTCTTCATATACATTTTTGCGGTTGCTCTGAAGGTTCTGAAAAATTTTTTGTCACATCTCATAACATGTAAAACAGCTAATGATAAACTGCCTGACTTTTGTACGCAAGTCCAAAAGTGCCAGGGCGCATGAAAATGCTGCTGACGTGGTCGGAAGGTCGTGTTAAACTCTTGTACGGAGCTTAGCCAAGGTCTGTTGACAAAAGTTTTCATTTTTAGCTGTATGCTCTCCCAAGCAAATTTAGCTTGCAACATGGCAAATTTGACTAACTTGATAAAAAAACACCAGAAAGCCCTCATTAATAGTGACTCACTCTAGACAAATAAATTTATCGGTATTTATCAACGTCTTCGGTGATTTTATTGGTGTGCTTCTTACGTTCAAGCATTAATAGCTTCTTTGCTGTGTGTGCTGAACAACCTTTGCTAGGAAATATCGAAAATGCCCATCGCCCTAAGCAATTGCTTTATTGTTTTTTATCTGCATCGGAACGTTGCCGAGAGATGTAGGTTTTGGCGTATACACCATCAAGCAAATAAATGTTTAAAAACAGGTTTATGAGATGGTAAATCGAACTTCTTTCATGTCGCAGCGAAATGTGAACATTGTTCGAGTTGATTCACTTACTTGGTATGTTTATTACCAACCTGTGTGGCTGTTAGCGCCAAAAAATTTTTCCCAACCGTGTAGTCAGCAACGTGTAAATAAAAACGACATCTGTCGTCCTTGCACGAGATGCAGCGTTGATATCACAATGTATTATTATTCATTATCAGAATTTGAAAAATAAGGTTTTACAACTCATGTGTTCCAAAGGCATAGCATGTCTTTTAAAGTGTCATGCACAACTGCGCCCAAAAGCGATTTAGTTTTTCATCTCCAGAAGTAAATTCGATGCAATCCAGACGCGGTAAACAGAATCTGTAACAGATTGTTTCCAATAAGTAGGGTTGGCGTATGAACGTCCTACAAACATTAGGGACATACATGACTACGGCCGATTTTACATTTTGTTGTTTCTAATCTTCCAAGGCTTCCCCATAAGATATAGCACAAAAATTAGAATCAATTTTATACAGGTCGTACGAATATTGTACACAATCACTTCATCTTAATATGTATAACACTGTTTGTGCTCAACTGAGATATCGTACATTAGACATGTAATAATGACTGTTGGACGATCTGGATGCGGATATATTATATAGCATGAGTAATTATCACTACATGATTGAATGTTAGCTCTGAGAGAACATGTTCTTACCTGAAATGTGAGTCATAGATAACTCCTTTCCTTAAAAACAAGCAGGCATACTTTGCACTGGGCGTTGGCGTAGCATGCACAAAATTTCAAAAATCTTAAGCTTATTTTCAAACTGTCGAAATAAAAATTCCTCTGTGGACATTGCAACAAATGTGGAACGACTTTGCCTGTGTTTCTCAACAACCAAGATTTGTTAGATTCCAATGCAAACTGGTAGTTTACATACACATTTTCGCAGTGAAGAAGATATATAGTGGCAATTTCTTAGTAGCATAATCTTCGCTAGCAAACCGTGCTATTGTACGCAACTATTGTCTAAAGTTATCAGGGAATTTCATTGCTGTAATGTTTAAGCAAATATCCCTTAAAATATGCTGTACAAATACGCTGACCATCATCTTTTTCCCAACCTGGACATTTCGAAACGTATTATTATCAGTCATGTCAATTTGAATCTGTCTCAGATTAGAGCAAAGTGTGTAAATTCCTCTGATTTTAAGCATATTTTTGCTAAAATGAACTAAAAGGCAAGAAAAGTAATGGAATTTTTACCACATTTTCACACATTTCCCTCCGCAAACATTAGCAGCCTTAGTATATCTTCAGTTACTTGCAGCCATTGTCGTTTTCCGGGACAAGCAAGTAACAAACCGGGACACTAATTCAAAAATAGGAACTGCCCGGTTAAATCGTGACGCATGGACACCTTGCGTGAAAATTCATTTTTTTGAAAGTTGTCGCTGTTAAGGTTTTTTCAACAATAGATTTATATTTCCTGCTGTAGATGCAAACTAAATTTGATAGAGTACTTAGAAAGCACTAAAATCTCCAGATCAACAGGTGCGGATGCATGCAGGCAAGTTGCTGCAAATCCATACGTTATGCAGTGTTACTGCATACTAGGCTGACATAAGTGTCTCCATTTTATAACGAAGAATGCTTATACTCTGTGGAGAAAAACATTCAAGAAAGATTTCAAATGTACCGTACTTTAAGTTTAGGGTACAATTTCATCTTATTATGACTGAAAACGCTTGAACAATTTTTGACGTCACAATAATATTTCCCTCCTCTTGGTTTGTCACAAAACATCAAAAACACTAAAACCTTTCCACCACGAAAAGTGTGATGTCATTCATGGATGGTTCCTACTGCAGGTCTTCAAGCTTTGAAATAAGAACAGTTTTTGGCCAAGAAAGTGTCATGCACTGCTGGCTGGTCTGGCAGAGGGAATTTCCAACTGGTTCACTCAAGATTTCAATCGAATGTAAGAACGACTCACGACCGTTAATATTCTGATTCTCTTGGTAAGTCAATCAAATTCGACGCATACCTGGAGATTTTGAGATAACACCTGCAGATTTTGAGATAAATAGTAATGTTCTAGAGTAGGGGTGTTCAATACGTCGATCGCGATCTACCAGTCGATCTCAAAAGTACTTTAGGTAGATCGCATGGGTTAATGTGGGTGTGCAAGGTGCATCAATATTCACTGTTAAAGGAATCCTCAATATATTTATTGATAAATATATGTTTTGCATTTTTGTAGTAGGTAGATCATATTGACTTGTTCGTTTTATAAGTGGCTCGCATGCTGAAAAAGTGTGAGCACCCCCTGTTCTAGAGCAAGAAATCCTTATTAACCAAGTGCCATATTCCAGCACCTGCAATTTCGAACAATTATTGTGATAGGGGCACCGGAGCTACGGTAGGGCGGGAGCAATAAAAAACTTGAGGACAATGGAAATTTATAAGAAACAAAAAATTTGTAACCAATATGCTTGTTTCTTCCTAAAATATTATTCATTTGACAAACTCGAGATCTTTACACAAGACGACTTCTGTGAAAAGTCCATAAAGTCAGCAAGCAATCCGATACGTTTGTTGTTAAAAAACAAGCAAAACAAAACAAACTGATAACCTAAATACGGCATGTAGAGTTTACTGGAAAAAACAGTTTTGTATTGAAAACACACATTGAAAAAAAGCAGTTTGGCCGCAGATTGCATGATACAGTATTTCACATTGTTTTGTTTTTACGTGGACACAAGTTCAAAACTGTTTACTTGAGACTTAAGTTCAATGCAAGAGCGGGAATGATTGTCGCATTTACATGTTTCGCAACAATATTTAACTCAAAAATAATGATAGAAATCGTCACCTCCCTTTTCAATGTGCACGAAGGTCTATGCGTCTATGCCCGAGTCATGCACAACGTTGTTTGATTTTGAAGAATTGGCGCTCAACCTGTGCAGAATCACATGAAGACCTTTGTTTGGTGTTCATGATCTGTGTGGGAGGAATATTCGCACAAAGAGTTTTTACAGCTAAATTTTAGGATTTTGGGGTGGTTTAACCTTTTAGCTGCTTTAGGCATAACTGTATGGCTAGCTGCATGGGTTCGTCAGTTATACCAAGGAGACTGTCTGCAAGGCAAGAACCCCAGACAATCCCCCACACTTGACCTCTAATACATCTCAATATTGAACAATTTTAAACACAGCAGAAATCGATTTTACTT
>Ga0210059_1001186_pt1 | contig 38324 bp, 25 predicted proteins | sample Ectturendosymbi2_FD_188042 | JGI IMG/M metagenome (GOLD analysis project Ga0210059, IMG submission 188042) | Ecteinascidia turbinata endosymbiont from Florida, USA - Sample 2 (SPAdes) (version 2) | ecosystem: Host-associated > Tunicates > Ascidians > Unclassified | place: Key West, Florida... | reverse complement strand
TTACACCCATCGTGGAAAGTACATACTTGAATAGAGATATGTGCAAGTTTGAATCATCGCAAAAAGACGAAAGCAGATGGCAGTCGACTGATTCCTCGAAAGCATACAGAAACACTAGTGCTTTTAAGTGTCATACAGTAGGGCATTACACACACACAACCGGTGTTAGTACGTGTCCAACCTTGAGAGGAGCAAGACATTTTCCCAGCACTTGTTACTTTTTTATGCTTGGTGTGTACACAGTGTCCACATATATTTACTGCACAAAAGCAATACTGATGAGATGCAAACTCCGAAACAATTCCCGGACAACTATTGCATTTGGTCTCCATACAGGAGTGTTGAGTAATTGAGGAAAAATGAAGATTTGTAAAAAGCATCACAAATTTGAAAAGATCGGATAAAAAAGTTGGATGAAGATGTGCATCGTATAAAAAAATCGATACAAGTTGTTTCTTAGCACGGCATCAAAGGTCTTGACACAATGGCTAACCTGGTGTGGGCGAGCACTAACATTTTCTGGGTATGTAATGCATAATTCGATAGGCATTGTTATATGCAGCACGTAAGCGCTTCATACTGGTCTGCGTGTATTTGCTCCACAATTGGCAAGCATACATTGGCATGCAATAGGCACGAAATAAAGTGTTTTTTACTGCAGGAGAGCGCTGATCAAAAGTGCCTCTAAGTTTGTTTGCTGCACAGCATAGTGATTTCACTTGTCTCTGAATGTCATCATCATCCTTCAATGATGCATTTATCCACACACCAAGATATTTCACTTGGTCTAAAAATTGTACACGTACACCAATTAAGAATAACATTTGATGGGGCAAGTTGTTTATACTTTTTTGGCCAAAAAAAAACATCAATTGTTTTGTTACAATTAAAAGTGATTTCGTGTTCAGCAGGATAGTCAATTAAAAATTTTGCCGAAATTAATTAATTTTTGCGGCCTGCCAGCGATATTCCACAATTCATGCGGCCCGTGATATTAAATAGGTTCCTCGTCCTTGAGATAGAACGTTCGTCAAAGTTCACCTGAAAACAATCATAACAGTAGGAGAGAAGGTTAATGGTTCGATTCACAATTTCGATCTTCGTCTTCCAGGCGACAGTAGCTTGACGGCTACTCTCTGTCTCGAAGTTTGAACCAAGTGGCACCTGGTCTGGGATGTTATGGTTTCACCAACATCACTCTGAAGTGAACAACCACGATCGAGTCGGTTCGTTTGTGGACAGCCAGGTTGATTAACTTTGATACTGTACAAAATTGAAGAGGAAGATAAAAAGAACCATCTGGCCGTTTATCTTGATAAGGCCTAGTAATAACTCCTCCATGAACCTTCGAATAGATTGAAACGTTGTTATAATGGACAATGGGCAATGGTTTGTTGTTTCATATGATTCAGCCAACAAGCAGAAGCACTACAAGGAGTCATTGCACTAAGAAAACCAACCATTAATTAGTGAACATTAGAGCAAATGAAAATGCAATGGCGCAATGGTTGATCAGTGTAAACAAAGAGGGGTGCTGTGTCATATAGGATTTGTGAGGGACCATGGCGGTCATCTAATCAACCAACCCTGTTTTTCAGTTGTTTGAGAAGTGTTGAAAAAAAATGAAATAGGGAAGTTGTAAATGAAATGGGAAAGTCACAACATAAACTGGTACACTTTGAATAATTTTTATTGACATCTATAAATTTTATGAATGATTTTTGAAATTCTTTTTTGAAGTTAACCAACGACTTGATTAATTTTCGTCATATCTTTGAAATCTTTTTTTGTTGCTGTCTACTGCGCTGAATGCTTTTCGCTGTTGTGGGGCATTTCCCCACGCCAGAAACAGATGGCAGCGAGTTGTCAGGAAAGACTTTCGCGTTTCTGCGCAGGTATGCACTTCTGTTTGCCTTATGTAGGCTTTCCCTTAACATCTTCATGGTTGGTGCGTACACTGCGTCGTAGGTTTCGAAAAATGAGTTAGTTACCGTGGTTTTACCTCGATGTGTCATGAACAGATGTGATGTTGATGTAATAATTTGTGAAGTCGGTAGTCTTGAAATAGCCTCATAATAATAATTATGTTCCATCATGTCATGTAGCCTATGTGGTGATGTGCAGTTGGCCTAACCCTCAGTCAGTTAGTCAGTGGCGTACCGCAGACAACTTTTAGAGCACAGACTTGATGCCATCGTGGGTAACACACCTGACATTTTGTGAAGTTTTGTTTATGTATTGGGAAAAGTTTTCCAGATCATTGTAATCCTTGAAAAAATTATAATTTGCTTCTTTGTCTTCCTTGAAGTTTTAATTATGGTAAAAACAAGAAATCAAATGTGGTGCAGGTGAACCCTACTGGAATTGAAGGTATTTTACGAATGGTACTTCTACTTGTGGTTGGTGGGAAAACTTTGGCACATATCATTGAAAGCTTGGATTCATCCATGTGCTACTGCATTAACGTTGGGCATTTATTTTGCTTTAATTTGAGGAAGTGGATATAGGTCTGCTGTCGGTGATGCAGTTCTAACGGCACTGCCATGGTAGTTGGGTGGATGTGCCATGCAAATGGTTTTCGTTCGACTCCCACCATTCATGATCAAGTGCCTTTTTTTTGGTAGTTGTGGTTGCACTTTTCAAGGGACTGGTTTTATTTAAGTATTTCAGGGTTTAAGGGTTAGGTGTTGGGGTTAGGTTTAGGGTTAAGTTTATGGTTAAGTTTAGGGTTAGGTTTAAGATTAGGGTTAAGTTTAGGGTTAAATTTAGGGTTAGATTTAGCGTTAGGTTTAAGATTAGGTTTAGGTGTAGTATGTTTCTACCAAGTGTAGTGCCGTCTACTGCACACTCGTCATGCATTAGTGTCATATTACAGGCAGCGAACAAATACTTTTCATAAGTTAGGGTCCACTCCACTGCCTTAATTTAAAGACAAGACTCAATTTAGCAATATTGCGACAAATCTTCGGACATGATTGAAAATGTTGCAGAAAACCTTGCATATGTAGAAATGTTCAATTTTACTACAGTAGATAAAGAGTTCACATTAAGAAACCATAGGCATACCATACGTCCTGTTTTATTTGGGACAGTCCCGGTTTAAAGGCTTTGTCCCGGCATCCTGGTCAATCAACGAAAAAGTCCTGATTAGACATTCAGTCAGTCATCATGAATAACATGTGATCTGATAACAGAAGCAGCATGCTGGAGCAGAATGTGAAAGCCTTTATCACTTGTAAAATGAATATTGACTTTTCTTGCTATGATTTTATGAGAAAATAAAATCGAACAAAGACCTCTTAAAGAAAGTATTGTCTACAGAAAAGTATGAGTGGGCGAATGCGTAAATTTATAATTGCTTCAACATTGTTTTATTCCTTAATCAAATGTATTATTCTAGTGTGTCTTAGTGTCTTCACTATAGGAATCCAAAACAGCTACGTACTCCAAGTGAGATATGAACCACATTTATCTGATAAGGCTTGTTGTTCTTAAGCGTCCCAGTTTTAACTCACAAAAATATGGTATGCCTAAGAAAACATCATTTTTATAAGTCGGTGATGATAATTAAGAGGGACTTATTGTTTTTCTAATAAATTTGACAGATCATTAAGTTACCATTTTTTTCTAAGTTTTATTGCTTTCTGAGAGATAGTAATTTAGGTAAAGTAAAAGCTTTAGGTATTTCAAAACCACCTACCATTTAGCTCACGTGCTGCATGAGAGTTTTTTTGCAGTGAAAATTGATTGTGCCCTGATTATGGAGCCTTGATAAACTTCGTCACATATATTACACCTAGATATTTTTTATTATGCATGCTATCTTGTTGAAAATTTATCATGGAATCCATAAAGCTTGTCCTCAGTTGTTTGGTTTTCACTGGCAACAATTATGAAATACAACTTTTGTAAGTTGGTAAACCACTTCAATAAGTAACCTTGTAGTACTCACTTATAGGTGGTTTAAGAGCTGATAGTTTTATTTTTTTAATAGGCGGTATAAATAGCATGGCAAACACTTAAGCAAATAAAGTGAAATGGTCTGTTTGGCCTGTATATCTAGCAATAAAATAGTATAAGTTAATGCGTGCTGCTTAAGTTTTGTCTTCCTGGAACAAGCATTTGCTATTGATCTGATTGTAAAATTTGTTATACATTTTTTTCCATTTTCTAATGTTTGTTCTAGATGACACCAAAGCTTTTTCTGTGGAAATATGTCAAAAATATGTTTATACTCAATTAAAAAGAATCAAAACTTGATTTGCAAACACCACACCACATGGTATGTGATGTATTATTTAAATTTATAGAGACAATTCAGTAGCATTATTTTTGTCCGCCTAGTGTTGAACCAAGATGATGCAACAGTATCGTCATATAGTTTATGTCTATGATATTTATTATTCAGTTTTACCTGCTTCATGGTGGTGACTACAAGAATTAACATCAAATGAATTTTTTTTTATAATCCAACTTAATAAACTTATCTAACATTGTATAATTGATAAGAAGTATTCATAAGAAAATATTTCAATCCCAAGTATTTCATGTATGTTTCAAGTAGATATTTCAAGTAAGCTTTAAGCATTGTGCAAAATATCAGTGTGTAAAAACTAAATACTTGAACTATGAGGTTAATTTACGAATGAACTAAATGTTTACATACGTGTTAAGGCAAGAATACTACATTTACATAGTGCAAGTAACCTTTGGTTGATTTTTAAATGATCTATGCATGACATTTTCAGCGTTTGATGTATGGCCCTACTACATCAATGTAACCTGACAAAAATTTTGCTTAAATGACATTTAGATACATATACTAGGCCAGTGTGGTCTAATGTCTTTTGACCTATAGGCTATTTTACAAATATGTGTCAAACTCTGGGCCACTTCCAACAAAATGATGTATGAAACAACAGATTCACAAGATTTAACACCAAAAAAGGAAGATAAGTGAGTGTATCATTGAAATTCTCACGCAATAACAAACTTTTATAAATCTTTATCAGTGGGATGCCTGTGGTTGAGGCTTCTTTAACACTACCCTCCCTTGATTTATACCAGTGTTAGTGGTAGCAAGTTGGAGACTATCATCCAGTTTTTCATCTGCCATTTCATTTCTGTTTTTAGATTTGATTTGCCTCATCACAGAAAATGTATTCTAACAAAAGTATATGTTACCAAACATTGAGTGCATTTTAGTACAAAATCTTTCAGTTTGGAAAATCTACCCTTGTTGACTAATTTCCAGAACTTCTGCACAGTCTGGTCTAACACTGTTAATATTAAACATTTTTGTTAATAGATGTTATGCTTGTTGTAATTAAAATGATCCACTGTAACATGCACACAACATTAAATCAATACTGAGAAAGCTCACAGGCCTTAAAAATTCTATCTGCAAGCCACATGCTGCCTGCGGACCTTTAGTTGGACCACACTGACATAGGCTATGTAAAATAAAACAGAATGTTTCTGTGGCTCTAATTTTAAACCATATATCATTTTTATTCATAAACAAGGTTGATAATAGATTAGATTTTGTAGAATCCAAAGGAAATGTCTTGTACTAGATGTTTCTAAGGAAAATCGTGCTGTTGTATCTCTTTTCAACTCTGATATTTTTGTGTATTTTGTATAAAACTCTATTACTTTACTATTGACAAAGCTATGCAAAAAGTTGGTATTTACTTTTAGTGATAATGTTTAAATCCTTTATATGAATATTTTTCATCTATAAGTTCTCTATTTTACAGTTACCCAATTTTGCAAAGAGAACCATGTCAACTATTAATGATATTTACCAACACAATTATGATCATCTACAGAATAATTTAATCTGCATTCTGTGGCAGTTGCTGACAAAATATCTTGATCGATGCAAGACATTTTTAGTATGATACACACAGCAAGCAAGGTTTAATGATTTTACAGTGTAGAGAAGCTATTGGATATTGGGTTTTTTACAGTATCTGAGATGATCTAGCTAAGCTACTGTTTCATAAATGTGATGTTCTTTATTTTCAGTCACTCACCACAGTTTTGCAAGAATATTTCATCTCTTCAACACCTTGTATCATCTGTTTGCCACTTCCTATCTTGACCATTTTTGATGAACTGATCTAGCATTAACATAATTTTTACTGAATCATAGTAGTGACCTAGGAACAGTTTTGTTGGTGTGTGATGTGAAAATATTTGAAAAATCTCATGTATGCACTTGTCACATTATCCACACCGAGTCATGACCAAGTTTCTACTGCGTTGTTGTCAATATTAGTTTTTCCTTCCTCACTAAATCTGTTGTCATGAATGATCTACAAATAGCATGCTGAACCCCTTTTAAAATATGTATGCAAACAAATATCTAAAAATGTGGACATTATTAGTTAATAATGAACAGCACCAAACAAATGTTGAAGTAATAAATTAAGTTTGTTTTCTTATTTTATCTCTAAGTGGCTTTTGCATAGTCAGAGGTTACTTTGGTGCTTGTTCCATTTTTGAATGCCAAACTGTACGAATTTTGTAGTTGATCCAAACTAAAAAACATCTTATTTTTCATGTGATAACCAATCTGGTTTTCATACACCTTGTCGTCAATAGGAAATATATTGTTGTGAAATGCTAAATCAACTGATGCAAATGCTTTAATAACATTCAAGCTTTTTCACTCTATTAGTTGTTGAATTCATTGTTGAGACTTTCTTGCATTAATTCATATAACTTTATATTCATTTAAAAAGTATTTCTAAATAACTCAATGAAAGTAAAGAAAAAATGACCACTTTTGTGCAGATAAAAAATAAACGCTTTTTGCAGCTGATTTTTATGTTTTCATGTTTTGCAATACCAAACTTGCATTCATGTGGGCAGTTGATAAGTTTTATTTAGCCCAAGGCATTTATGCTTGAGTTTGAGAAGTGAGAATGTTAAAACATTGTTACAAACTTACGCTGAGGTTTCTTATTTTTGACAAGCATATCATTCTTTTAGCAAAAAATAATTGTGAACACTTGAACATTTTGCAAGCTATGTTGCAAAACCGAGTGTAACATTAAATCTGAAAACAAAATGAAATTAGACATATTCATGATGAACATGGAATATTTCATGATATAATAGAATTGAGAAGATAAAGGCACTTGCATTTAGTTATAATGTTCAGCGTACTTATTCAAAACTATCTCTGTAAAATATAAGAAAAATACAGTAGAACTCGTCTAATTCGTCATCATCGAATTTGCTTAATTCGTCACTTTTTCGTCGGTCCCGGCAGAATCCCTATCTTTTGTGTACATTTCTGTTTGTCTAATTTGTCAATTTGCTTAATTCGTCACCTCTTTCTATCCCTGAGAAGCATTTTGTTCATCTAATTAGTCATTTGCAGTTTCGCTTTTGATGTCTAAGCAGCCAGTACGTATAGAAATTCAAACAAATTAAGGATCTTTATCTGAGAATTGTTGCACCTCGCAATTTCTTTATTGAATTTATACACGAGGTGCGAAGCGCGACCCGATCCCTGCGGAAAAGTTCATCAAAGATTTAAAAGGTGCTTGATTATATGGAGGAGTCTAGACAGAGCAGAGGAATTAATTGTTGTATTCAACCATAATGTCATAAACTTGTACATTTTACTGCAAATAAGAGCACTATGTATATGACATACTATGATAAAGCATACGAGATACTATGATAAAGCATATGAGCTTCTATGATAGAGTTTTCATGTGTTTGCATAATTCGTCAGTTTGCCGAATTCGTCACTTTTTTCTAATCCTCTTGAGGTGACGAATTAGGCAAATTCTACTGTAGTAACATTTTTCTTGAACGGTACTTCTGATGCACAATGCATAAACTATTTGATAGGTTCTGTGTAAGATTTTTTGAAAGATCATTTGAAATTATTAGAAAATAATATGATTTTTGCCCTGAGATACCAGCAATACTACCCTGAAGATGAAGAGGTGTGTTTCCTGGGATACTTTATTGGCTTTGAAACAAGAAATATGTTTCAAAATGTCACTTTTATTTTAGATGGTCTTGTACTTTACTTGATGATTTTTAAATTGCAATAAGAGCTAAATTTGCATAGGATTTCAAAAGTATCCGATGATTGACGTTTTACTACATTTGCAGAATCACAGAAAGGCCCATTTGGGCTGTGCTGTAGAGTATTTAGGGAAATATGCAGTCAGAATGGCTGCTACAAAGTAATTGAAAAATTCATCATGGATAGAATTGCCTAAACATTAACAAAGATAACCCAAAGAAGTAAGTGTTGTATTCAAGCTTTTGAAACCAAAATTTTGCTTGGTATGCAGCATTGTGATGGTCCATTAAAACTAATTGCTGGAGTAAAAGATGCTTTTGGCAGCATAAAAATGTAAGTATTGAACCATCTAACAGTGATTGTTTGCTTTTTAATCTGTGTATAGGAACTGCTGACATGTTTCTTCTTTCATGATTTTGATTTTGTTCAGTTTCCAAGCCATCTCTTCTCTTTGGACTCAGCACTGACACCAATTTCAATTTTTCTTATCAGACTGTTCGTTTTGTTTTACATTGTGAGTATACCAACAGTGTAGTTTATCAATTATGCAGCATTTCTGACCACGTAAACTTTGCATATTTTTAAGAATAAATGTGTGGTATTGAATACTTATTGTGATGGTAAATATGAAATGTAAGGTATTTACAGTAGTTTGTGTAGGTTGGTTAGGTATTCTGATGTTACACTTTTTGCTTCTTTTGATGAAGAAACTAGCCTCCACAAAAGTGATAAAGTGCAACTGGGAAACATTTTTCTATGTTTCCCATAACACTATGCACCCTCAGTCCTAAAAACTTATTCTAAGTGCTTTTTGATGAAAATAAGAATGAGTTAGGGATTTTTTCTGCCTGTCTGAATTTGCAGTGTTATCTTTCAGGGGATTTAACTCTGGAAAATTATAACAACAAGTGGATGTTGATTTTTTTACATCTAGTCTTCTGACATCATCATGTAAAGCTTCAGATTTAAGTGACTCAATTAGTAGGATTTTTTTGCAAGGATTGACTTGAAACCACATACAAAAACAGTGCATGGTAATACAAGTGTAGCATACACATAAGGAGTATGAAATATGTCATACATGTTACTTACTTTTTAAGTAACTGCTCATAAGGTAATTATGTAACTGCTTTCTGACAAAACATGTTAATGTATTGAAATGTAGAGAATGAGCAGCAGTATTTTTTTCTTCTGGATTATGTGCCTTAGGCTAGATTTACATATGACTTTTGCAGTATTCTAATGAGGTGCATAGGTAGAACAAGAAAATAGGATGATAACTCTGTTTTCCTGTGCTGAAAACAGTAAATTTAATTGTGGGGTACTCCATGATTGAAACTTGATCAAGTTGGTAAGATGAGACTTGTCTCTGACATAGCACCATGTCATAAAGATGGCTTTGGAAGAGCGTTAGTTCAATATATTGGATTTTCATAATGTAGATACTGGATTTGAATCAGACTTTTGAGTCTCGAATATGGATTGGGCTGGATTGATATATTAACTATCAAAACTGTTGAACTATGGTAAGCTAAAAAAAATCCCAATCTTCTGAGTTTTCATCGTACTTGGTGTCTAGCACTGTGAGTTGCATCTCTTCTACTCAACTCCTACTTTTGCTTGTTTTTTGTCAGTGCTACAGTACAAAATTGTGCATTTTTGTGAGTGTTTTTTTGTTGCCAATGCCAGTACAAGATTTTCCATGCCTAAATTAGTCGCCTGTCGAAAGATTTAAAGTGGGTATCCTTTTGATTTCTGTAAATTAGGCATTACTGAGTTTGTTCCCTTTATTTCCTGCTTGGAGTATTTTTTTGCTTCCGTAATTGTTATAAATAGTACTGGTGTTTATGCGATGACGTGGCTTTTTTGCATTGCTTGTGCCTTCTGTTAACTCCGTGGTGTCTTCAAGCTACATTTAATTATGTAGGCTTCAGATTGACCGGAAAGGGTCTTTTGTATTAATTTTTTTGTGTTGTTGTCCATCTCGTGATACTGAGGAAAGTCTTAACATAGGAAGCATTATCAGTTAATTAATCCACGTAGAAAGGGTAAGCTGTGGGAAGAAAGATTAATGCAGTTTGCCACTGCTGCGTTAGCCAAGGTACTGGCCAGAGGACGGCTTGTGTTACAGCCAGGGTACAGTAGCTTATGAAATTAGTTATTTTTGTCTGTGTCATGGTTCAGTATTTTTTCATGCTTGCACTTCTTTACAGACATGTTCTTCTAACGCAAGATGTCGCTTCGAACAAGAATCAACGGATTTACTGCCTGGACAAATTTACGTTTAGTCCCATACGGCACTTTGCTAAACAATGTGCTCCTGGATCTCACCAAGGGATTTCACGTCCAACAGCTACTGCACAGTAAAAAAAATATTTTCAGAGGTGTTTTGTGCTTTGGCAATGTGAAAATGCAAAACAAGCAGGTCGAGCAAGAAGTAGAGGAAGAGTGGCAATCAAAAAAATTTAGCGTTAAATTGTTTTGGTGCATACACTTATGGAATGACCCCTGACAAGCAGGACCTCGGTAAATGGTCCTCACCATAGTGTTCACTGTGTGTTTATCCGCTGAAGAGTTGCTATCCTAATTCACCAGCATTGGTGTAATTGTAAGTTTGACGTATGTGAGCTAGTACCCGCGAAAATGATATTTTTGTTTTGATGATTCAACCACATTTAACAGAATCCATGCAAAAGCCCTGCTGTAGTTTCGTAGAGGGGTGCTCCATGCAATTCAAGCACGATATTAAATTTGTGGAAACGTGCTTATTTTCTAATGCTCAGTTTCTTCGTGCGTTGCGTGTAGATACATTTGACTTGGACCTTGCAAAAGGCGACTGCGGCACGTGGGGACAGTTTCCGAGCCGTGCGGGGTCTGTTGAGTGCTCGGGGCTCGTGCCTTATTCCAGTTTGCTTTTTCAATCTAATAGTTTTCAAAGAACTCGTACACGCAGGTATGACTGGCAAAACAATGAAGAAATTGCAGTCGCTTGACGGCCTAACACAGCCTCAAAAATTAACTCGTATCGAATGGATGGTTGACGAGCTGAAAAAGTGCGAAGTGTTGTCGGATGATGTCAGAGTGGACTGCCGGCTGATCGCGATGAAGTCAGCCGATCATGTAAGCCAATAGACGTTACTGAATGTTAGGTGTGAAGCAATGCGCTACGTCGAAATTAGGAGATTTGTTACATAATGAGGTTTCGAAAGTGTATTTAATCAAGGAGTGCTTCTTGTGTCAAGTGTAATTAAAAAAAATTGACAAACATGTTTTATGTCATTTTCACAAACATCTAGTTTCGTAAATAACGCTTAAACCGAGAGCGAGCGCTGAATCGCAGTGCATCACGTTCAGCGCAATTGCTGTTCATATCAACACTTAGTTTTTACGGCCGTGTTGAACAAGCGAAAGACATGTAGCAAACAACTTCGTCATACGTTCTTGGGTGGAGCCGCTGTGATACGATTGAACCAAGGCCAGTGATTTTAACTCGAATCAGCAACAACGAGGCCAAAATAAAGGTTTGGATGAAAACGCGTTGAAAGTTTCGAAACAAACGCTTTTGTCGCCGTTGACAAAATTCACCGAACAAAGCACGATGCTTTAGGCGGCGAAGCTCATTCATTGGCGGCATAGCGTACATAACATGGAAGCGATGGGAATGTAGGTCAATTGTTATGTTAACGTACGCTTATTGCAATTGGTAAATATACTGTATTATGATTTCAAATTAATGAAACGTTGAGGTTTATTCAGGGTCATTTAAAAATGTTTTAACTGTGCAAGCAAAAATGGCTTTTAAGCGAGAACAAAAACGCTAAAAAATTTACTTTTGAAGTTTAAGAAATCAATTTTTCTTCTGTACTTTGTCAACAACTTCTGGTGATTTAAATTTACTTGTGCATGTAGTTGGTTTTACCCGGTTTGGGCTCGAGTTATTACCTGAACGAGTAAGTACTTACTGAAACGTTATTAACTTGAACAATAGCCTACTATCCTTCTTTTGTTGAAATTCCACTCTTCATTTTCGTATCACATAACACGGAAAGACGTGAAACTTCAGCCATATCTATCTGTTTTTTTCGTCAAGAGAGATATGTCTAAAAGGTTTTCTTCATGTCAAGATGTTGTTGGCAACTTTCGTTGTTTTCCTTGCAGATGTTTGACTTTTTGTGGCGTCTCGTTGCTTACGACATATGGTTCACCTGGGAGCGAATGGAGTTTCTTCAGCAAGATGACGACAAGCTCCTGTCAGAAATTCCATTCCGGGTATGACAAGCATAATGGTCGTGATTGCACGCGTTGAATGCTTGCGTAAGCTTGAGCATTGTAATGTGTTGTTTAACGTACCATCATTCTGTTATAGAAGGGTTAGATCCAGAGCCGGATTAAAGGATAGGGGGCTCGGGGCAATTTTTACTGGAGGGCTCCTATGACGTATTTCATGACGTCATCTTTTGTAAAATTTGTTGTCGCTGATTCGCAACGTTCTCGTTTGCTTTTTCCGGTAGTCGATTATGTGCCTGCCGAATTTACTCGATTGTTAGACGCCTTTGATTGTAAACCGCACGAAATGGTGTTAAGAATTAATGTAAGCTGCCCTTGATTGCCAACCGCACTTGAACATAGGTTACCTAAGCCTCTGAGATGCGTTCGCGTACTCGTGCATTTCCTGTTCAGTTGGCAACCCCGGTATTAATGATGCTTACACCACTACAACTGCCTTCTGTTTATCATAATCCCTCCTTTAACGGATGTGCACGTGATGCTGAAGAAAATCGAATGCGAAAGAAGAGTTAGGTCGACAAAACGTAGCCAAGGAAAGACAGAGCGTCATCTAAACCTTTCGATAAAGTAAAGAAATAAAAAATGTAAGCCGCCCTTGATTGTAAGCCGCATGAAATGATGATAAAACTTTATAAGCCGCGGTTTACAATCGAATAAATACGATACTCAGCTGCACATACAGTTAGCTGCGAGAAGAGAGTTTATGATATAAAACTACAGTGTATTCTTACTAAGAAAAAATATTTCCATAGGCTAGAGAGTGACTCGGCAAGAAACAACATTCACCCGAACAATAAACAGAAACTAAAGATTACAAACAAAACACCGGAAAAATAACATGTCAATATGGCCAACCAGTCTGAGCGTGAAAGGTGCTTCGAAACTTATGTCGTGAGCTTCACCTACATCAGTGCTCTTCAAACTTTTTGTCATCATGGAACCCCTGATATACTTTCGTGTTTGTCATGGAACCCCCATTTACAAAAATTTAAAAACACGAATTACTTATAAGAAAATCAAATATTTCATTATTAGACACTTCAGCAAATAAACAGTTATTACAGAAGATAAAAATCAAAAAATTTTATGACTCGGTTGTTCTTGCATTTCTGGAATGTATCTGCTACATTCAATATTTCCCAAAAAGAACCCGTATCTCAAATGTGCGTCGTCCCATTTTCTAACTTTGGCAATTGAATGACATTTGTTCCGCTTTGGATTAGGCGCCTCTTTTACATTTGAACTACTACCGTCCACACCTTCGCTGTTATTATTTCGCTTCACATAAGAAAATATGCTATTTTGTTTCATCTGGCTTGACTGAATGGTAAAACGATGGGTTTCGCACTGTTTCACTTTATTCCCACAAAGGCTGAACAGCAGCTCTGGTCCGTAGTCTACTCTCTACTTCTCCGAATTCCGATGTCAGCATTGTGAATTGTCCATCGGCAGCATCGTATAACTATGATGCAACAATAGCGTTCTTCGTAATTGCACAACAATGAACAAGTGACGCAACAACTATAATATTTCTTGTTCCGCCATCTACACTCAACCTCCTGTAGGCTACAACTAACTGGCCTACTTGGAGTCTGAATGCGGCACGGTGATCTAAGAAATTGCATAATGACGCATCAACATACTGAATCAAGAAATCATTTTCCCTAAAAACGAGGAACCTTCACCATAGGTGTGGGAGCATGCAAATTTTTGGGGGTGTGAAAGATTTTCGCCCAAATTTCCCTTAACTTGCCCGAAAAAAGCTCCAAAGAAAATGATGGCCAAAAAAAACGGCTGCATTTCTTGGTGCATTTGTTTAAATCAAAGCACAATTCAAGCACCATTGTTGAACTTGCCCAAATCTCCCTTAACTTGCCCGAATAGGACAAAATAAAAACATGACCTCCAAAAGAAAAAAAACGTCCGCACCTTGATTTTGGGTGCCATTTTAAAAAAATCAAAGCTTATACAGCGATTTTGCGAACGTTTTCACAAATTTTGCACAGATTTTATCCGGATTTTCACCAAATCAAAAGTTTTAGGGGTGCGGTTGCACCCCTGCACCCCCACCTCCTACACCAGTGACTCTCACGGAACCCTTAAAACTCTTGGAACCCCACTACACGTTTTGCGGAACCCCTGTTGAAAAGCACTGACCTACATTTTCAGGTGCTCTGGTTAACACCACTGTTTTAACGTCGCTGCTTAATAGCTTTGCGGAAGAAAAACGTTTCAGTCGCGGCGTTTTAGCTAACACTGCCAGATTCTTGCGCTTTTTCTCCTTAGAAACTTTGCCCTTTTAGCTGCTGATGGCATTACAGGTTTCGGCATCGCGCTAGCTAAACACTGCAATCTCGTTTCTGCTCTTTCGTTCTACAAATCGACTGATCAAAAACCTTTTTGACGGACCACGCAATAACATGTGGTGTAAAGCACGCGAATAGTATCGTTTTCGCGAAATTTGTGCAGTAGGCGTGATGCACGAGTAGATAAATCCATGCCAAAATAACGTTTATTAGGAATAGTTACAAGCAAAATTCAAATATATTTGCATTGAACAAAACCGAAAATATTTATATTCAGTAGTGATTACTAAAGCTGGCAAAAAGTCAAACTTGCAGAGAAATCATTAATGATACTCAAGCAACATCGGATATAGAGTTTGTATTCTTGTATCTCTTTTGAATCACGACAATTTTGCAAACGAATACTTTATTTAAAACAAATAAATGTCATCACGGGGGACCCCTTGGAGCGGAGGGCCCGGGGCAATTGCCCCGGTTGCCCCCCCCTTAATCCGGCCCTGGTTAGATCGTTTGTCCAGCGTTAACTTGCTTGCTACAAGCGTTGATTCAAACAAGGTTGCATTGTCTACTTTGTATCCCAAGAAGCTCACGCGTTTGGTGCTGGTTTTACTTGACACGTGCTGGTATAGCTTCTACGGAGAGAAATTACCGCCACTCCGTTTTGAAGTTGACTTGATGTTCGTAAAGTATGTGCTTTTCCACTGTTGCACTGTTTTCGGCCATCGAGGTAACAAAGTGGAGCTACAGCATGAACTCCGCGCTGCATACATTACCATAGCGTGTCCCAAACTTTTGTACTTTTCGTTCTAGATTAGTTTCTGATAAAAAACATCATGGCCCCGATCACAACAGTGTGATTACATTGACCTGTTTTCGCGTTAGTTGGACGCCGTACACTACCTAAAAGCATGCCTTGTTGTAATCTGCAATTCACGATATTTCGAAACAACATCCCTGACATTTTCTTGCGACTGACTTTGTTGCTGCTATGAATTTCTGCCTTGTTGTTTTGTTTTCAAAACACGAAAACTCCCTTCGTTTTTCAAGTATCTACCTGACGCCAGGCTCACCCTGCATGTCATGGTTCCTCTCAGGCTTTGTCGAGCGGTTTACGACGCACCGTGTATTTTCCAGTGGACACCGGAATCCCCACCTAAGAAAAAGAAACGACGAGTGATACGAACCGCCGATACAATGATGTCGGGATTTGGGTCGTCGTCGATGTCTGTCGAAGACCCAACCCCGTCACCGGAGCCAGAGGGTACACTTCGTGATGTTCCTTGTGGAATTTCGCGCACATGCTGATTGTCTCTGGGAGATATTGACATAGTCCTTAAAATGCTACACATGTCATGAATTTCCCCGCTCAGGATTGTCATTCGCAAGCCTGCACCGCAGCATCGTTTGTTGCTGTGTGATAGACATCCAAACGGCCCGTTTATTTCGCTTGTAAATGGTATTTTTATGCAGCGGGCCACGTTTTCTTGCAGGTTTTTATTAAATGCTGTTGAATATTAGTAAAATTTTGTGCTCCTGCTTTTTGCTGGGAGCTACTCTCTGAAGCTGACCACACCCCCATTCCTTTTTTTCTTGCGTATGACGATGTCTGTAACGATCACGAAGCACGGTCGCTGACAGTGAATGGAGCGTCAAAATGATCTTGAAGCTGCAAATTAAGATTTTTTAAATGTAAAATACCAGTGGGCTTGTTTGCATTCGGACCATTTTCGATTAAAAGTTGACAACTGTTCAGATGGTTATAATGTTTAAATTTCCTTTCGGGTCTTGTGGTTTTGTTAGTATAGACCAGGGTCTCCAGCCTATTGTGACAGAGAGCCACATAAGCTATTACACAACAGTTCGAGGGCCGGAAATCGTACGTAATGTGATTGTTTCGGGTTATGTTCCATTCTACCAAATCAACAAATGTTTCGGAAATATATCACGTTTTTATTTTTGACAAACTGTCTTTGCGGTCGGATGAAATGGCTCCGCGGGCCGGATTTGGCCCACGGACAATATTTGGCAGACCCCTGGTGTAGTCTGACAGCAAAGCGCGAAGAGACACTTTGGCAACCGACAGCGTACTGAACACCTTGCTACCGCGACATTGTGCGCAGGTTACGAACGATTTGTTGGCGCCGAAAAGATGAAAGCCGCGAAGCCGCGCCGTCCGAGGGGTGGTTGGTTCAGTTACCCCCCGCCGGACGAGTGCATCTTGGAAATGATCAACTCTCAAATACAGGTACGTGCTATTTTTGAAAAGGCAATTTGCAATCAACTTGCGGCCAAGTTCGTGTCAAAACATGCTACTTTGCCTCAAAAGCACGCACTTGAGAACTTTTCGAAAAGACCGGCATGAAATAAAGCTCTTGCGTTGCTTTGGGTGTTTCGTGATGCTGTCGGTTTTGTCCATCGCTTGGCTTTAACAAAGGGATTGTGACGGCACAAACGCCAAAGCTTCTTATCGAGCTATTTAATCTTTTGTGCTGGAGATGAACTGTTTTGTGCGAAGGCTGACCTCTTTTGTGCTGCTCAGTTAAAGGTCCTTTGCTATTGTTATGATCCGTATCATATCTCAAAGTATACCGGGATGCCATATAACATATCCTTGATTTATTTTGCGAGCTGAAAATATCGGCAAAGACCCATGCATAGTTCTGTGCAATTTTTCACTTATTTTTAGTAGGATTTAAAGTTTCTACTCTTTTTTTCTTTCAAATAAAACACTTCGCTACGCACACCTATAAGGATGAGGAAAGCGACGGCAGTTCGAGTATGTCATTCGAAATACTGTTACGTTTTGCCAGTGTCAGCTGGTGACTATCGCAAGGTATTGTCAAGCTTGGGCTTGGCCTTCAGCTGCCACTTCGGCATCTTGCGATCAGTCGCTAAAGGTTTTAAAACGTTTTCAAACTTTCGTTTGTCTTGCAAACAAACAGTGTTTGACTGACGCACTCTTAAGGTCGTTCGTTTGCTGCCTTGCCCTTAACGGTCAATTGGAGGTGATTTGGGACCTCGTTAAAAGTTACTGCTGCCACGACAGAACTATCAAGTATCACGCGCTCGTATTGACACTGTTCAAAAATATTTTCACGTTTCGCTTTGACAATCTTAGGAGATCAATTCAACTTTGCCTCGACTGTCACTAGAAACACTCGCAACTGGTGACTTTCTGTTACCCTTATCTTCGCAACAGATTTATGGGATCGGTGATCTTTGCAACAAACTCTGTGGTCTCGTTGTTTGTCTGTATAATTGTTTTAATTTCTGCTGATGAGGTGTGTTATGCTGAACGTTGGATTCATGGCAAAATAGCAGTGTTGGCGTATTGTTGGGGAACAAGCTTACTTGCAAAAGTCATAGCTAATATCGATCCACAGATTTAATTGTCGAAAATCGATCCGCTGATTTTATTTGTCGAAAAATCGAAACATAAACTCAGATATTCAGTAGTCGACTTGCCTGTGTTGGGCAATGTGGTGTGTAAAAACTATGTGCTGTTAAATTCAATTGTTGCTTGGTACTATTAACTTTGCTGTCAAAAGATACTGCGTTTACCTCGTGCCAATTAAGCGTTGGAAAGTTTGGAGTAGTATTTGGAGTACGCTGTGCCTTATACAAAGTTGGTTCCTCAGGTCAAGTACTTGCCCATTAGTTCGGTTCCACGTGTCGGTCTTGCGCTATTGAGAGTCCAACGAAGAAACGACAAGTGTTTTGCGACGTGTTATCAAACTGCTCATTTTCGATGTCACCGGTCCTTGGGAAGAGAAATTGCTGCGTTTCTCCATATCTGTTTTTCTCACGAAGTGAAACGTAATTATTAATTCGCTTAGACCGATGAGACGCAGAGGTTTTGATGTATTTAGGGCCATATATTGTGTTGAACAAGAAAAGATGCGAAATCAAAACAGCGATCACAGAATAACTTAGTCTGGACAACTTATCTGCTTTCACGTAACAATGTCCAAAACGTCTGGTCGAGATCCACTAAACCTATGGCGCATAATTTCAAATAATTTTCATTCACGTAGAGTAGCGATTAAACATAAACTTGCAAGCTTGTAGTTTTTTAGGCCTAAAGAACATATTCACATTGTCTCCTGATGTGGTTTTGCACTGACTCATTTATAATTGCTTAGCGCGTTTCGGAAGGCCACAAGTTTGCCGTGTACAGTCTCGACGACTTGGTCGACAGTCGTGCCCTGTGCGGGTTGATCAACTCATTCATCCCGGGAACGTTCACTACGGAGGTGATGCTCAATGACAGGTAACTGTGTCGATTTTTTATCTGTATGTAACTTAAAATGAAAAAGGGGAACAATGTGCATTGATATATAACTAATATTGTACTTCATTGTAAACTTTGGTTGTGGAGTAAGAGTTTGAAGAGTCTCTTACGCATTAGGGCTTCTGTCATTCTGTTGGTGATGTGCAACTCCGGCTTCGAGTAAGAACATTTCTTGGTTCGTCGCAGGTGGACAATCAATCTCGCCCTGGAGACAGCCGGAAAAATGCTGTACGCTTCTAACCCGATGGCGTCCGCCGACCTTTCCGAGGCAGACCCGAAGTCTGTCTGCGCTTACATGTGCTTCCTTTTTATGAGCTGCTACAAGCTGAAGCAGTCAAAAGCAGTTCTTAATCGTTTGGTGAGCTATACTGTTCGTTGTGTCACTACTGTACCCGAAGTGTTTCTTTCTGGTTGAGTTAATGTAAAATCTGTTCCAGTTTGTCTCTTGAACTCCCTCAGACCTTACCGCTTGGTATGCTTGTCGGCTTCTATCGCAATCTATAGCTGTTTAATGTGATGTTCAGGAAGACGTCGTTATGTGTCGTTTCATTGTTGTGAGTACATCGGTACTTTGTGCTGCTTGGCTCATGTGTCTGTTCGAGAACATGTTTCTGTGTGTGTGTGTACGCGCGTATGTCGTGTGCATGTCTCGTATCTACTACTCCTGTGCGTGTGTGTGTGTTTTTCTGTGTGCGTGTGTTTGTGTCGTATTCATGCGTGCATGTGTGCGTTGTGTATTTTTTATGTACGCTGTACATTCTTCTGCGGGGATTTATTGCATACCCCCGTATTGGGGAGGGGTTCGTGTGTCAGCGGTTATCGTTGCTATCAAACGATAATACCGAAGTGTGCTTTTTTATCAGAAAGAACTGGTTCTTTTGATTCGCGAGACGGCTACGGAAATATCCAAGTTTCCAGATAATATAGATAGCATGGACGACCTGAAAAAGAAAAAAGCACTTGCGGCGCAGTTGGATGAATATACAGACGGTTTGTTGCTGTGAAAAATGCATTTTGCATATGGTTACAAGATGTCACATCTTGAGGTTACATTTCAAAGCAAAAAGTTTTTGATCAATTATCGTTGCACTTGCAAGCATCTTACCATTCCAAATTTTTGCAACAGTGGTTTTTCATTACATCATAAACATGTGACCTTGACACGATAGAAATAAACCTTTGAACAGGCGTGTATCGTCGCATTTTACGTTTGATTTTCGACGATATAATACCCGAATTGAAAACGTCGTTGTTTGATTGTTTCAACGGTTCGTATCAGAAATGAGGGGCCAAAACGTAATGCGTGAAAGTTTCGCCGTATCTTCGCCAACGTCCGTCGCAGTTTCGAGTTTTCGTCAAGTGTAGATGATTCTCGTATGTTTAGTTGATTGTCGTTTATTTAGTGCAGTTTCATATCTGCACGAACTCACATGGCGCGGGGAGGTATGATAACAATATTTTGTTTGGGATGTACCCAATTTTCTACAACTGCTCATTATACGCCACTGTCACATTATATGCCACTGTCACATGCCACTGTCACTTCTGATTGCGAATAGAGACAGACAAAGTTCAGAGACGACGCACACTGGAGCAGCTACTGCTGAAGTCGATAATAAATCAACAATTTCTCAGTATTCAAAATCGCGTTTTGTTCAGACAAGTGTACCACGGTGTCTCCTGTGTCTGCTAATTTACAACACATGATTAAAAAACAACCTTTTCTTCTCAACTCACGACAACGTTGGTTCGCCAGAGCAACAGTACCTGAAGGCCGCCTACGACATCGAATACATTGAAGAATGGTTGGGTCACATCCGGAAGGTTCAAGTGGAAACTCGTGAGAAGATCGCAGTGAAGATGAACGAACGATTCGATCTTGTTTCAGTTCCAAGGTTGATTTTGAAATTATCAGCGTGCGACGTCAACTGTTACATTCGATGAAGTGTTGCATTTTTTTCACTGAGTCATGTGAATGTTTCTTCACTTCGGAAAACTAAACTTGTGGCTGTATAGATAGCTAGCTCTTCCTTTAAGGTGCTTTGGTATAAGCAAAGTATGGTTTTGATGTGAATACTGGCCATCACATGTTTTTTGTGGGTAGTTGTATTGTTCCACTGGTAGTGATAGACCTGTTCGTTGCGACCAAAGCCTCTTGGGCTAAAATTGAATGGATAAATTATGGTCAAAAGCGATTATTTTTTATTTTTTTGGCTCTTTATTCTTGAAGGTCTGTTTGCAAAGTCCGAAAGCAAATTTTTCTTTTAACAATGTAATTATTTCAATGTTTTGATTGCAGTAATGTGCTTGTCACTGCGTTGCCAGATTGTTTTTATTTTGTTTTCTCAGTGACAGCAATGCGCTCACACATTGTCGCTTTTCCTTTCCAGAAATATGACTATTAACGACCTGTGCATGTCAGTGGCCATAAACCTGCAGCTTACGCAGGGATCCGGCTTCTATCGCGTTTATGAGAAAGAAACCTGCAACGCCGATCGTCGCATTGTGTTACGTCACAAGAAGCGCAAGGAATACCTCGACGACTTCACAGGTGACAGCTTGCCGGTCGTGGCTGGCAGTGATCGGAAATAACCCGCAAGTCGCTCTATGATCTAAAGTTGCTAAACAATGCTCTTTGTTAATTAAACAATGCTCTTTGTCGAATTGGGAGATAGTGAGTGAACTTCAATGAACGCCCCAAATAAACTATGATAAACACAGTCAAAGTGCACTATTTATTAACTCTAAAGAGTTGTTCTCCCTGCTAGCGTTTCGGTTGGCTACGAAGATGGTTAATGTAGCTTTGTGTGACATTTTAAGCATTTCTTCTTTGGCTGATCTCGTGCCATCATGATATCTACTGATCTCAACCTCTGAATGAAACGTCTCTTTTTCAGGCGCTCCCAAAAGTAAAAACATCCGTTCCTTGCTCGGGTTGCCTCAAAACGAAGTCGTTGTGATTGAGCCACCGCTCTACCCGCAATACGAAGTATGTTGAACCTTTGTAAAGCGCCTCTTACATCCTTTATGGCTTTAGGTCAGATCAGCAGTGCCGAGGTTTTTTTGATATCCATCAGAAAATTGGTTGTTCGTAGAGCGCCTCTAGTGTTTGACAAACACGGTTTTGTTGACCGCATGGTTTGCTCTCGTTTCAGCTGTTGCGCGTTTCGGAAGTTTTATTTTAAGTCCATTGTATGGTCGTAACGTTTGCTAAACCCAATCTATTTGTGTTCGTTGAGAGGTGAAGCTGTTGTACATGTCCATCACTCAGCAGAATTTCGATTGTAATTATAGTTTTCGTCGCTTATTACCGCGGCTCAAACAAAATAATTTTAGTAATTTTTGGCAAAAAGGACTTTTTCACTATTGCCAAACTTTTCCCCAAGTGTGCAGCGCCTGGTTGCTTATCTTGACCGCAATGGCATCAGTGTAAACTTCCGCAGCGCTAGTAACCGTGCTTTTAATTGTGGAAGCTTTCCCGTAATCAGTGCTCCCTCTAATACAATTTTACACTGAGCAAATTTTTGTTTCAGTGAGCATGAACATTTTACGGCTAAGTTAGCAGAGTTCTAAATGTATTACAAACTTTGTGAATTATTGGAATAAGTATGAAATCTTTTCGATATACGAACGAAGTACAAATTTAATACAAGTAGCGTCTTGTTTTCGCACATGTGCAATGTTTACACGCTTGGTCCAGCTTTACTGTTGAATCTTTATAGGTTGCTGGGCATGAGATTTCACTGAGGCAAACGGTTTGATGGTATTGCGCAGTCGCGCACCTTAGAGGGAATATTACCCGTAATGTCTATGGTTTGTTGCATTGTCTTTACCCGGTCTCTATGTTTTCAGATCTACGTGGAGAGTACGTCGCGCAACAAGACCCTGAAAACTAACTCGACGTAAGTTCGACGCTTGCAGTGTTTCTCGTCATTTATCGTTTCACTGTGACTTCTCTTTGATAGCGAAAGTGACAGCGTTATATGCATGCATTTTTTTCATTTGGCAATACTGTACGCCAATGTTTCCCGTTATTTTCGCGACTTCTCGTCTGCTTTGTTTCGCGTCGATGTAGTTGCTCATCGTTAAAACTTAACAGCACTTTTAAGTCACGTTTTTCGTATTAAGTGAAAGTTTTTTAGGACATGCATCAGGCGGGTCAAAGGTCATGAACCGTAAATGTACCGCATCTAAGTTCAAAGCTGAGTTCTCATCAGTAAACTTTTGTAACAGCGAACTCGTGCCCACAATTCTTGCACTGGAAGAGTCAAGAAAACAAATGCCTTATATGCGCATGTCTGGCGACAGACACAAAAATCTCGTTCTGGAATTCTAAACTCCGCCAAAAAGAAAAAATACTCTCGTATTTCTCCGTTGAAACATTTCTTGCATCCGTCCATTAACCCGAATGCGAGGCTTGAAAGGCGTTTTTCAAGTCTTCTGTGCGATTGATATTTCAGTCAAACATGACCTTTCAGCTTGAGGGTCAGGTGTTGATCACACTGTGCCGTTTAGCCGGTGAAATGAGATTCGTGATTGGTCAGTCTGGTTCTGCCCGAGTGCCCAGTCATTGTTCGAGGCAGACCGACACTCGCCCACGTGACTGACCAAGTCCAACAGCCACAGGCTGGCAATCGTAGTCGATAGGCAGTGTAAAGTTTTGCGTAACAAAATTTCTTGCTCTTGAAACAAAATAGGGAAATGAAATATTCAAGCTGCGGCCAATATTGCGGCACGTAACACAGACTGGGACGTACGTTTTTAACGCAATTGCTTTTAGTCACAAATCAAAGTTATGGAACAGAAAAGATCCCACGCAACTGGGAATGTTATGTCACTGCTGACTAGTGCGCACACGCAACAACTATTATTGTTCACTACACGTGTTCATGGTATGCTCAGGCAAAGCATCTGCGCACTCGCGTCAAGCTACTTCTCGGAGAGCTCGTCAGCTCAAGATAGGAAATTCGAGAGATCGATTGAAAACCGCTTTTGCCGCTGTGGGACTGATCGCACCAAACGCGAAGCCAAAATAAACGCGTCAAACGCGACACAAAATTCAAACTGCTCTTTCACAATGAAGACAACACTAACGCTTCTGGTCGTTCTATGCATCGATCGTACACAAGCCGCGAGGGAAACGGTTGCTTGTCACGACGATGCAAGTTGTGAGGACAAAATTAATCAGAAAGACAGCAATCTTGCCATAACAACCAACTTTAACTATTTTGTCCATAGGTGTAGCCAAGGGGGCCATGTCCCCCAAATTTCTAGCATACTTTGTCATTTTGTGCTTTGAGACGCGGTGTCCCAAACAAAATACTATTGTTCGCTTAAAGTTAAAACATTTGGCATCCAAAATTTTGGGCTGGCTACGCTATTGATTTTGTCCAAGTATAGTCTGAATACTTTTTCAAAAAATCAAAACTGTGGCTTTTTGGGTATGGACCTTCGACCTTACGTAATACCAGTATCACTTGAATCTTTGTACAGCTATGGCCTGAAAATGCAAAAAAAACTTTGTTTGAAAGAGATTGTTTTTAGTAACGTTTCCAAATAAACGGAAACTTTGATTGGAGGAATCATGGACATTGTTGCAACCGCCTGAGGAGGAGACTGCTTCTGTATCCTCTAATGTCTGGTCTGCAAGCATTTACAATTTTCGTCTGCACCCTACAATCCAACGCGCCCGTTCAGCGTAGACACTTCCCTGAAACACGTTCAGTAAAACAACTTTATACTGCAGCCTGAGCAAGCTTAATGTTTTCCAACAGCCACGCAGTGTTGGAGCAAGTGCTCGCCACTTCTAATCCGGGCAGCTTGGTTTGCGTCATTCGTCCCATTCACAAGGCTGCTTGACTGAGTGAACGCAGCACTTGAGATGAAACGATTGGTTCATTGTTAGCAGATGACTTTTCCCCGGTGTCGACGTTCTGTACCAGCCTTGTTTTCACTTCAAGCTTGCTTTGGTGCAACCGAAAGCGCTGTTTTTCAAGTCTTGTTTGAGCCACAAGCTTTTGCTCAGTTCTTCGCGCAAACGCAGGCTACGTCGAGAATCGGATCTTCTATTGTCTTTTGTCGCTGGTAGTGCTTACATGAACGCAATTCCTTTCATCGGAAATTGTATCAAAAGATAAAATTCTTGGCAGACTTTGTGCACGGTTTACTAGTCAGGGCAGATTGTTCTGCAGAAATCGGTAGAGTGCAAAATCAGCTTTCTTTCCTGAACTGGCGCCGAGCAACTGTTGATAAAGTTCATCAACGACGTCCAGTTAGGACACTCTGTGGTTTGATTGAAGTGCGTTTGCTGACGAGTTAGCAACAAAGTGTAGAGCAGCAGGACTCTAAACAGCAAAAGTGGCACTGAGAGATGTTCGTCCGATGTCAGTTCTCTGTGGGATTTCGCTACAAAGCCAAGACCAGCTACCTTTATTGTTTTGCGCATTTTTCATACCCGGTGTCAAGCGAAATTTCTGACCTCTGCGAATTTTCTGACCTGTTATTGTTGTTCAGTTATTTTGCTTGTCAGAATAAAGAAATAAAGTGTAGAAATTACTTTTTTGATGTGTGTTGTGTAAATTAAAACGTTTTGGCAAGATGTCAGGAACCCACAACAAGCTATAGCACGGGAATAACTTCAACCATTGAAAATTTTCGGACTTAGTCATTGACCTCAATTAATTGTTTTTCTTTTTCCTACCCAAACCCTAACCCGACACGCTTACCTAAACACGAATTCCTAAGCCCTAATAATCAGTTTTATCAGCGCATTTGGTGTGTAGAATGTTACTCTGTGCATGCGTACATAGTGTGAAGTCAGAAATTTCGCAAGTCAGAAATTTCGCTTGACACCGGTAATGTTTGTCAGCTGAGTGGCAATGGTACTCAATTTTGCTGCAAATGTTGATGAGTTGCGTGCAGTAATAAATTTGGCATACACTGCTGTAGCGTTACATTTCAGACAACGTGAACGTTCAACATCAGTTGTCGGTGATATCACTTCGATTGGTTTGCAGCAGTGGTTACCAAACTGTGGTACGCATACCACTAGTGGTGTGCGAAGGCCTTCAAGGTGGTACGCGAGACCCTTCTGTTCTTCTACACAAAAATATTGCATTTTGTGTTCACTTGCGGGGTTCTGTTAAAAAATTCCTGCATTTTTGTGTACTTCCCTTTAAGTTTCGAAAAATAGCCGTTATAATTTCTCACAGCCATTTTGTTCATGCCGCATTTGTGTCAAGTCTGGTTTGCCAAACTTTTGATCGCATGATACTGGGTAGAATGAGTTTTCCTGAAGCAAAGTGTTTTCAAGGTGGTACACGGTGAAAATATAGGGCCCACAAATGGTACGCGATCAGAAAATTTTGGGAACCTCTGGTTTACAAAAATCGCACTTGTTATTTCTGCAGCAATGCAAACGATCTGCAAGAAATTTGCGGTCGCTTGGTCGGACAGTTTTTGTACATCTTCATACCTTGCCAACACCTTTAAAGGTGTTGACGTTGAGGAACTGAAGACCTTGTCAACACGACACTGCAACCGATGTTGAGATTTTTCTATCGTCACTTCGGTAACCGAAGAACTGCGTATTTTTACAGTTGCCAATCAGGCGGCAAAATCTTTTGATAAGAATGCACCGTGATGTGTTTTTCTGCATCCATGCAAAGCGTTGTCAGTTAAGCTGGTGCGTCAGTGTAGGCTACAAGTAAGGCACGCTGGTTAAAAATAATTCACGAAATACTGTACAAGCGTTCAAGATATTGCCGTGCAGGCTTTGCTACGCTATGTCGGCGTTATGTTTGACAGAGACACGATAAATTTCCTATTCAGCCATTGATATCAATCACTTCAGTATTGAACATACTCTGTAGTCAGTTTGCCACAATCACGGCAGGAAGGTCTCCCCGGGAAGCGATACCAGGACTATATGTGCACTGTTCTGTGGCGACAGAGACAGTCGCGTCACCTCCACTTGTTGACCAGCTTGCTACATCCCACAAAAGAAAGGCGGACCTGGTAAAATATACTGTAATTCCCAAAACTATGCATTCATACTCTGGTCTCACTTCACGCGTACAAACCTTTCGCCTTTTACTAAAGGTTTCCGTGGGGTGGGGCGTTCAATGAGTCTCATTGAATTTTTCTACCTCGCTAAGGCGGGGCTTGCTTTTGCAGTTGTTTGGTCATTTTACGCGTGGTGTTTGTAGTGATAGCGACAGTTTAAGCAATGTTAACACTTCTTTCCCAAAAGCCGAAGAAAGTTTCCGTGAAATGTAACAATTCAATGTTTGATTCTGCTTCAAATGAAAGGTCTCTTGTGATGAAAAATGGTGGCGCAAACATTTGCGAACAAGAAACATATACGGGCATATTTACAGAAACTAGATACGATTGAATAAACCGTACGAACGTTTTGAGATTCGTTCATTCATGTCCTTAAAGGCTCAGACACTCAGAGCGCATGGCTATAACTTTTCGTGCTCTAGTAGAACAATCAAAAGATTTGTCAAATCGCGAATCAAATCAATCGCGATCGTGTTAAAGTTAATGGAAGCAAAGTTAAAGTTAATGGAATGCAGTGATCAAATCAATCGCGATTTGATTGTTTATTTTTGCTAGATTTTACTGTCTACTTGTATGCAGACAGTTGGTTTATTGAAGCTTTTATTGAGTTCTTTTGACACATATTCAGCATTATCAGTTGTCACTTGCATCGTCTTTCAAGCAGCAGAAGTATTTGTCGTTTCAAGTGAGTATTTAGAACGGGCCCGAAGTTTGTTTGCAGATTGAAAAAAAAAACACTTCGAAACAGCTTTTTCTGCGTCAAATATTTCATCCAGAATATTTTCAATGTAATAAATACTACGGCCAAAGCAAACGATACAACTGACATCTTGCAAACGTTTCGATAACAACTGTTATCATCTTCTGTGCATAGCAATAGTGTAGCCTCCTATAAAAAGTCAACAACAATATTTTCAATGTAGCCTCCTATAAAAAGTCAACAACAATATTTGGGGTATTTATGAGTTCCAAAACAATATTCATTAATGAAGTCATTTTTCGAATGCAGTGATGTCGTTGACTGAGCCAGTAGTCAGTACATTGCAAAAAACGTTTTTACTTGCTTGATTTTACATGAAATCGTTTGTGGCATTGAGGAAGCACCTATTGCATATAGGCTGCAACAGTCAGTGCTGACAGTTGTTTCAAGGCCAGAGAAAGTATGGAAGGTGTTACTGGCGAATATTTCACGTGGAACGAGGTTACTAAGCATTAAATTAGAAATAGCGTTATCCGTTTCATGGTCAATTTCTTTAATACGTTCACAGTTCTTTACAAAAGCGAAGGTGCGTATAAGAAATTTGAAACGAAATGTTTTCCTACAGCCAGTATTTTCGATGGTCCAAAGTCTCGTTTAGTGCGAAGTTTATGATGCAGTCATGCAAAAACGCACCTCAACTGGCTTAAATACGCAGCGCTGTGTGCTCTGACTTTGACTGGCTAGTGGCTTTGTTTCGGTTGTCACTGTCACTCCACCTTGCATATTTTTCAACGGTAAAGAACGAGCGCGAAAGGCTTTTTAGAGTATGTCAGCTTTACCTTCAGATAAATTTCGTTTACGTTCTCAGCTGTGGGACGTAGGCGATATGCTTGTTCACTGTGGTGGCAACCGTGTTCTGTTTAGTTTCGAACATTTTGTTCTCATGCTTTCACCACCTTGCTCCTCAAAGGGTGTCTTTTAAATCCAGTACGACTGGAAAAGTTCACGACATCCGGTTTTGGTGGACGCTACAAATAGCTTTGCAAACTGTGAAAGCTGGACAGTGTTTAGGTTCTTTGCGTTTTGTGGCACTTAAAATGTTCAAACGTGTTTTCGTTGCCAGCACGTAACCAATAGCGCCGTAGACCTGTAGCAACATGCTAGAAAAACGAACCATCTGCACTAAATACAAATACATTCCGTCTGTTCTCAAACCCTACATCGATTCCGGGAATTTACCGCCTTTTGCGCCATGGTGGATGGATTCCCTGGATGAAGAGCAGCCGTGGTAATGATTTATAGGCAACAGCAGCTTGAACTACTGCAATTGTTTTTGTAAATTTGATTTTGGTGACGGAAATTCGCGGCAGGCCGAAGCCTGAAGTTTGCTTCTTACCGAGGCGGCTGGGGGGAACTCCGAAGGAGAGCTTCGGCGATTCACTCCGTGAAGCTTTGAACGCCCAACCTTGCAGTTGAGAAGCGGACACTTTACCACTGAGCTATCGCAGCCACGTAATCGTGTTAAAGTTAATGGAAGCAGAGTTTTGCTGAGCATGCACGGAAATGACTTGATTTAACGCTTGTTAAAGAATAATTTTACAAACGACTTGATACGCACCTTTACACAATTGCTCTATGCAGGTCGAATCCTGCCTAAGTCCTCATGTGGAATGTAGTTGTTGAAAGAAATCGTGAATGAACTTTTTGAGAAAAACCTTCAACAAACTGATTCGTTCTTGTCTTCTCTGCCCCAGTCCAACGCACCTCCTGTGGCTGTGTTGCAAATTTTCTACTTGATACATGATTTTGCACACAAGGACTCCAGTGATTCCAACAAGTTAAATAAGTCTAATTTTGTGTTACTCGCAGCGGTCGCGTTTAACTCATGCGCTGCTGTTTTTTTGTCCACCAGCTTCCTGTATCAGGTTTTTCCGGGCAACACTCACCAGTGGCAAAGACTTTTCTACAAAGCTGTTCGAGATGGTGAGTTTGACGTCGTGAAGAAAATGGTCCTTTTCTTTTCAACTTCGCACCCGGACTTCATCACTTCCAGAGAAGCGAACAGCGGCAATACCGTGTTGCACGTTGGAGCGAGATTTGGGCACTTTGTGAGTATACGTTTTCATCGATGGCCTTGAGAAACTACATTTGGCAGAGGAACAAGTAAAATTTTTCCATATTTTGAATAAAATCAATTGAAAAGCAGTATTGCCTGGGAATCATGACCCGTATTTCAAAATCGGAAGTTGTTTCTTCGATATGGACCGCAATCGAACGCTGTTTACTTTTGATATTTTGCTTCTGTCAGCAGTGTGTTAAATGAAACGTAATTTCTATCAATTGAACTGAAAAGCAAAATTGTTGAAAGAAATTCTGAAAGAATTGCCAGAAGGCTTAGAACAAAAATTCACTCGCAAGTTTCAAAGGATAAATCGCGACGTCACATAGTTGTCTGTTGAAGACCTCTTAACACGACGACTTCGCAGTATACATGTTAAGTCGTACTTTTCCTACCGGGGACCGGTAGACCCCCCAAGAAAATACGTGGCCTTTGCCAAGGGGCCACGAGTAGAAGCTTCCACCGGCGTACTTGTGTAGTGTGTCAAATAAAATAATAAAACGCAAATACTTTAAACAGAAATGTACGCTTTTGTTGAAGGGCAGGAGGCCACAGATGTGGGTGGCGGTAAGGAGGCTACGGTACATGAAAGGTTGAGAACCGCTGCGATAAGTTACAGAGATTTACTCTCGCATTGAATCCGAGAGTGAATCTATTCTAAGTTGTGGAAAAAGCAACGCTTGCGATAAACTTCATGAAGTTGGAAACTACACGAAATTTAAGAATTCTGAGAAATAGGTGCTGTGTGATTTTTGTTGAGACTGGCAACTTTGTTCTCAGCATGTAGGTTGCATAAGTAGCAAAAAACAGTTTGAATCCATCAACTATTTCATTCCATAATGACCAACTTGTGGCGGCGTAGCTGGGGCTCAACCTTGAAACCAACGTAAAACGTTGATCTTCATCATGCGGCTTTGATATTACTTGAGGTTACGTTTGTGCAAGAAAGAGTTTCTGCGGATTTTCAGGACATTTGCAAGTTCCTGCTTGAGAACGGATGTGACGTGAACGCGAGAAACGCCGTCGGTTGGACTCCTCTCTTTTTCGCTGCGGAAGGGCTGCACAAGAGAGTGGCCCAGGTGCGTGAATGACTGGGACTGTTGAAGCGACTAGCAGTTGAGCTTAAAATCGTCGTTTTCCTTTCTGGTATGGCACCGAGTTTGTGTCTGTGATTACTTGCTTTAAAACGCTTGTTTTTTGGAGGCAGCGCCTGTGAATGCCGCAATTCGGTAAATATAATGTGATAAATCTTTGTTTACGAAGCTGAATCTTTTACTAGCTTTGAAGCTGCGTTTATGAAACTGATTCGTGTACGATCAATTAAATGTTTCATCAATATTAATGAAAATTCTTGTAAAACCATCCTTTTCTATTCTGAAACGTTTTGAATCGTTAATCTGTCATCAAACAGAGAATAAAAACCAATGTTTAATCATACGTTCGTTTGTTATTATACTGGTCGGGAGATATGCGAAGCGTTTCAGAATAAAATTGTAATAGTTTTACAAGTCTTCATAAGTACTGATAAAGCCTACCTGTCTTCTCAGGTTTATGCTAAAGAAACTAAAGACTTGTACAGGATGCTAAATCTCTTTCCCACGTACAATTTCAAATTCAGACCTAAATCTTCTTAGCTTCCTGGGTAGTGATGACTGGCATCAAATATTGTTTTATCCAACGAATAGGTGGCTTAGTTGAAAACGTTCAATTGCTGCAAACGAAGTTCTCTGCTGCGAATGCACTGTGACCTTTGGGGTCTGTTTAGGTAATTAGTAAAAATGAATTGCTTGAAAACATGAAGCTTTTTCGTTGCGTGCTTATACCGGTATCGGTGCCAAATATAGAGCTGTTTTGATTTGAAAGAGAATATTCCGCTACTGAATTTTTTTTCTTATTCGCAGCTGTTGATCGAATGGGGCTGCAATGTCAAGATACAGAACTTCAGGTGTCAGACTGCTTTTGATCTGATGCGACATGAAGATATGAAGGCGCAACTGATGGGTAACCTGCTTGATTTGCGTGAACAGCGAACAGGGCCTTCAAAGGGGCCAGACCTAGCCAGTCACGCGACTGCTTTGGTGTGCAAGTTGGCTGTTAATCTATAGCGACAAGTGTTAGGCTTCACTGGGCAAACAAGCTAACATCAGGATATTTTATGATCTGATCGAAGAGAAAACTGATTCGCTTAAATTATCATCTGTAAACAGTTGTTAAAATAAGAGTTTTGTTAGCAGTTACCCTCTATCCAGTTAAAGTAACTGTATTATCGATTTAAGTTTACTTTATTATCGAAGAAGAGACAGATGGTTAAAATTTTAGAGAAATCGATATATACTTTTAATCAGGACCGCAACCAGCTGGTATTTTTTGTGGGGGGGAAAATGATTGTAACTTGTTGTACCTAACATCTAAACATGTTTTTGAAAATTCCGGGGGGGTATAATTGCCCGGTCTCCCACCTGGTGGCGGGTCTGCTTTTGTTTGTATCGTAAAGTGACCAAAGCCTGGCTTGTTTCCAAGCAACTGTTGTGCCGAGCTCTTGAAAAAAAAAACGTTTGGTCAAACAAACCATGCTGGGAGAGATCTGGGGCAAGTTCTGGAGGGCGCACCCTCGTCAGTGTACAAACACTTGATCGAAACTTTTAACTGGATTTCTAGCCATACCAGAAAACTACTTCCTCAAACATTGGCTGAACGGAGAAAAGCGAAAAAGACACGTGAAGCGCCAACTTTACAGAGTTACGTTTGCTACCTAGCTACGCTCGGCGCACACTGTGCTTGTATGGAGCCTCTCACAACGATTAACTTACTGCGCAGGGAACTTTGTTCCTTCATGATCTTTATCACTAACCGATAACGGTAGAAGTTATTGAGCGAAATTTCTAGGTGATTTCATCTTTTTCAGGTGTTATGGTAGTTCTTTTCCTTCTGTAGTTCTGTCTTTGCTGTTAGCGTTAAGTCCGATTTTTGGGAGTTACTCTTCTTCCGTCGACTGAATTTTTTTATTTTCTAACTCTTGTATCAAAGCCATTGGATCTTTACACTTCCATTTTATATCCAATAATTAGTAAAATCTATCCTCATTTCACAATCACCGCCACATGTGTCCATATTTGTTAATTGCCCCCTTCCCGTTTTTGCAGAACTTGGCGCGCTGTGGGCGTCTACTGTGCCACAGGCCGTTCGCGGCCGGTTGGACCCGATCAGACGCATCATCAAGGACCATTTGCTGGGCATCCGGGAGATGGCCGACGTGAGCGCGCGGTGCATTCAGGGAAGCACCCTTCTTCACACCTCAGTTCATTTCGAAGATCTTGAGTCAATCAAGGTGGAGATCCCGTGTTTTGTTTAAAAAAAAAACGCGTTTTCCCGAATGTAAAAAATTTCTTTCTGTCTGGATTTTGTCCCTGTGACCAGTATCAACGGCGTTTTGATTGGCGGGCGAGACAGCGTCTTCAATGTTGCGTAACAATTGTCTTTCTTGTGCTTTGTCTGGGAACCCGTCTGATCAGAATTGCTGAGCCATGCGACCTTTTTTTGCAGAATCTGCTGAAAGTAAGGGTAGACGTAAACCTGAGGGATTACCAGGGAGCCTCTCCCCTGCATCGTGCCAAGACCATCCCGACGCTAGAGGTTAGTACGCATGGCGTGCATGTGGTTGTTACGTAATTTTTACGTCACAATTCGCTTTATACAAAAACAATGATGAAATTCAACTCGCAACAGCTTTACTTTTGTTATTCGTCCGGGTACGCCATACCTCAATTTAGTCTGTCTTTGATGTCATGTCCTTTGTCTTATCGCGCAAAGATCAACTGTTTGTCTCATTATTACCTTGTTTTCTTTATTTGCGTAATGCACGCAGCTTTTGCTCGACTGCAATGCTGACGTGAATGCAGCAGACGCCGAAGGTAACGTTGCGTTGCATGTGCGAACATACGGCGAATCTGGCAAGGAGAGCTTCCTGGATGGGATCAAACTGTTGGTCAGTTTCATGATTATTTTCCACTGTAGACTGTTCAAGTTAGTGGCTTTGCAACGTCATGAATCGTCCCAGTTTCACATTTACCGTTTTTCTCCGTCGCTTTTAATAAGTTCTTGAATACTTAAGTAAAACCTATATCTGGTCTTTTTCTTTTAATGTCTTTGCGGCAAAGAAACGCGTGAAATCTTGTCATACCTTTTTGGTCCAGCGTTGACGTTGTAAATTCAAAGCAATAAACTTGAAGATTCGTTTGGTGAAAGAGTCTGTGGAAGTGAAATAACGTCACTTGTTCTTCATGCGCAGATTTCCCGGGGAGCTGATATAATCCATCGAAACAACAAAGGCCTCATGCCAGTCCACTGTGCTGCGATGCAGGTAAAGAACAGTGGGTTGCTTATTTAATCGGATTGCTGTTGAAACTTAACTATATCTTTTGTCGCTGTAGTGTGCGGGTATCAGCAAGCCCTAATGTCATCTTGCGTTTTCGTTTTTTTCGTTTTTTTTTCTTTAAGTGGTTAGGAGAATTTTAATTGTTACGTAACATATACCTTAAAACATAACATGCAAAATAAAATTTATTCTGTTTATTGGAAAATGTTTGCTCATGTGTGAACATCACGCAGCTCGTACTCTTTAAGACTGCATTGCAACATTTTCATGGATAAATTAACGCCACTGCTTGCAAGTTCTCTGCATTTGAAAATTACCGCATTTTTCCTCGTATAAAATCATGCCAATAGGGTTCGGGCTGTTCACGTCGTCCCGCGCAGGTGATGAGCACAAAGGTCATGTGTTGACCAACCTACCTTTCACAGGGACGCACAGACATTATTCAGCTGATAGTTAGTGGGAGTGACGACCTGGTCAAGTCCGAAGTGGACAAAGAAGCGAACGACGAGCCCCCCAGCTTGCCTTACCTGGCCCTGGCAGGAAACCACCTGGACTGTGCAAAGTGGTCAGTGTTTGAAGAAACCTATTGCTTGAGCGAGCAAAATTTCGGCTTGTTTTTCTTATTTTTTAATTTGCAGCTTAGGGTCACTTGTTTTTAGGTGTTTTCAAAATTTTTACGAGACTACTGAAGCATTGCACCGAACAAAGCTTCCCGTATCTTGCACTTCCTTCAAATGGAAGGATATTTTCAATGAAAGCTGATGCGTGCAAATTGAAAAAGAGGCGCATTTCCTGCAAAAGAACAGTTGTTACAAACTTTGCATCATGCAATGACAAACCTGGCCAAATTGAAGAGTGTTCTTTCGAAAAATAATGCTGCTATCGCATGGATTATTTATTTTTTGAGAGCGATAACGCTCATTCATAAAAATGGCTTATCCGCCCGACGACCATCGAAAGACAGTGGACTTCCTAGCAAAAATATTTGCGATCAGATTCGGCCGTGTCACTCTTGTGGTGTCTTGATGCCGAGTAGATTCATGAAGTTTCGAGAGAATTACGAAGTCGATCATCGAAACCTTTACAAACAAACGGAGCCCTATGGCTCATGCAACGTCGCAGATGTGTTCTTGTAACGTCGCAAGCTTGTTCTTGTTCAGGCTTGTTGGAGAAGGCTTCTTGTTCAAGCCGGAAGAGAGCAACAAGATCTTGTACAAGATCCTGTCCCAGCAGCTTGTCGTGGACGAACGGGACGAAGCGGCCCGGTTCCTGCTCCGGAACGGGGCCCTGGTCAACGTTCGTTACGCCGGCGCCGACACGTAAATTCATGGCCGAGCAAGATTTTCCTGATTAATTTTATCGAGGGACAGATTCTCTGAACTGAACGCAAAGGTCGTCATAGAAACAGACGGACGACTCTTATGTGAAAGCCGCATCGCATAAATTTTTTAACCCTGGAATACTTTGGTTCAATTTTTGTCACACTAACCATTTCGTCGGGTGTGATGAACCCGGTTTTCAAATATAAAAAAAATATACTTTCCTTCAAATAAACTTTATCACAAAAACTACACTGAAAATATAACTCTCATTGAGCAGTTTGAGCACTCACAAAGTTACTTTGTACTCTAATATCATACCATTTTTGATGAAAAGGGGGGTAGTGTAGATTTCATATATGTCTGAACTGAATTACTCGTAACAAAAAACTTTTGGGCCTGAAGAACGTCTTAATGTTGTATACTGCTAACACGACCGTAGAAGCATGCGCTGAGTGAGTTTCAGCTCTTTTACAGCCACCTGGCGTTAGCCCCCCTCTAACCATAACGTGGGTTCAGCCTGCCCATGCCCCCTCACACTAACCATATGCTGGACCCGAAAGAGCGAGGATGACCGCAAGCGCACCTTTTAACATGTCATCAGTCATTACTATAAAATAGTAATCACTGGTGTCACACATAAAAGTGAAGCTACTGAAGCGTGGAAAGCGCTCCGACGCGTGCTTACGTAGGTATCACGTGGTCACCGCATTTGACTAGGGTTTGATAAACCCGCGAAAGTATTCCAGGGTTTGCAACTGTGGGTTTACTTTATTATTCTGCGTCGACAAGTGAGAAATCAAAGCAATGCCGCTCAGATTGACGTCACAGAGGTTATCGCCATGCGTTGAAACCATTGTGCGCAGAGCTGTTCACATGGCAACGCGGATGACGGGACCGCCCGACGTCCTTCAGGTCTTGTTCGAATTCGGGGCCAAAGTGGACGGCGTGAACGAGCAGGGATCTACCGCCCTTTTCGACGCCATGCAAATGAACAACTTCGACGCCGCCCACGTCCTCATCAGACAAGGTGCTTCGCGTCACGTGATTGGTGCTTTGCGTCACGTGATCTTTTGCGCTACTTTTGACGAAAGCGTTGCGCGGCCGACGTTAACGTTCAACGTCAGATTTTGCGCGTTGCTCTGCAAGAAGTCAGTGATTTGTTAGTTTCTTTTTTGAGATTGCCTGCCTATTTGCAAACATATTGCTGACATGGCATGCGTTAACTGATCGCCAGTGTGCAGGATTAAAAATTCATGTTTTCAGTAGATTTGTTTCTGTCTCACAGGAGCTGACGTGAGATGGAGAAACAACCGCGGGTTCACTGCCCTTGATCTCATCCACGACTACGACGAATGGATCGACTGCGCCATCTTCTCGCCCGACATCGTCGCAAGGTTGAAAGGTAGAAACTCCGGATGGCAGCAAAGCAGCGCGAAATTTAATTTTTTTCGTTTGATGTTCCACTCTGTGTTTCGTAACTGGAAAAAAAGTTTTTAGTTTACGTCTCGCTCGCGTAACTATAAACCATCAGTTTGAGAACGGTTTGGCTTTTGTCAGCCCCTCATCACGTCTGGGTGCAGAGATGGAATAAAAAAGAAAAATAATCGTGAGTTATGCGTGGAAGAGTGGCTCTGTGTAATTCGCAGATCAAGATCTCGGTTTCGTAGTTCTTGGTTTAAAGAATACGAACAGGATGTTTAGTTTTTGCTGAAACTGTTCAAGCTCTAGGTTTGCTCTAAGCATTCGAGGAATCAGCCGACTGGGTTCTGCTTTCATCTTCTTGCGATGATTCAAACTTGCATGTCTCTATTCAAGTAACTAGTCTCGACACAGGTGAAGAGTTTGAATCCATCAGCAAATTTTTAATGGGAAATGAATTTCACGCAACACAACGCATCCTCAGTCCCAAAACTTTAATCAAATGAAATGTGTTGTTGACGCATTTTTTATTTGTTGCCAAAATAATTTTGCCTCGGTGTGACAGCGTACAAGCTGAAGCACGCGCGAGATCTCGTTCGAAACATCAGCAAGAAGTTGAAGAAAGACGCGCTCAGAAACAGAAGCATCTTGAAGCAAAAAGGACTTCTCCCTATTTACGTGAGAATATGTGTCTTCGTGAAAATGTCCTTTGCAAGTTCAAAAGAAGCATCAGATTTTTGCTGTTTTCGTACAATTCTAGATTGTTCAAATTCTGTATTGTCGGTACAGTCGCTTTCGTCACAGAGAAAAGTGCAAACCCTTTTTTTCAGCCGTTTTTGTCGCTTCCCACAAACGTTGGTTCGAAGATCGGTTCACTGGAACGCGGGACTTCCCCCGTTCCGCGATTTCCTTCCTACCCTGTCCCAGCTTTGACACCTCGTGTTCATCCAAGAGGTGACTTTCTTTTGCATTTTGACAGTTTTACTTTGTTAAAATAAGATAAAGCCTTTGTAGCAGAACATTGTGATTTTTGCATTATACCACCGCACACCCCCAGACCCATGCAACAAAGTTTCTCTGATTTAAATTGTAACATCTCGGTGCATTCGTTCCGTGATTTTTAAACAAAAGTTTTGCCTGTTTTTTTTCGACGTCTATCTACCTCCATTTGCTTTTCTGCCAATTTATATTCTCGCACTCAAAAAACGATCTTTTTACCGGCAACTGTTTGGTTTTCATCAACAACAATCTAACCCTGTGTTTCCTGTTCCCAGTCACCCCGGTCCATCTGCGGTCGCACACACCGCGCCTTCCAGTGGTGAATATCTCTCGCAAGCTTGCGCTGCCTCCGGTCAACCATCCCGAAATGGCGACGTGCCCCTCTC
>Ga0210059_1001185_pt1 | contig 38331 bp, 24 predicted proteins | sample Ectturendosymbi2_FD_188042 | JGI IMG/M metagenome (GOLD analysis project Ga0210059, IMG submission 188042) | Ecteinascidia turbinata endosymbiont from Florida, USA - Sample 2 (SPAdes) (version 2) | ecosystem: Host-associated > Tunicates > Ascidians > Unclassified | place: Key West, Florida... | reverse complement strand
AAAAGAGGATGCTTTTGTGATATCGTTAATGTAAATAAGGAAAAGCAAAGGCGAAATAACACTACCCTGAGGGACCCCGCAAGATATTCTTTTGTATGAAGATTTATATTCCCCTATTTTAGTGCATTGCATTCTATTGTGCAGAAAATTTGAGAATAGTTTATGAGAAACACCTCTGATACCATAGTGGTAAAGTTTATCAAGTAAAATTTCATGGTCACAGCAGTCAAATGCTTTTAATAAGTCTAGAAATAAGGAACATGTTATTAGTTTATTGTCAAAGTTACTGAGTAGTTCATCATAAATGCTTGTAATGGCTAAATATGTCAGTCTAATAGATTGTTAAATTTGGAAATGGCAAAAGGCTGTGTCTATTTTGCCTCATGAGGCAAAAGCACTATTTTGCCTTCAACCAATCTATTTGATTAAAGGCAAAATAGCTCCAGTAGGTTCTTTTGCTTCATGAGGCAAAATAAAAATACATGATTTTACATTGGCGGATCAGCCTCAGGCCTGGATTTGACTGGTGATTTTCAAAAACTTTTTGGATCAGGACAGGACTGGATCAGATTCAATTTCATCAGGTCAGACTGGACTTGAACTGAAAAATTTCACAGTCCGCTCATCTCTGATCCAAGTGTACCATGTTTGTCGACCAATTCAACCAAACCAAACAACTGGTTTCGCTTAAGGGCAAAATAACTCCAGCAGAGCCGTGCTTTTGCACGTAATGGCAGAATAGACATTGTATTGTATTGTTTCGCAGCTATATGATAATTTAACAGCCAAAGAAAAACAACATTCAAAAGATTCAAAACCTTTGAGAAATAACCATTTTTTTAGCAGTGGCACAGCAAAAGATCTTATGATCACCTGGTCTAACTGCACCATTCCTGCGATTCTGCTATGTTTTGAACTCACTGACATTGATAACCGAAAAAATCTAACATTACACTTCATAAAAAAGAAGCGATACACAAAAGAGACACAAAAACCAAATACAGACCAAAAAAGATACTGACATAACAATGCTAGCGTTACTGCAAGTGCAAGTTATTTACTTGACTAAAATGTGGTGTCCTTAACTCCTTTACTGCAACAGGTATATATAATAACAATAAATCTAACGTCACTTAAAAGTTTATAGTTTATATTCAACACCAACGTAATAATAATGTAACTGGTGTAAGACAATTGATTTTAGGCAGTGTCTATTTTGTTGCCAGGAGGATGGCAGCAGCAAAAGGCTTGGTAGAAACAAAGTAAAATGTAACTAAAAGATAAACCTACAACCTAACCCTAATCTTGATCCTAACCAAGGCCCTAACCTAAAGCTAACCCTAACCTAACCCTAAGCTAACACTGATCTAACACTAACCTTAACCTAATGCTAAGCTAACCTAATCAAATGCGAAGCTAACCCTAACCTAACACTGACAAAGCTAATCCTAACCTAACAACACTAACCCTTGAATGTAATACCTAAGCGGAACCTGAAAAAAAGCAAAGAAAAAGAGCAAAAACAAAGTCGGCAAGGTCAAGGTGAGAGTCAAACCAAAAACCATAGGCATAGCACCCGTAACACATAACCGTTACACCATGGGCCAGGGTGGCATTTTCTTGACAAAGTGACCTTTTTCTTGGTATTGTGTCACACCACGAGACCGAATCTTCGATTGGCGGCACAATAGTTCCAGCCGATTGGTTGCCGCCAGAAGAATATCACCAGTAAAATAGACACTACCTTGATTTTATTGAAGTACAGATATTTTATCAATTTTCCAACATACATAATAATTACAGTCGTCTAAACATCCTTAGAGGGTGCTGTTAAATGCATTCACCCAAACCACTTGTGAACGATTGAAATTAAATAGATTTTAGGTTGTTGGGACCAGATTTTGGGGCCAGTAAATCTTAGTTGCTTCTGGGTCTTTTTAAGATTTAATCGAGGCAGAAAATACTTTTTTGTATTGCTTGATCTAGTTTCGTATTTATGTTTTTGATCCAGCTTAGAAAAGTATTTTGTGAAAATGGTGGGTAGTTTTCCCTTGTGATACTGAAACATGATTTAGCAATTTCTAGTTCATATATTTTTGTTATTGACAATTTTTTGCAAGGTGTGTTGGAGCTGTAGTTTGATATTGATTTAGATTCAATGATTTTTATTACCTTTTGATGCATTTGCTTTAGTGGCATTAAGGCGGTTTCTCCAGCACTGCCCCAACTAATAATCCCATAATTTAGATGTGCGTAAACAAATGAGTAGTAGTAGATACTGGAAAGAATTGCTGAGGTAGCTAACTTTTTTATATGTTGAATGATTCCTAGTGATTGTGCTGACTTTTTGCAAATACATTGAATATGTGGTACCCAAGTTAGTTTCTTGTCAAATATTACACCAAGGTATTTATACGTATCTACCTGCTCTAGAGGTCTTGCACTGAAGATAGGCTTATTTTGATATGAGGATCCTTCTACATTTTTCTTGCTGTTGGGTTGAAAGATCGGTGTGATTCACGCATAGTTTGTTATTATAGCCAGGTTACTAAAAATTGCACCGAGTTGTTTATTCACATTATGTAGTAAAGTTTTTAGATTTGAGCTAGACAGTAGCAAAATACAGTAGAATTTGCCTAATTCGTCACCTCAATGGGATTAGAAAAAAGTGACGAATTACGCAAACAGGTGAAACTATTATACAAGCTCGTATACTTTATCATAGTAACTCGTATACATACATAGTGCTCTTATATGCGTTAAAATACAAGTTTACGACGTTATGGTTGAATACAACAATTAATTCCTCTGCTCTGTCTACACTCCTCCATTTAATCAAGCACCTTTTAAATCTTTAATAAACTTTTCTGCATTCTACCAATGGGGAGTTGGGTCGCACTTCGCTCCTCATGTATAAATTCGATAAACAAATTGCAAGGTGCAACAATTCTCAGACAAAGATCCTTAATTTGTTTGAATTCCCATACGTACCAGCTGCTTAGACGTCAAAAGCGAAACTGCAAATGATGAATTAAATGAACAAAACGCTTCTCAGGGACAGAAAGAGGTGACGAATTAGACAAACAGAAATGTACACCAAAGATAGGGATTATGTCGCGACCGACAAAAAAGTGACGAATTGAGCGAATTGACGAATTGAGCGAATTGACGAATTAAGCGAATTGACAAATTAAGTGAATTGACGAATTAAACGATGACGGATTAGATGAGTTCTACTGTAGTACCATCTGCAAAAAACCTTGTGATAAAATTAGATGCTTGAGATAAGTTATTACTATAAACTATAAATAGTAAGGGCCTAGCGTTGATCCTTGAGGTATTCCAGTTTTGAATGGATGTGAGTTAGATACGTTGTCCACAACTGTCTGTTGGATCCTATTTGTAAGATATCTTTTCATTAAATCAAATGCTTTCCCTCTAATCAGGGGCACATCCAGGGGGTCTGTTTGGCTGTAATGACAGACCCTTTTGTACCTCAGGTACAGCTGGCGCAAAATGACTTAGGACCTAGCCCCAAAATTTTAAATTTTGTAGTATGTATAAGCATTAATCCATATTGGGACTATTACTTCAATCAATTTACTGCGAACCACATGACATAATGATCATTGGGTTATTTAATTGTGAATGAAATGATGCAATATTGATATTGTTACGTCACAATTATCTTAAAATTGGAGGAATTTAAGTCTTCAGGAGACATCATTCAAGAAGGAGTATTTTGCTGCACATAAGAGACAGTTCAGTATAGATCATCAGTGAGGTGTTTGTTTGTGAAAGTACCATGTAAACATGCCTGGAAAATACAGTAATAATGACGATAAGGCTCATATTCTTCCGTCGAGTCAAAAAAAAGTAAAAATAAAAATAATTTGTAAACGCAAAAGAGCAAGATCAACTATTATGAAGCTTTTGTCTTCAGCCAAAAGACTACCAAGCAATGCAGTTCGAAAGCATAAATTTGGAGGTGGAAGGAGAAGAAAGACTTTACGTGCTGCAGACACCTTTTTGAGGATATAAATCCAGAAGAAACGTCAGTTAACAGTACTGGATGCGAAAAATCTGCGTCCAGAGCTGCTTCAAAACATTTCAATCTGAACAATGCAGGATCGCCTCCTGAGGGACTCAGGTTTTTTTTGCCGTAAAGCTGTTAAGAAACTACTCCTAACTGAAAGTATGAAAAAGCAGCAAATTGCAATTGCCAAGCAACATGTCCATTGGACTCCTGAACAGTGGAAAAACAGTACGTTTTCTGATGAAAGTAACTTTCAAGTGTTTCGGATGGTTCCTCCATCATTTGACACCCATCATCTGATCGATCTGATCCCAGGTTCGAAGTTCCAACTGTTGAACACTCAGATTTGGTCATGGTTTGGGTAACTTTTTCTGGTGAAATGAGTAGGCCTAGGGCTGGCTTTTACTTCCTGCCCAAAACACAAAAAAATGAATGGAGAAACTTAAAAAGTGCTGGAGGAGCATATGCTGGATTTGTTTCATACTCATGGATGTGAAGTGTTTATGCAGAGTAATGCTCCTTGACATAAAATCTAAAAAAGTGAAAAATTACCTCCAACAAAAGCAGATCAAAATGCTTGAGTGGCCTGGCAACTGTCCTGATTTAAACCGAATGGAAAATTGCTGGCAGAAAATTAAATATCGTATGAAACAAAAGAAAACCCCAAATCTGGACACCCTCAAAAATCAGTTGAAAAAAGTTTGGTGCCAGGAGGTGCGCTTGGATTATTTCAGAAGTTTAGTGTTTCCATGCTTAAACGCTTGCAAATGGTCACAAAAAATAAGGGCAGCATGACAAAATATTAATGTTTGGGTTTTTGTTAAATAAAAGGTGCTATTTATGACCAAATGTTTGTTTTTGAAGGAAAAATGAAGCAGGTCCTAAGTCATTTTGCGCCAGCTGTAGGCTATGAACAGTGGCGTGCATAGGTCTGTTGATGCCCAGCGCGACTGCTTGATTGGATGCCCCCTACCAAAGCCACCATGTGTCAAAATATGCAAGTATGGAATTTGTATGGAATATGGAAGATTTGTTCCATTTCATACATCAAATCTTCTATTCCATTCAATACTTGAGCCATTCCAAACCGATTTTTCCCTTCCATTCCATACCATAGTATGCCCCGACTATTGGAAGCAGCATTTTTGATACAAGTGCGTGTCTGTTTAACATACCATGTGTGAAAGTGTTGTGTAAAGCATCACTCTTTAAATCAATGTGTAAGAAAACTAAGGGTTTTGACATGGATGATGGTGTCCGTATGCTTTACAGTATATGTGATATCTAGATAACTTTGAGAGTTTCTTTTTCTTTAGGCCTCTAAGCCAGAGGTCTCAAAGTGCTCTGCAGGCCAAATGAGAAATTGCAAATTAAGCAAGGGCCACAATACATGACCAATAAACAAGGAAACACATTTAAGACTTCAACAAACAAAAATGGCAGTGTCTAAATGACCTGATCCGGGTTTTGGTCTGGAAGGACTGAAAAACTGTATGAAGCAAAATTGCTGACCTTTGCGGAATAACTTACTGACCAGTTCTTGTATCACATGTCTGTTGCTTCTCAGAGTAAGGGACAAAAATGGCTATTAATTTTTTTGAAACCCCAACCCGAAACTGTAACCCTAAACTGTGAGTGTAAACCCTAAGCCATAATCCTGAAACTCAACACTAAATGCTAACCTTAAACACTACACACTAACCCTAAATGTAAACCCATGTCTGCTTTTTAAAAATGTACGTCACGAGCAATCCCAAACAACCTCAACACACAGTCTTGTGTGATAACATAAATCATGTTTTGTGCAGTATCTGAAAAAACAATACAAACAAGGTATGATTCAAACCAGCAAACCCACGCACAGTAGCATCAGTCACTTCCCACTCAAACATATTGACAGTGGTGTGAACATGAACATCTCCAACTCAATTTAATATCTGTTGGAAAACCGGATGCAGAATACGTTTTTTTGGTCCTTTCAAACTGAAAACTGGAGAGGGTCGTTTAGACACTACCAACAGAATTAAGCAATGATTAAAGTGAATGTAATCCCATTACAAATATTTTTTGTTCTGGCTATTTCGCTGGCAGCATTTTGCATCATCAAGGTTCTTGATACTAGGTATAAATTTAATCTCAGGGAATGCTGCCAGCATATTATCCTGTGTGCAAGTAGATCTTTAGCTATTTCCAGTGTAGTAACTAAAGTATTACTGCCCACATAGTTATTGCTTTTAAATGTTCATGCTTTCTATAGGTATATTGTCCCCATGCACAGTGTTATTTTGCTCAATTTTTACTTTCTTGACCACAAACCAATCTGAGATAACTATATTCAAAGACATACAATAGACATTTCAATAGCAGACATTATAGATAATTCAAAGTCTGTCATGAACCACACAAGATGTTGTATGGGTTGCATGTTTGAGACCCTTGCTTTAAGCTGATGAAAGAAATAACTCTACCCATGATAATTTTCTGTTTAGTGTAGTACATGCAGTGAAGATACGCTTCAAGCAAACAAGATTATGGTGGAATTCCTGCATCACAGAAATGGAATGATTTAATAGTAAAGTGTGTCATACTTAGCTTGCTGTAATTGTAAGCACAGTTTTAATCATGTTACAGCCAAGATTTCTTTTTTTATGCTATACCTTTATCAGTTTTTTTTTAAAGGAAAATGTTAGGAACCCGGTTTGGATCTGTAGGGACCCGATTTCTCTGATTCTAGGGACCCGATTTTCTCTGATTTTTGGGAACCGATTTTCTCTGATTCTAGGGACCCGAATCGGGTCCCTAAAACACCTTAAAAAACCTTGCCTTTATTTTCTATTTTAACAAGTATATAGTTATAAAATATAACTGTAAATGTTTGCTGAGTTTTTGTAATTCAGATGACCTTATGACTAAAATCAATCAGCCTGTGTTGAAAAATCTTTGCGGTTGGAGCTGGATAGAATAAATATCACGCTGTAAAGTTGCTATGGCGATGCTGCTTAATTTCTCACAAAAAGTGGTAAAAGTTTGTAAGAATTTTTCATAGCTCTGCCCTAATTGTCATCTTTGAAAATGGTTTCACTGCACTGGTATGAATAAAATAAATCAGTCAGTGTTGAAAAATCTTTCTGGTTGGAGCCGGATGAAATGAATATCATGCTGTAAAGTTGCTATGGCGATGCCACTCAATTTCTTGCAAAAAGTGGCAAAAGTTTGTAATGAATTTTCATAGCTCTGCCCTAGTTGTCAACTTTGAAAATGGTTTCATAGCATTGGTATGAATTTAATCAATCAGTCTGTGTTAAACCTTTCTGGTAACAACCGGAAGGATTATTTTTCTGGGTAAAGTAACAAATGTTGTTAACATTGTTTCAAACTGTTTATTCAAAGTTTTTACCTTAAATTGTTTAAAAACCTTGGAGTTATTGTTTTGAAGATGCTATTTTATTGCCTACTTTTGTATCCTGGACATTATTTTGCCCCATTCTTTATTGGCGAGTTTTTTGAGTTTGGGTGATTTTTTTAAATGTGAGCTGAGTGGACTGTTGGCTAGCTTTACCCTGGTTTTGTTGATCCCAGGTTTAAGAACTACTGCTTTTAACAAACGACTTCAGTGAGTGATAGTCTTATGTTGATCGCCTGTATCATTGGTGTCTAATTCTTGCTTGTGTGCGGGTGACCTCAAATCTTTAATGGAATGACTTTGCTAAAAACTTCAATTTATGAAGAAGCTGATAATTTTTGTTGTAAATATTTACGTCCATAGATTCTACTAAGAAATAAGCTTGTTTTCACTTTTATTGCCAGTTTCATTTTTGCTGTGATAAATCCAACAATTAGCCTTAGTTGCAAAATACAATTTTTTAAGAGTTAGAGGTAAAATGATTCTAGGGAAATGTTACTTGGATATTACCACCTTGCTGATTGTTTTTAGGATAACTGTTTTTCCGTAATGCAAATAATTCTCTTAAAGCATTTTTTCCTCAATTAACTCCTCAAGACAATCCTTCACCATTGTTTTTAATTAGTTTCTAAGCAAATGTTCTCCAAACAGATGATTTCTAGCCATTGTCTATAATAGTGCAATAAAGATGATTCTTAAAATGATTCCCTTATCAGACAGTAGCTTATAACAAACCTACCTTTAAGAAAATTAAGTTTGATTCACTCTTGAGTCAGATTTTTTTTTTCTCATCAGCAAGCCAGGAAATTTTTGCTATGAAAAGATGTTTTCTAAGAAAATCACAGATGCACCAGACTTGATTAAATGTACACTTCAAGTATAGTAAATATATTATACGTATAATAAATATATATATATATAAGTGAAGAATGGCTATGTTCTTCTATAACCACAGTATGATTTACGTTAAAAGTATACCTTTACAAGGTAACTGCTTGTTACGCCTTAAAATTGTCAATCTAATGTGTCACAGAGCTGCATTGCATGTTTACAAATACTGATTTGAAGTGTATGTCTGTTGACTATGGCTTCTGTGGTCCATCAGCCTATTGATACAGATGTGTCACTCAATATGCCAAGAAAAGATTTTAAAGATTCAGTTGTTCTGAAGCTTTCTATCACGAGTATTGTTCTTGGATGTTTATCAGTAGCATGTGGAGTCTGTGTTGAAGTGTTGGCTTTGATGTACTATTGTCCAAATCATGTCAAAGTATGGACAATAACCACACAGTCACCATATGACAGCCTACCTGTTACACCATCTGGGTTTAACCTTGATTCAAACTGGGATGACTATGGTTGGGAAAGGAATCAATATTCTTACAATCATCATGATGACAGTGGTTATTATATGAGATACTACTATTGTCATCGGGACTTAGATGCCTCAAAAGCTGCTTCAGGGATTTGGTGTGGGGTGTTTTTTCTTGTTTCTGGGATCATGGGAATATTTGCAGCTAGACGCAAAACAACTTGCATGATTGTCACTCTTATGGCAGTCAGTATCACAAGCATTGCCTTTGCTGTTGTTCAGTGTATACTTTGTGTCATGAGTGCAGTTCATGCTGGAAATCTTCCAAGCGTGGGAACAGTGCAATTTAAAATACCAATCATTTGCATCAATGGCGTTTTGGGCTTGTTTGGTCTTGTTGAGTTCATCTTGCTCGTGACTGCTGCTGTTTTCTCATGCAAAGCAACATGTTGTGAAACATCACCAATTTATTTGACAACAAATATATATGAGCCAGTTGTTCATTCAGCTTCTCAGATCTTAAATGAACCAGCTCGTCAACCATTTCTTCCATCTCAGGGTCAGCTATTTTATGCTCCACCAAATTTAGCATCAACCATGACTGGATCTCAGCCAATTATTCTTATTCCATATAATCAAAATGCTTTCAATCAGCAAATACACAACAATGCTCAGATTAGAGTACCACTATCTCAGCTGTCAAACATGCAATGTACTGATCCATCTGCTCTTGTATCCCAGAACAAAACTCCTGCATCAGAGAAAAATGGAATGTGATTGTGGGTACAAAGTTACAAATAAGAAGATGTGAGAACCCTGTGGAATTGACAAACTTTTTAAATGCTGTTGCATACTTGTGCTATTGATTTGTTTTGGATACTTCAAGTGCTTTTCAGTACATATTACTGAAGTGATAGTGACGTTTTCATTGTTTAGAAAATAGTTCTGGTTAATATCTTGTTTATCATTTTCAATTGCAATGTTGTAATGAAATAATAGCCAACTTAAAAAATTGTAATAACAGTGTGTCAGGTCTAACTTTGGTTAGAATAAACAAGTATAAATACATGAGAAAGTGCGTATATTTGTTGTACATTATTCTATGCTTTTGTATTGCATCTATTTACATGCATTATTTCTTTCTTCACCCAACAGTTTCTTCTAGCCAGCTTCATATTTTGCACATTGCCAGATTTTACAATCCCAGGGTTTATGACTATTTTTCTGGTTTAGGCATGACAGCATACAAATGCGAATGTCAGTTGTCTGTCTTGTTCATGATACCTGGTATTTTGTCATTTCATTGGATTAACCTTTCTCATCATAATAACATACCTATTTAGTTCAGCTACCAAATGTTAAGGTTTTCGTATGTAAACTAAAATCATGTATTATGTTTTGAAGACATGTCATTGAATAATGTTGTAAACATTTTACTAAAAATGTATGAAGTGCTGTCTCTTGTTTTTAAATGTAACCACCTATTTGTTAATATAAGTACACACTAATTGGCGTGTGGGTAGACTACCCATTTTTCGTAAGACTAATTTCTGAACGTTGTTTTTGTACACATTTGGATTTTTGCATTTAGGTTGGGTAGATATGTTGTAAGTCCTATATTCCATTGGTGAGATAAAAGTGTTTCAAAAAGACCCATGGATGAAAATCTCAATTTAATTGGTGCTGTTGATCAGGGTACAAGTAGCACTCGCTTCCTTGTAAGTCAGTGTTCTTTATGTACTGTCACTGCACCAGTTTTGGTTGAAGCAAATGTTGCAGCAGAGTTACATCTATGAATTTATCACATTATAAAAGATATTAATTCGACTGTTGTTGCTTTCATGTTTCATGAATAAGAAGCATTGTCATTAGGTTTGATAATGTTGCAAAAAAAAGGCCTAAAACTAGTCCACTTATGATGCCACTCACAAAAAACCGAGAACCAAAAAATTTTTTTTCATTGCCAATGCGAAGACTTCCCAAGCCTTGAGGGTTTGAACAGCTCTCTAGGGCAATGGCGGTGGAGATATTCTCACACAAAGACATGTGCAAACTGTTTTTTAGCATAAACCATACGGGTAGCTAAGGTGTTAACATCAAAAGCGAAACTGCAAATGACGTATTAGTTGCACAAAACTCTTCTCAGGAGGGTTGTGGAGTCTGAGGTAAAATATCTGACTCCGACCTTTCCAAAATTTCCGACTGTCGACTCCAGCCTTTCCAAAGTTTCCGTCTCCTGACTCCAGCCTTTCTAAAATCTCCGACTCCTTAACACAAAAGAAATGAAATTTGGCTATTAAAATCAATGGAAATCGTGGTGCACAGCAAGAAATATTTGTTTGAACAAAAGTTTTAAAAAATTTTTACCATTTCAACAGGAATTCCTAGTTGACACTTTGACATCTGGTAGGATTCGGGGATTTTTGCGCCAGAACAACCAGATCGCACATGGCTTTGCGCATGTGCAACTCTGGCGCCGAAAGCGGTAGAGAGCTGTTCAAAGGCTCAAAAGACATGGCAAGTCTTCTAGTCTGCACTTGAAAAAAAATTTTTTGTAATCCAGGGATGATATATTTGTAGACCAGCTCTCAAAGTGTTAAGAGTGTGATCTGAAAAATGATCCAATTGGACATCCGGAGTCAGAGTTGGACGGACAAAAAAATTTGTCTCCAACTCCCAGTGTTGTTAGGAATCTTACTCTGACTCCACCCAAAAACCTCTGATTCCACAACCCTGCTTCTCAGGGATAGAAAGGTGATGAGTTGAGCAAATTGAAAAATTGAATGAAGAGAAATGTTCACACAAGATAGGAATTCTGCCAGGACTGACGAAAAAGTAATGAATTGATGAATTAACTACGAAGAATTACAACAAATTCTACTGTATTTCACTCAAGTTTTTATTGGGAACTAGGCTAAAATCAGAGTCTTTTAATACTTTGGATGACGTGCTAGGATTTCAGGTTCAAGAGCTTTGACCTAAAAGCAACGAAATTAAAATTAATCCACTAATTAGATAATTAATTAATTTGTTGTTTTTAAATCATAACATTTGAACCAGAAACAGTAGAATGTTGATCAAAGGCTCAAAAGACTTGGATTCTAGTCTAGTATCCCATGAAAACTTCATCGAAATACTTCTGTCTAGTGGTTGGGCCATAGGCCAAGTAACACGAGTGGCCAAAGACCTACCTCACTTATGGCATCACTTACAAAGACCCAAAAACAAAATTATTTTTCATTTCCGACTCTAAGACTTGCTGAATCTTTTGAGGGTTTAAACAGCCCTTTAGCACAATCAGCGGAGGTGTTATGCTGTTGCTAAGACAAGTGAAAACTGCTTGATTTTAAGCTGATTTCAAAGTACGATATATTCGCATTCTGGCAGCAAATGTGTAAAGAGCAGCTTTTGATGAGAATGCAGTGCAAGACCACAACAACAAATGACAGTAAGCTCTGCACTCAAATGTTAAAGAATTTTGGATGTTTTGAAGCAAACAAGGAAAAACTTATGCTTTAAACACAGGTGCATACATGCCATTATGAAACTCTTAAATTACAACTTCCCAAAGTTAATGCATAGTGTGTATTGAATGCTTTTGTGATCATCAGTTGAAGAAATGTTTCAGCTCAAACCAAAATTTTATAGGATCATGGTCTTTTATTACATTTTTTCAATTAGCAATATCTTGCTTCGTGATATATTTTCACTAGCTATTTAAGACAACATCATTTTTTTCTAGTGCAGAGGTGGCCAACCGGTCAGAGACCAAGAGCCACATTTCTTACTATGCTACCACAAAGAGCCACATCATACACATGGGCACACATGAAGATCACCCCATCTCTTCCGTACACACATACTTTTGCTTAGCTAGATTTATTGTAAATATCACACACCAACATGATAATCACAGAAATTTACAAGTTCTTTAATTGTTATGCATGTAACTTAAGGGGATTTCTGGCAGTCCGTGTCTTGAACAATCCTTGTAAGAGCTGCATGAAACCAGGCATAGAGATACATGCAGTTTGCGAGCTGTGGTTGGCCAGGTCTCTAGTGTATCAAGCATTTAGGATTTCCTCTTTGTAACTGATAAGGTGTTAGTAAGGTACTGGGTCCAACGTGATTCTGTTCTGAAATAACATATTCGGCATTCACTGAGACAAATTTTTGAAAAAGTGCAACCACATTTTATAGGTCAGATTGGTGCTTTTTTTCAAGCAAAGCAGGTGCAAACATTGAGTGCCTGGACAAAGTAAAAAAAAGCCTTATTCAGACTGATTCACCTTTTGGGTGTTGGGAATTCTTTCTGTCATGAAAAACAATGTTTGAAAAACCATGGGTTAACTGTTTGGGAAAGCTAGCTATTTTATTAAAGAATATTTATCAGAAAAATATGTGCCAACTTGTGTGGTAAATCATGTTTGCATTATGTGACAGGTATTCAATGCAAAGACTGCTGAACTCCTAAGCTTTCATCAGGTTGAAGTGACACAGTTATTTCCTAATGAAGGGTAAGATGTAGCAAACAGTCTGTTTTTCTTTTCATTTGTCTTTCTATTACGCTAATATATAGATGCATTTCTCATTACTGAATAGGTGAGATCTTTCTGAATTTTTGTGAAGTTCTAGTTAGCAAGTTAAAGCATTTACTCAGGAAAACTGAGTTTTGAATAATTCAAAACCACATTCTGATTGTTGTCAAAATGTTTCACAAATGTTAATTTGGAAGAGCTGAAATACGTTTTCATGTAAAGAAGTTCAGTTTCGCTTTTATAAACTGTTTTTAAAGAGAAATGTTGAAGTTTGGCATGGGATGTGGTAAGCTAAGTGCTGTAAAAAATTGTTGCCCCACCGGGGCATAAAAATCAAGTGGGGCAAAAATATAGAGCAAAAGCTTATATGCAGAAAAATGATTTTTGACCCCAATTGAAAAATCAACATCAGTGAACAAATATTTTCTATCTACAACAATGATTTTATCTGTCATGAATTATTGTTGGTGGTTAAGAATCAACGTCATTATTTCATAGAAAACAGAAGCAAAATCACAAAAGTTTAGGAAACCATGAAAAAATAATTTTAGCACATGATTTTGAGTTCAGTATGTAACCTAGTTTTCTTTTTTCGCTTAGGCATTTCAGTCGTTTGTCCCATAATAATATTAATACTCGTCATAACAGTATTCACTAGCCTACCTTGTCAGACAGTATGATTGAACTGACTTTTTTCAGTCATTTAATAAAATTCAGTCTCTGGCTGAAAATATAAACCCAGCATGTAACAGCCCACTTATCGGAGAAATAAACACAGCAGTAAAAATTCCAGTTGGTGGAAAGGTATCTTAGATACATGTGCAAATTAAACAATACAAATGCATCTTTCATGCACTGCAACAAGTTGGGGACATGGGGCTTTTTTAAAAATTTTGACGAAATTTATGACAGCATTTGACTTTGGTTCCATGTTGTGAATCAGGTGGGTTGAAGAAGACCCCCTTGAGATCTTGAAAACTGTTCATGAATGCATTGAGGAAACTGTAAAAGGTCTTCAGAAGATGAACATCTCTAAAGACTGTATTAAAGGTTCAACTCGTTTTCATTCACTATTGATTGTTTTTAAAATTTCCCTCGTCTTAATGCATAATCGGTTATGCTTTGATTTTACTTCTAGCAATCGGAATTACTAATCAGCGAGAAACCACCATTGTGTGGGACAAAGTATCTGGACTTCCATTGCACAATGCCATTGGTAAAGCAGCTTTTTACTTGGCCGAAATGTTTGTTGTTTTGTTTTATGTGACTTCTAGCTTGTGATGTAATGTTTTAAAGTGTGGTGCGACAACAGAACTCAAACTACTGTAGATGAGATGATTGCTAAGACGCCTAACAAACGGCTGGATTATCTTAAGGTGAGTGTTGAAGCAAATGTCTTCAAACAAATAAACTTATTTTTTCACTCTTTTGCTGAAGTATGTTTAAACTAGCTATGTCCAACCCAAATGGTTTGCTGGGCCAAAAATTATGTCACTATCTTAACCAGGGCCACATATTGCATAACATATTAATGAGGCCAGGACATTGAATGACTTACTTTGATCGTAGTAAACTAGATTTAGCTTAAGCTAATGTACTGAATGTGTTCGAATCCAAATACAATGGTAACAGACGTGTTAAAGCGGCACTGAGAACTGTCAGTATCAAAAATGTCAAATTCAAGATTATCCAAATAAGGACAAGATGTCAATATGTAGGATACTTTTACTACAGCGAAAACCTTCAACTGGGCCGCATGCGGCCCGACCCGCGGATTGAACACAGCTGGTTTAAACGATTTTTAGACATAATTAATTTGCTTGCTGCATAGTGCCACAAGTTTAAAGACAGGTTGATATTTAAAGCAGTACGATAGCAATGGACCTACTGAAGATACAGCATACTTGCATAGAACATGCAATATCAGGCTGGATTGAAAACAAATTTTGCAAGATATATATTGTTGGTGAGGATAAACAAATCAATAGTGATTTACATCTCAATTGAAAATTAGTTTTTAATTACAAATTCAGAAACAGATTTCGCTGAAGCATGTAGAGTGGACGTAGATGACCGAAGTGGTCTACTAGGGACAAATCAAAGACTTTGATGGAAATGTCATAACTGATGGTGCGGTTCCACAAATACTAACCCAAAAAATCTCTCCATTTAGGACAGAATTTTTTAGAATTTTCCACCAACCACTCCGGTCCCTTTGCTATTGATGATGTTGTAAAACTCGGCAATTTATGTAGTTTTAATGAGATTTAATCCCGATTTTCACAGTTCCAAAGCACCAAAAAAACGACGTACAGTACTGTGACACAACAGTGCGGTTTCTCATAAGTACGCTGTACAAGAAGTTACACTCAAAATATAATACCACTAGATGGGCCATACACTTACTACAATTTGTAAAGGGGCTGTGGGCCGGATGACTTCGCTTGGGGGACCGGATCCGGCCACGGGCAGTAGATTGCCCACCCATGGTTTAGGGAAAACTTTCGAAGTAGTGCATCTGGTTTTCAACATGCATAGTACTTGGTGTTTTATACGCGTTGAGTGTGCTTTAGAGTAGAAGAGTCAAAACTGTATGATTTATGTTTTTACATTTTTGAAAAAACAACTAGCAACGATGAAATGGATTGTTTTTTTATTTACAATCACACGAGTCTTACATATTCTCAATTTGTAATTCTTAAAAGTGTAGGTAATTCTTTGTGGAAGCACGTAAAATTGGTCAATTCGTCGAAACCTATCAAACATTGTGACCCCAAAGTTTGCTCATTGTGGCACTAACTTTGCGTTAATTGCTTAAAATGCTCTTGAAGTGTCGTTGATTGAAGCCTGTCCGGCAATGAGTTGTGATGATGCAGAAACATTTTGCGTTAGTTGTGAACTTAATTTGGTATTTTTCGTTTCCAGAAATATTGTGGTTTACCCATAAGTACATACTTCTCTGCTGTCAAACTACGCTGGTTACTGGACAATAGGCCAGATGTGAAAAGAGCTGTAGATGCTGGGTCTGCCCTTTTCGGAACGGTTGATTCATGGCTTTTATGGGTGAGCTCTATTGCAAATTTGTCTAAATTCTTTTTTAGTATACCTATGTTTCAATGTCACATAAACGCATTCAACCATGTCAAGGGATTTTCATTTTATGGCGATCTGCTTCGAAGGCCTATCACTCACACATATTTTTGTTCCGCCAGTAAGTTTCATCCGTTCGATTGGAAACTTGATTCAACTATGACTGATGCTCCCCCAAACAAAATCAAAACTTAATGTTCTTTGTCCGCTTTTTTTGCAAATTTTGACTTTTTCCTAAGGCTGCTGTAGGATTTGAATGAAACAACGCTTCGCGTGGATTTTTCTAGCTGTTTTCTTCCAATTTTTGGAAGAAGCTGCTACGCTTTTAATCCCTGTATATCTCGCTCTTATGTACATTGTGCGCTGGGTCATCGCTGTTGCTTATTTTGCATGCTTGCGTATGTGCATTGCGAGTGAGCTCAAAAGCTTTACTCCAGAGGTTTTTAAACTTTTTCAGTCGCGCTCCCCCTTAGCGTTGGTCATTGATACTCGCGCCTCATCTAACCTCATGATCAAACAAACCCAAAAAAACACTAGAAATTTATTTGCCGTTTATCCTGGTTTTCAATAATATGTCGCCGCCATACTCGCGCGATCCCCATGCAAAACATTTACGCGGCGCCTCCCTAGCTGAAGAACCCAGGCTTATTCTTGATCAAAACTGGTACCTTTGCATCAAGTGATGGTTTGATTACAATGGGAATAGGTCGCCAATCACATTTTTAAAACCTGGAAAGCGTAGCGTATCAGCGCTCTTTAAAAGAAGCTCGAGCACAACAATCACGTCACGAATCGGTCATGGGTTATAAATTAGATTGGATAACGACGAATTCCGCAATGACGCGCTTCGCACAACTACTCGGCCTTCCCTACTACAAAGTAACGTGTGGGAAAAAGCCTATGTGCTTGATTCGGAATTTAGATGTGACATTCGTTGAAGCGCTAATGAACGTCAAACCACTTTTTCCAGATTGCTTCGTTGTTCTTCCAATAGCAAAACAGGCAATGTAGGTAGGTTTGGCTACAAAAGCTATCAAATTGATGCTATCCTGGACGCAACCAAAGCTGTTGTTCGGTCCTTTGCAGCGCATAAATTGCCGAGTGTGGATTGCTTTATATTTTTGGCAACTGCAGCAGAACCCGGTTTGAACACCGTCCCAATGATTTCTAATGAATTTTTAGAACTTGACAGGTGGTCCTTCTGGTGGCCAACACATCACCGACATTACAAACGCATCACGCACGATGCTGTTCAATATCCGAACGCAAGAATGGGACGATTACTTGTTGGAATTTTTTGGCATTCCTGCTTCAATTTTGCCCGAAGTGAGGAGCAGTGCTGAGCATTACGGGAATATGGTACGTTTGCTTTCTTTGTTTACACTCGCAACGGCGCGAAATGTGAGATTTGTGATATGTTAGCAGTGTCGTCTATTTACGATCGATAAGTAACAGAACTGCAAGGCGTGTTCTTTCGTCACTGCAAAATGAAAAACGAATTCCGCAATGACGCGCTTCGTACAACTGCTCTGCCTTCCCTGCTACAGAGTAACGTGTGGGAAAAAGCGTATGTGCTTGAGTAGGATGTATGTTCTCCCGGCACAGAATCGCGACTTAGCAATAAAAGAGCTGCGTGTTTTGATGGCACAAGGAATCGCTAGATTTGCCGAAAAACACGACGCAGGGGGGTGCCTTGCGATTGGGTGCTTTCGCGTACGATGCAGTCTGGGGGGCATACGGGGAAGTTCTAGTGAAAAATAAACCATTTAAAATTTTTCAGGTTGACGGAGTGCTGAAAGGCGTTCAACTTTGTGGAGTAAGTCATGGAAGCCTTGTCCTGTCATTCTGTAGCGGTAACATACATTTTTTGCACCTAAAAAACGAATCGAGGAAATTGTTGTTTTGTAGCCAAGGCTGGGTACTTGCTTTTTCTCTGCTACGAGCAAACGTGCTTTGTGATCCCGTTTTGGTATCAAAGTGTGATTCATATTTTGTTTCTGGCTTCGTTTTTGTTTCGAATATAAAATGCGTTCACGTTTGTGCTTCACTTGCTTTTGTTGGGCGTCGTGTTATTAGTTCGGCGACCGCTTGATAAAGATTTCGAGATTGATGACGATTTAACGTGTTTCTTAGTGTTTAGGAGATCAGCATGCTGCTCTCGTCGGCCACACTTGCTTTTCACCAGGAGACGCCAAAAACACGTACGGTAAGTGTCAGTCATTGTAGGTTTTCTGCGTGTGTGCTGTTTAAACAATGCGTGAAATACAGAAAACCTGTCAATGGCGAGGTTTTAGCTCCAATGTCTTCTACTCTTCTTTATAACCCAGCCACACAACTACAAGTATGCAGTCTCTTGGTTTCATCTTTCGCAAAATAAGCTATTTTGTGGTTTATCGGTTTAGATTTTAGGCGTGCTAAAATTCCTCTGTATCCGTCTCAACCACCCTTCAACTTTGTGCTAGGCACGGGCTGCTTTCTCCTTCAAAATACTGGCAGGCGAGCCGTAACCTCGAACTACGGACTGCTTACAACGGTGGCTTACAAGCTTGGCAAGGATGAACCGACCCACTATGCCCTCGAGGTAGGAACAGCTCCTCAGCGCGACCTGGACGGTATTGTTCCGAGCGGTTCGTGTCGTGCAAAAGATAGGTTCCGCCCCCCACTGTACGCTGACGATATGGGCGAGCGTCTGCGTTGAAAAACTAACTTGCTGTGCTTATATCACGTTTTATTTCAATGTAATGCGTTTTAGCAACAGAAAACATCGGGCAAAGCCCAATCGCATTGTCCTTCGTGCACCTGTTTTGGGGCAGATTGAAACATATTGTAAAGATCTTTCCTCGTTTGCCTCCCGGTTATTTTGTCCCCCCCCAAAAAAAAGTTCTTCCCGCTTCGTTGTGAAATTGCTCGTGTTTTCATTGAATTCCCTTTGTTTTCAGACCGTGTTAAGCACCGATTATCCCAATCTCAGTTTTTCGCAGCACGGTTGGGGTAGCGGGCATGTGGAGGGTCATATACGCCCAGATCAGTGGCGGGAAAAAATAATTCGACTTGGGAACTGCATTGGACAAAAAAAACAACTTATATTCAGTATGGATTTAGATCAATCTTTGTTAGTAGTTTGGAAACACTTCGGTGTGTTCTGTGTAAAAAAGGTACTTAGTAAAGAGAGACCAATGAAACACATGCAACTCTTGCGTGTGAGACAAGCATTGTTCATGTGCGTAACTTGAGCTTGGTGGAACTGCTCACGTAGAGTTTGACGCTCCACCAGGCATGAAGTGCATCTGAAGTGACCCATATCTTCTTCCAGGGTTCGATAGCAGTCGCTGGTGGACTCGTTCGCTGGTTGAGAGATAATTTGGGAATCATTAAGGAAAGCGCCGACATAGGTATGAACGTGCTGGCCGCGAATCACTTGGATGAAACTGGTTGTTGACCTTAATTAGCCAAATGTTTTCAAACGCTTGCAAGCCTTTAATTGCATTACGCTCAGCATTGGCTAAAGCGAAGTTATCAGTCATTATTTCGAAAAAGTCAAGTAAAAAATTTTGCCACTTGGGCAGAAGTTGAAAGTAACGCTCGTGCTCAAGTAATGCCAAAGTGAAAAAACTAATGCGATTTGCTGCAACAGGAAGTCTCTCAGCATAAGCGATGAATGTTTGTTTTGTGGTGCATATGGAGACGTTTTCACTGAACGGCCAGCATTCACTTCAGATTGCGCAATTATGTCGTGAGGACGGCAGTGGCGAAGTTGCTCGTGTATGTCGTCAAAGAAAAAAGCTCATGTTCGGTTTCGTTCTGATTTCGTCACTCATGACTCCTTTACAGAGGAACTGGCCAGAAGCGTCGGCAATTCGGGCGACGTGGTTTTCGTACCAGCCTTCTCGGGACTTTACGCGCCGTACTGGCGAAACGACGCTCGCGGTACTGTTTGCGGTTTGACCCAGTGGTCCTCGAAAGCTCACATTGCGTATGCTGCGCTGGAAGCGGTCTGCTTTCAAACCAAAGAGGTAAGGTCACGGTGCACATGGCATGGTGGCGTGAGCAGTGATTTAGACGCAGTCAGCGTTGCGCTGTGTTGCCAGTGATGTAGTCGAGATCGTAACCTCCGATACTTCGGGTAAAATGTCGAGACGAAGACCTGAAATTTTGTTAGATTCGACGAAATATTTTTGAATTTTTCAATAAAAAGGTCTTCAGCACAATACCTCCCAACTGTAATTCTGTCGAACTTCTTACATTTTTTCCAACCAATTTTGGATTTTCTTTTGCTCTAGATTGAACAGGTTACTGTAGAGTTTGTAGACAATGGCTGTTCTTTCTTTGCCGTTAATCGTACAAAAGACGAAAATAATTCGACGCAAAAGGTTGAAGTGAAAGAGAAACTAAGGATATAAGAAACAAATAAAGTTGTCGTGAATACAACGTATTAAGTTGACAGGCGCGGTCCCCGGCAGATTGAAAAGTTTTTTCACCTCCTTGTGCTTCGACAGTTTGGTTTCAAAATGGCCCGAGTGCCGACGAATGAGGAAACAAACTTGTATTGTTTGAGGTGTTTCGTAGTTGATGTTGACTGTTTTCCAGCCGCCCAACACGACATTTTGAAATATTTGGTTGTTTTTGTCAAGTCGGGGCCTATTAAGTGCATCGTTGTTGGCAGTATAATGTTCACTGTCACCGATTTGCTGTGTCGTCAAAATGAACTCCAGCCTGATGATGCATTGTTATGAATTAATTCCGTTCAATGGCCATTTGTAAAATTGGGGACTTATTGTTGCGTCATTTTTCCATTGTCTTCAATGGAACTACAGCAACTGCTGCAGTTAGAAGCCATTTTGTATGCTTTGAGAAGGCAAGATAACTTTCAGTTAGTTAGTAAGCTAGAACTTGACTTAATGCAGAGTAATGTGGCAAGCTAACAGTGTGGTATGGATTCCGTTCACAGATAAGCGCTAATTTCCTTTCACAGATAACCGCTCGTCAGGTTATTTCATTCATGGTTTTGAATTTGTCCCGGTTTCAGCCTAAGAAATTATGGTAAGTCTACGTAAAGTCAACTGAAACGTGTTTTCCTTCGCTCCTCAGATAATCGAAGCGATGCAGCATGATGCCGTGTCCAGCTACGCGGGAGAAAAGGACCCAGGACCACGATCAGCTAATACTTTGCAAGTTGATGGCGGAATGACTAACAACAAGCTTCTGATGCAATTGCAAGCGGACATTCTCGGATGTACAGTTCGTAAGCAATGCGGGTCGTGTCAGACAAGAGAAATCGGCTGATCGAAATGGTTTACGAGCGTTTACGAGTGCTGTTCGAACGTGAATCGCGTGTCATTTAACTTTCTTACTGTCTTTGCCAAATTTTTCCAGACATTGTTCAAAATTGACGCACTTCGTTTAAAACCTGAAACTATGTTGTCATTGAATTTTTATCCGTAGCTTTCCCTTATGTCTGGAAGCCAAACCTGTAAAAGCCCACTGCCTTCCCACAACACTTATACCGCAGCACAACGTTTGCCTTTACGAGAGTTCTATCTCAGCCGACAGACGCGAACCTCGCATAAACCCGAGTCCTGTGTTTGCAGTGAAACCCTCCATGCCTGAAACGACTGCTCTGGGAGCGGCGATGGCGGCAGGAAAAGCTTGCGGTCTGTGGAGTTTGAAACAGGAGGACCTGACGTCTGTCACCTTCGAGAAGTTTGAACCCAGCGTCGACGGTGAACGTGAGTAACCCTAACAACAGCAGTGTTTGCGTCATCACTGGGGCGAATTTTTCTTTGTGGCACCATTGGAGCAATAGCAAACGAGAGTAAAAACTGCGTTTGGTGAACACAAGAGCAGCACTTGTGCCGACCATATACAGGAGTAACGGATTTTTTCAGTGAGATCGTGAACTAACCGCTGCTTTCTTGGTAATATCCGCAAGGCATCGTGCAGTTACGGTCAAGGCTCTTCTTCAGTGCACGCAGTGGAATGCACAATGCTCCATTGCTTTCTTTGCCGTCACGTGACTGTTCGCACCACCTTCCGTGATCTGCGCGAGACAGTGTTTCGCAGCTGTGTTTTGGTTTTCGGACACGTTTCCTGTTGCTTAATTATTTGGCACAGGAATAGATAAGTTGAACGTAGCCTTGCAAATGCGATTTCAGCGCTGAATTTCGTTTCGTAATCTCTCAACTAAACAGGAAGCTGCTTTTGAGTAACCATTCCAGAGGTCGATTGCGACATATGTGTATTTGGAGATATGGCCGAAATTCAACCTTGCACAAAAACAGTTCGCAAGCAAGGCAAACGGCAACCTCGTGATGCGAAGCATTTGTTGGCAGAGATAAAAGCACGGTACGACAAGTGGAAGCTCGCTGTCCAGAAGTCGATGGGTTGGCATTTTGGTGACAAAACGACTGCGAAAGGTAACAAAACGAACGATTCTAAAAAAATGGAACGAATCGTGCGCTCCTTTCCCGGCACTGCGTTTTTGATGTCTGTGTTTCTTGTGTTGGCGATATCACGCTCTGCAACTGCTCATCCGTGACCGCTAACAAAGGCTGCCTCAACATTCGTAGAACGCGGCACTTGCTGTGTTTGTCGCCAAAGTAGAACACAATTTTTAGAGCGTTGTTTTCTGTACTGTGTCTGAAACAGCATACCAGCAACTTCGTTTGCCCACGCGTTATTTCATGTATACTGTTCGTACGCAGCCGAACACGGAGCCTGGTCGTTGGCGCAAAATGATGATTAGATAGGAAGAGCGTAATGCTGACCAGTGCTTCTTCCTCTTTGACTCAAAAATCATTTATTTAACAAGTTTTAATGTGAGTCATTTCGAAATATGCAACGGATGATGAGTGGTACTCTAGCTTCCCGTGGGCAAGTGCTTTTTTACCGATCACGTTTTCGACAGTGTTGTTTGTTCTATTCTTTAGCGCTCAAACTGAATATTTTCTTGACTGAAGAAGTCTGGTATATTTTGCTGCTACGTAACAACATATGTTTTTTGGTTCATGCAGATTAAGAAATATTTCGACGTGCGTGGGCGCACGAGAGAAATCCCATGGTAACTGTAGCTGTGTGTGAGCGTTTTACTCATTTTCGACACTAACCAATGACGTATCGAAGGGAAGGGATCCATTAGCTTGCAACCAAAATTTCTGGTTTGCGCTGCGATATTTTTGTCATCGTCTGCGTTTTCAAACCTGCGTCGTTGATTTCGCAACTTCCATCCGCACAGATTATACGCAAATGATTATTCACATGCTGTTTCTTCCAATGCGTTAACGTTTTTTTTGCGTTTTGCTCTACACCATTCGCACAGATTACACGTGTGATTACTCAAATGCTGTTCCAAAGTGTTAACGTTTTCTTGCATTTTGATACACCATTCGCACAGATTACACGAATGATTAATTACTTAAATGCTATTTTTTGCAAAACTTCAACGTTTTTTGAGGCGTTTAGATATGCAGTGAGGTTCCCGACTGTGCAAGTGAAAACGTGTTAGGTCAACCTCAGAAAATGTCATGGGGATCCGGCTGCTGCGGGTACCACTATAATTGCTCAGTTGTGTGAAACTTGCTTTTAATCGTTTTTGCTGAATTACAAGCCCAGGGTTTCTTCGTTGAACCTTATTTCAGGAACACGATTAACTGCTCACTGCGCCTACAACGTCCTCGGTAAAGTTTGTAGAAGCAGATGCAGCCGCTACTCTGCATCAGGGGCGTAACGATGGGGGGGGGCAAGGAGGGAACAATTCCCCGGGCGCAGAATTACTGCGGGATGTGCTGAAAAAGTCCAAACAATGTCGCAAGCAATGTTCCCTCTCAGGTGCGCAGTTGCGCAATACCAACAAACAATTTGCGCAGTGCTATCTCATTCTCGCGCACTTCCGACATTCTAAATTTAATACGGTATGTATATATATATATATCTATCGCATAGCCCTTTTAGCGTTGGAAACACTTCACTCATTGTCTGTCTGCATGGTTGCACAGTTGCATGCGCTTAGTACGCAACAAAACAAACATTTGCTCAATGTAGAATTTTCGTAGAGGGAACACTGGTCGCAAGTACTTTCTTCAATACAGTACATTTGGCTCCGAAAGACCTCAGACAGATTCGAACACGGGGTCGCCGAACTCAGGTTCGAAATGCTTCTTGTCCCGGGCGCCATCTGACCTCGTCGCGCCTCTGCGCCGCGCTTTTCCAACTCATGTTGATCGAAACACGTGATCATTAGCCACGTCACCTGGCCGTGGATTGAAATTGGATGAAAAAGATAGGCTTTGCTTCAGGGAATTAAGTTGCATTTGATCCAGGCAGTGGTGAAGGCCAAGTCGTCCTTTTTTCTGGCCTTCCTTCGATACGTCACTGATAATAACCAGTATAATCATGCCAGTAGCAATTCTAGCATTGATGTGTAACTAACTCGAAATTTCTTCTTTGCCTTGATCATCTCTAATAATTGCAGCGATCTTTCGACAGTCTTGGCTCTGATATTGGCTCATGCTGTTCTGTGCCTTGTGAATGAATCGATTTGATTCTTGTAGCCGCATTGCTGTGCTTTGCAAGTATCGGCAGAACCTGATAGTAATTCATCAGATTTTTTCCTGTGGGCTAACAAGATGTGTTGTGTCTTGACTCACGACTTACTGAGTTGAGCCACTAAACCCAAGTTGCCGAGACACTGGGACAAAAACAAGATAAAGAGGATAAGAAGATCGACATCTCAATATCTGAACATCAGTGTCCATCTTGGTGCGAAGTTGTGATTTGTTACGCCATTGAAAAATTTGCTATCTGCAAATTACCGCCATATCTTCCGAAATGAAGAGTGGCAAACCGATCAAGCTGTTGTGAGATCTTCCCACAGCAGATTTGAAATATATTCACATTGCGTGTCGAAATTTTAGTAGCAAAAAGCAACCATGTGACGGATTTTAATTTAAACGCACCAATAAATTTGTTCTTCAAGCAAATCGGAATGGTGTGACGGAGCAACAATCAACGACTTAATAGTGTAAATAATAATTATACAATTGAGCAGCCTTCTGCGTTTGTATGAATGCGCCGCTTGGTCTAGTCCAGTGGTTCTTATCCTGGGGTAAATTTTCCCCCACCCTGAACCATAAATTGCAGCTAGTGCAAATTTTTATAATTCATTCTAAACTGTAACGGTTTGTTAATTTAATATTTTTAAGAAATGAGCACCACTGAATGTATTGGGGGTAAATCTGGTTATCTTGTTTGATAAAAGGGGGGTAAGATATGTAAAAAAAGGTTAAGAACCACTGGTCTAGTCTGTTTTGGTGTACCTGGAACAATCGGGCACCAAAACAAATTGTCCAGTTTCTGCATTTGCCTCCCATAAAATGTTGGCAGCAGGATATTCCGATTTTAACCACTATGACAAGCTGTTGGGAATGCCTTCCATACTAAAAAAGCCGCTTTACGGTCTAATACAGGAGTTTGTTTGAAGTTTTGTTGTGTTCTTGATCACACGCAGTGCCGGATTCACCTATTGGCAATATACTAACGGCTTAAGCCTAGGGCCTCAAGATCCAAGGGGCCTCCAACAAACTGATTCCCATAAAGTCAATGGCCGGTATATGCACTAGCATACGGAGGGGGAGGCCATTGTTCCATGGCAAGCCCCTCAGACCCTAAAAATGTAAAAACAGTATTGTCTAAAACTTGCTTCCAGAATGCACAAAAATGCGTATTTTTAGGTGTAATTTTGCAAAATTTTCTCGGGGGCATCCCCCGGACCCTCGTAGAATGGTCGTGCCTTCGGCACTTCCCCTAAGGTTGATTTGTGACGTCACGCGACTGTGACGAAACTTGGCCCCCCCCTCGGAAATATTCTGCGTACGCCGCTGGGCATATGATCACCTAAACTTCGCCAAAAATATATGTATTAATTATCACTCATGAAAGTTAGTTTTATTCAACTTTCGTGGTGATAACGCTAGAGTCTTCCAACGAGTTTCCATGTATCTCAATATGACGGTTGGTCAAGCCGCATGCCAACTATTGTGTCGATATACTCAAAGCACGTTGGCTGTGTTTGCTGAATCGTACCGATTGTTACGTGTGACTCTATCAAAAGAACTTGTGGCTTTTCATGTTTGAAACGCACCTGATCAGTGGCATAACTGACAGGTGGCAGGCCCCCTGCCAAACTAAATGTAAAAACCGGGCCCCTACCTAGCTTGTATTTTAATACTTACTATTCTTTTGGTTTCAGTACATTGTTGTTTTTTTGCGTTTTTCGGAGTGCTTTCCAGTGATTTCGGGTTTTTGTAAAGCCGCTCAGTACCGGATTTGCTATCGTTTCTTAACTATTTTCTTAGTGTTGGCCAGTGGGCTCCTTTCAGCTAAGTTTCTCCCTTGCTTAAACCTCACTGCATCTGATCAAAGCTTAAGGTTGTACTGCAGATAAGAGCTGTGCAGAGCTACGAGCAGTATCCTGCAATAAAAGCACAGTTGTTTCTTAGGTGACTGAGCAATACAGTAATTTTGACAGCGTTTGTATCGCGTAAAGCTCGATTGGTATTTTTGGATGTGATTTTTTGTCCATTTGAATTTTCATCAGTGAAGTCATTCGGAAATCAGATTGCTATCGAGTACTTGCGCAAGTCTGTACTGCTCCCATGCTGAGCGAATCAAAGAAGATTTTGATGAGCTTGAATAGCAAGCAAAAGTCACTTTGCCAACTGGCAACCGCAGAACTCTTCACCAACGAGATAGGGAAACACCAAGAAAGTGGCAAAAGCGCGTTTGGGTCGAATGCCGTAGATTAGTGGTTCTTGGTTTATCCAATATCCAACCACGCGAAGCCTTATTTCTTAGCTTGATAGTCACTAACTGCTCAGGCTAAAGGTCCTTTTTCAAAAATCAAAAGAATATAAATGAATTAAAACGTCTTAATGTTCCAGGATAGGTTGTCCACAGTATTCGATACATTAAACGTGACAAACTTAGGCAAACAAATTGTAATGAATTCTTAGATAATTTTGTTATGAAGAAGGCAAGAAAAAACCTTTTTAACTGTTTACTGTGTTATGTTCAGTCTTACTTGATTCGGTGATTGCCGCTTTTAATTTCTTTAACCGTATTTCAATGATAACAGCATAAGCGAAATTTAAACCTGTCCAGTCGCCGTTCAACCAGTCATCCAGTCGCGGTGGGCATTGGTGAACTCAGCCCTTCTAAAATGTTAATATGAAAAACTATAAAGCAGTAAAGATGTTATCAAATTTTCAGAATGTCAAGTCTCCTTGCACAAATTTAAATCCCTATTCAAGACTTTCTGGTGGCGGTTCTGGTTTTTAAACTTCACATCTTTTCACGAGACAGTTTAGTTGCGTTCGATTCTTACCAGTCAAAGTTGGATATACGCGAATCGTGAACCTAACAGTTATAACCATTTGGGTGCGTTTTACTAGACGTGTGTTGCTCGTGTGTATGAGATTTTTGCAGCCATGGTAAGCGACTTGCAACGTGGTCCTCACGTTGTGTTTTAGTCTTTATGCCGCTACACATACTATATAGGTGCAGTGTGTTTGTTTTTTTGAACACAGATAAGAAAAAACAGATGTGATTCTCATCAAAAACATAGGCCATGTGTTTTGTCATACATTTCAATTGTGGCGATATCGGTTGGTTTGCCTGTGGCAGTTAATAATCCTGCTCCCGCGTCCCGCCAGTTAAGTAGGATCAGAATCGTCGCCAGAAAGTCGTCAAAAGGAGGCTTTACGTTTAGGCGGGGGGGTTTACGTTCGTGCAGGGGAGGCTTGACATTCAAATTTGACAAAAATTCCACTAATTTATAGTGTTTCATTTTTCAATTTTGGGGGGCTTGGAGCTTTGTTTGGGGAGGCTAAGCCCACCAAAGCCCCCCGTGGCGACGAGACTGAGTAGGATTTGAACAATTCCGTGCAATTGAAAGCTTTTTCGTCGAAGGCAGCAACAAGCGCAGTGATCGTGGGCACTTCAGTAATGATTTATAATTTTTTACTGACCGTACTTTCAGAGCGTCATTTTCGGATTTTTACAGATTGATTGACGCTTTCCATTTTTCCTCGCAACAATGGGAGAGGGGCCTCAAATCAGTTAAATCCGGCCCTGATCACACGCATTGAATTACTAACGATACAGGTGATAATTTGCTGAAAATCTTTCTGATCTTCTGCAGAAAACTCGACATGTGGCATGGTGATTTTGAACCAAATCCTAATAGATCTGACGTTGCAGTATCATAGCATATGTTACTAGCAAGCCTGTAACCAGGGGAGGCGAACCCCCCAACAAAATTGATCGCCCCACCCTGAAAAAATGTGTTGAGTATAGTTAAAAACTATTAGACACAGTTTAAAAAATCTGGGCCCCTCTCAGAAAATTCTTCGCCACCGTTGGTGTCCCAAGTTGATTACGTGCGTGAATAGAGAGATATTTGCTCGGCGCACCAACACTTACAACTAGGGCAACCAAAAGTCAAAAATTTTCTGCCTTAAAAGTTTATGAAACGTCCACAAACCAAATTTCACGCTGATACCATGAGCCACTCCGAAGTTATTTGGTCAAAAAAAGTCAAAATTTATCATTAGGTCAAAATTTTCTTGCGGCAGTTTTTTCTCGTTATCGATATTTTAAAGTTACAGTAACAAATTTTGATATAAATTTACAAGTTTAGTTGCAATTCTGAAATAGTAATGGGTTTGTTGCGACTTTTGACGTAATAAAGTTGTTTACTCCATTACTGTACGATTGAATATTAAGTAGACTAGGCATGTCAATGCAAGAAGCGTGTTCTTACAGTACTTGGTTTGACAAATGCTCAATCCATTATGCATATATTGTGTTTTTGCTTCATGGTATTCTCAGATTTGACTCTACTGTAGTTATTAAGTTACTTATCAACATATCATGTCTAAGGATCAACAACCAAATTCTTCAAAAGTTCGACGTATACTGCATGAATATACTTCTGAGTTTACCTCAACACCTAAAGGTGAATTATTTTGCAAATTCTGTGACTGCTTAGTGAAAAGTGACAAAAGGTTTATGGTGGAAGCACATCGCCGCAGTGCAAAGCATTAACGAGGTTCATTTCATGAAACTGAAAGTTGCTAGAAAAATTTTAAAACATGCTACACGGCCTACTTAAGATATATCTTAAGTAGGCCGTGCATGCTATGCCAGATTTTGCAGGTAAGCTACTTTTTGTTTAATTTCAACAGAACAACCTATCGGTTTGTTTTCTAATACTTTTTATGAATACGCTTTGTATTCCGCATTTCAGTTGAAAACGCAGGAAATTGATAGGTCAAAATAAAGTCAAAATTTGTAAATGATAAAGTCAAACTTTTGAGTGTTTAGGTCAAAAAATTGGTTGCCCTACTTATAACACGTAAAAATTTCAAATGTGAACGGATGCTAATAATTAATATTTACACTGTCGTATGCCAGCGGCTGCTACCCATTTGTGATATCTCATCAAGACGATTACGGTTTACAAAGGGAGCAGTTACGTTGCAAGGCGGAGCTTCTGTCAGCGCCCGCGTATGATGGGACTGCCGGCTGCGTCACAATGCTGTCAGATAGCCAGACTTCGCTCTTAGTTGCGTCGCAATGAGTCGACAGTCCAGTGTTCACAGATCACAGTGCAAACAGTATGCTACTACGCACAGGGTTGCGAGATGGTGCCGAATGTTGCCAAAAATCACTGTTTTCTATAAATTTGCCCACTTTTTTGACTATTTTTATGCCAAATTTTTTCCATTTTTCAAAATACCAATTGTTGTCAGCATTGACAAAACAATCCATTTTTAGATTTTTCTACCGGTACCCAGAACCGTCGCCAGAAAGTTTTCAATAGGGGGCTTTGCAGTTCTGCGGGGGGCTTGACATTATAAAATTAACCAAAACTCCACTTATTGTGTTTCACGTTTCAATTTGGGGGGGCTGAGCCCACCAAAGCCCCCCCCGTGGCGACGGGACTGCCGGTACCGAAACTTGAGAGAGTAAATACAGCTCAACATTAATCGTTTTGAATTATGATGATGATCACCCTCAAATTTCCGTGAAGCATAGTTACCAGGTAAGTAGTCGAGACCAAGACCTGAACTTCGAGACCGAAACTTGAAAAAATCCGAGACTTGAGACATGAATTCGAGACGGAGACTCGAAACTTGTGGATTATGACAAAATTTTCAAAAAATGTCAACGCAACTTCGAAGTAGAAAATATTTTGAATTTCTGGCATTTATTTGACCTGCTGTGGTGTGGTTGCTCCTTACCTACAGATACGTATATACAGAAGTTTTCCTAAGCCATATCCTTGCAGCATTAATAGTCTCAAGGCAATAGGCTTGAGACCGAGACTCCAGACCGTGACCAAGTCTCGAGACTCCATGACCATCACTGACAGTTACTGGCAGTGGTGTGTTTAAGGAGAGGCGAGCGAGGCACTTGCCTCGGGCCCATCTTTTTAAGGGTCCCCCTCGAGGTGTTTGCGTGTACATTTTTCTCAGTTTTGGTAAAAAAAAACTTATCCACTCATAATATACTCCGAAACAGATCATAAGCGAGTAGCCAGCTCTGCTTTCCAAAGGTTAACAACTGCAATGTGTAAGTAGGCTATATTCAGTGGTGTGTTCAAGGGGAGGCGAGCGAGGTAATTGCCTCGGGCCCCCCCTTTTTGGGGGCCCCCTTGAGGTGTTACGCGCATAAATTTTCCTTATTTTTGGTGAAAAACTTACTATCGACTCACATAATGTGCTACAAAGCAGATCTTAGGTAAGTACTCCACTTTCGAAGGACCCTTGTACCAGTGATGGAGTCTCGAGACTTAGTCTCGGTCTCGAAGGTCTCAGGTCTCGTCTCGGTCTCGAAGGAATTCGGTCTTGGTCTCGAGACTTTGCATAAGTTATTTTTTATGAACTTATGCAAGAAGGAGCTCCTTAAAAAACGGTTTTAAAAAGTGGTTGTTCAAAATTCAGCTGTTGAAAGAGATCAGTAGCTAAGCTTTCTTTGTTCTTATGTTATTTGCGAGATGGAGAAAACAACTTCCCTCTACCCCGTTGAAAATTTATAGTGAATTCAATAAAAATGTGTATGTACCAATGAAACCGAAGAGTATAATCTCTGCAACGAGACGTAGGGAGTACTTTGCTAAGGACTATCTTTGAACTGTTTTCCAGGAGTTTTGTTGTGAAACCCATAGGCTTATTCAAAAGAGATGGGAGAGTGCCAAAACGTTTCTTTTTGAGAAGCCAAATAAAACGATGTCTTTTTTTCGAAGTGCTTCTCAACTCTGTTAAAACATGCTGGTGAAGTTTTTTTGTTCTACGTAATGCAGACTTTCTAAGTTCAAAAAACGCCTCGCAACTCTCTTGAGGAAAGGTTTTGCTCATAAGAGTTCTACACAGAGAGCAAATAATGTGTCATGGCTGATCAGTTACTTTGACGTACTGCTACGGGCTTTACGGCCTTTCTGCGTTTTCTAACCGACTTGCGGTGTTACGAAATCTCTAAGTGTGGCAGCAAAAACGGAAATTTGGAAAAGTTGTGAATATTAGTTTAACATAAAAATATGGAAATTGTGAAAAACTTGAAAATATAAAAACTTGACAATAAAAAATAGCAAATCTAGGAATTATACATATGGTCATAATATCAGCGGGAAGGCGCTACACCAGTTCACCGCAAGTTAACTACACAGGCAATCTCGAACTTCGCTCATTCTGCTACAACATGCTGCATCTCAACAATGCCTGTCGAAAATACTTAATACTTTCTTTTTATCAAAGAAAAACTCTTCAATACCAAGGCAATGGTTACCTACAAAATATCTGCCGCAGTTGTAAAAAAACTGACAAACTACGAGCAACTTGCTCTAAGTAAGACAAAAAATCAAACCCAAGTTGCTTCAAGGCTTTATTAGCCCTGTGCACTTTGTTGTTGCCTTGGAAAACACATCGAATCCACGGTGCCAACTGATTCACAAGTAATGACAAAAAATTAAACTTTCCTGCTGAACCACAACCTAGCATGTGCCAACTCTGCTATTTATTTATGCATACATACATGCATATGTAAAGAAGGCAGAAAAAATAGAAAAAGTAATGATAAGGGTGGATAACAAGCAGAGAAAGCAAGATACATAAGCGAGAATTAAAAACAAGACTCCTTTAAGTTTGTGAGTATTTGATTGTGATGTTTAAGATGCTTTAGTATTCCTTATAGTTATAATTAGCATGATGCATGATTTTCTCTCATTTTATACTGTTGTAAGCAAATGTGAGGAGTGGAAAGAGGAAACATTTTTATGGTTGGCCCCGGGCGACAGTTAACACCGCTACGCTAATGCAGTAGAGCATGCGGTGGGATATTACCTCGCTGGTTCAAAGGTTAAACCTAATTTGTGCCAAAAAAGTATTACTCTAATAGGTCTAAATATTTTTTTCTTTGCGTCAACAACAGAACCACGAGCAAAATTTTTAAAACTTTTTTTACAGAATGAGCAAATTTGGATGGATGAAATAATTAGTTACAATTTTGATTTTTGAAACTGAAAGTGGTGCTTTCGTTTTTTTTAATCTCTAAATTTATCACCTCTTAATTCTAAATCTTTGGAGAATTCTTAATCGATTACTTGTCGTGTGAGGAGAACAGTAACTAGGAAAGATGTAGGTCACGTTACAAAAATGGCAAAGCTTTGTTAGCCAAAATACACAAAATATGTGGCGAAGAAATTTGAGTTTCAGTGCAGATGCCCAGTGTTAAAATAAAAAGAATGTAGTGAAAGAGGTAGGCCTACGTGGTAGATAGTAAAAAACTTTAAAAGTTTGTTACTTCGTTGGCAAGTGATTTAAATGACAAAACAACTTAGAAAAAAATTGTATGTGATTCCGCCGGCTTCAATGCCTTGTAGCTGTACTACGTTCTGCATTGTCTGTTTTTATCAACCTGCGTTCTGCAGAGTATGTGTGTTCATACTATGGACTTCGTGTCTGCTCAAAACAAATAAATTAAATCAAATGATGAAAAGCAACCTTTCCTGTGGAGTTACCACTTTATTGTGCTGTTTTGACTTGTGCTGCTGGCGTGGGCGCAATTTGGTGGGGGACACGGGGGACGTGTGTCCCCCACTTTTTCAGACGTGGGGGACATAATATGCCATGTCCTCCCGCTTTTTTCTCTTTAGGTTTTGCATTTGGAGAGGTTTCAAATTATAGGTGATGTTTGCCACGTTTTGTGTGAAGAGCTTTGCATGTTTGATGGTGGGTCACACATAGCCAAGTTGATGTTGAAACAGAGTTTGGTGTGGTATCACTGATTCTGTTAGTTGATACATTTTAGCTTCGATAAAACAATTTTTAGAATTTTTCAAGTTTCTAGAGACGATGAAAGATGTTTAACTTCTTCTGTCCGAGATTTTACCCTTTGTGGTAGGCTATACTGTTCGAAAGATTATTTTCTTGTAACAGTGAGAGTATTACAGCCGCACATGTGAGAGACCTCTGTGCAGAAATGTAACTGGCTTTGCTGTAGCGTTGGTTGTCACGTATTCAGAAATAGACAGCGTACAACTTAATGATGCTAGTGTATATAATGTTAGAAAGTGAGATTTTCAGGCAAATCTCTGCGAAGCTTTTGCCGAAGACAAAAAGCAGTAGTGTTGTGGAGACTTAGTTTTGGGATGGAGAGTTTAGCAAAAGACTGTTTTCAACCATTAGTGAACAGGATTTCAATCAAATCGTTGGAGGAGTAGCTTATAGTATTTACCTAGCTGTATATTGACCTATAGCTCAAAACATAGGGACTTGACTCGGAAATAAGGATCAAATAAACATTTATCCTAACTTTTTGTAATGTCGCGACAATGGTGACCAACACATCCAAAAGATATTTTTTCCTTTACTCTTACGCTTTGCTCTTGTGCTGAATGCATTGGTTCGTAAGTCATCTGATTTTCTTGTATTTAACCAAACCCACAATCCAGCAATGTTTTCATTAAAGTGCGAAACATTTGCTTTACAGATGCATCACACCTAGTTTTGTTGGACATTCTTTTCGTGTCGAAGATGAAACTTGGTAGGCCTACTTTTTTGCCAATTCACCGGTGTGCATTTCGATTTAATCTAAAATATATTTTTGTGTCGTTATGCAAGTATAACTCTTAGAATGAAACTTGATACGGTGCAGAGTTATGTCTGGCCGGGATTTTCGGGTCGGTCTCGGGCTTAAGTTTGTTTAAATATTTCGGGCTGATTTCGGTATGGTTTATTGTTTCATATGACTCAGCCAACAAGCAGAAGCATCATAAAAGCCATCGCATGCAGTAAACCAACCGTTAGCGAACATTAGAGCAAGTGGAAACACAATGGCACAATAGTTGATCAGTGTAAACAAAGAGGGGCGTTATGTCAGATAGGATTGGCGAAAGACCGTGGCGGTCATCTAGTCAACCAACCCCGTTTATCATTTTTTGACAAGTGTTGAGAAACAACAGTTGGACATCAAATAAGCACAATGAAAAGAAGAACAAAAACAAAAAGCAAAAAAACGAATGAACGCAGAACGTGGTGAAGAAAATGTACAGGTGAAACCGCATGCCTATGTACACAGATGAGTGGATCGAATTTAAGTAAAGGATTTTGGTGTGGTTAGAATATTTTTAGCAATATAAAAAAATATAAAAATAGTACTAATAAAAAAGTAAAAAAGTTACAAAAACTAATTAAAGAGGTACAAAAGAAAAAAAGCAAAACAGAAAAAACAAAGGGTGTACTTATATGCCGAGAAGCATAGAATGTGCACACAGAAAATATGAAAAAGTAACGTCCACAAAAAATAAGCAGAGTTACAGAACACTAGAATGCACAGTATTTTGTTCTGGACAAGGGAAGTGTTGCTAAAGTTCATAATTGGGAATTTTTTTCATGTAGGAGGTGTTTCTTAAGTTTCCATTTAAAGATAAAGGTGGTTGAAAATTTAATATCGTCTGGTATTGAAGACGATACTTTTGGGCCTATGAATTTAATAGAACATTTTCCTGAGGAAGAGTTAACTCTAGGTAAAAACAGGTTTTTAGAGGTTGCTAGTCTTGTGGAATGATAATGGATTGAGCTGAGTGGAACAAAATATTTATCAAAATGATTTGGAAGCAGTTTGTTATGATAAGAGTGCATGAATTTGCCTACTGAAAGGCTATATAGTTTGGGAAGGCATAAGATTTTTAAGTGCTGGAAATGTTCTTCTAGTGATCCCGAATTAATTGGATTTATTATTTTTATAGCTTTATTTTGGAGCTCAATGAGAGGCCTGCATACAAAACTTTTTTATAACATTAAGTGTGAAGACTTTTTTCTTTCAGGACGTAGATTTGTTGTGCTCACCGCGGGGAGCTTCTGTGAGTGAAGTAATTGTGATTTTTCTTCAGCTAATTCTGTTTGCAAACACAGCTGCGTTCTTTTACTCTCTGCTGGGATTAGCCTCACACTGTTTTCGAGAAGGCGGCAGCGAGAAAATTAGCACGCAATGGCATTCCACCGAAAAGATCAATCACTCACGCGATTCTTGGCTTGTTTTAAGAAGCCTACAAGCCGGCTTTTCATATCTGTAGAGCTATCCTAGAAAGTTTCTTTTATGCTTACAGCGCCATCGTGGATAGTTTCGTGATAGTTTTTTTTTCTTGAGAAACATTATATTCCACACTCTGCAGTACTATCGTTGACTAACATGCTACGTTTGTGCCAGATTATGCCAATGTTTTGGTCAAGGTGGTTGCTATTTTCGGTGTGACAAACCGTTTACCTGCAACTACACCTGCACACAACATTTTTTGTTAGCCTACCCCGCAGTTGCGCCTATCTTAACTCTCTCGGTAAATTTGGCTTTCGGGCCTAAATCGGGCTTCAAAAATAAATGTAGGGCTCGAGCCGGGTTCGGCTTTGTGATTTCGGGATCGGGCCGGGTTCAGGCTTCATATTGAGGCCCTTTTACAACTCTCTGTGAGTATGTAGACAGGAGCCAACAAGGGGAGATTGAAAGGATACATCTTCCACCCACCAACAGTCAAAATAGATTGAAATCATTTTGTGAAGTAAGCTACGCTAATTTTAGGCCAAATGTTTTTGCTGCTGGTAAGAGGATATCAATGGAGATTTTGGTTGGGGTAGGGTTGCAATGCATGATGCTCAGTAGCATTAAAAAGATTTGTAGCTTTGTCAAAACACGGAAATGTGCAAGAAAAATGTTTATCGTCTTTGTAATGTTAAGCGACTTGAAGAACACATCAACTCGCGCTGTAAGCAGGGACTTAGGGAGCGCCGGGCCCCTGACCACAAAACTCCAAGCCACCCCAAATTGAAATATGAAACACTATACATCAGTGGAATTTTTGTCAAATATGAATGTCAAGCCCCCCCTGCACAAACGTAAGGCCCCTCTATTCACGACTTTCTGGTGACGGTTCTGCTTGTAACCACTTTCATGCAGACGGCCTGCATCTCTCACGCGCCCAGCCATGTTCATCTGTATCAAGTCTTTCACACAGCACTTTCTTACTCGGTCGGTGTTCAATCTTCCACTGACAAAAAGCTAACAACGCAAAACCGCCTGACACTACTGCAGAACTCCGATGATGCATTTCTTCAAGGAATTTGTAAATAAGGCCACAGGTTTGAGGCTGTAAATTCCGAAGAGGAAAGTGACAATGAACGTTTGCAGTATTTGGCCGTTTGCACAAATTTCGAATGATTTTTATTACCTTGGTATTTGGCTACAGGCCAGATATTTTGTTGCAGCATTATTCGAGGAGTTAGCTTTAATGGCCCCCCAACAGCTACTGCAATATGAAGGTAATCTTCTTTAAAAGGGGCCCCCAGCAGCCAATGAAATGTGCAAGTATTCTACTTTTAAACTTTGTTGAAAGGGGCCCCCAACAACAACTGTATTGTATTAACACCTTGCTTTCACAGGGGCCCCCAACAGCAACTATAATGTGTAAGTACCTTACTGTCAAAAAGCCCCCCAACAGCAATTGTAATGTGCAAGTATGCTGCTTTCAAAAGGACCCCCAACAGCAACTTGAATTGCTTTTAAAGCGATTGCCAATAGCAATTGTAATGTGTTAAGTACGTTGCTTTCAAAGCCCCCCCCCCAAAAGCAATTGAAACTGGTACGTACCTTGCTCTCAAAGGGCTCCAACATGTGTAAGTGCATTGCTTTAAAAAAAACAACAGCAACTGTAATGCGTAAGTACCTTGCTTTCAAAGGGCCCCCCAACAGCAACTGCAACGTGCAAGTACTATGCTTTCTAAGGGGCCCAAACAACTTTAAATGTGAAAGTATTATACTTTCAAAGGGACCCCACCACCATCTTCAACGTGCAAATAAAGAAAAGCTTCAAACCAACTTCTACACCGTAAAAATTGTGGGTTAAAATTTATTCCAAAAAGTTCTGAAAAGACCCTACCAAATAAGAGCAAATATCTATACTAAACGGTAACATCTTATACCAAATGATAATCTTTTATACCAAATGATGCTTTTTTTGAGATTAAAGTATTTGGTTTATTGATCATTTTATGAAAATGCCACAGTTGAACAGAAAATATCCAAGTGGAGCAGCAAAAAAAAGGAAAGAGGAAGAAAGAATAATGACTGATGAAAAATGTAGGCCTAAAGGTCTCCTGGACAGATTTGTTGCTGTTGCAGATGGTACTGGTGAGCCTACAGAGGAGAGTGCAGCTTCAAGCAACAAGCACCCAAATTGTTAATAGTAACTATGTCTGTCTGGTGCAGTGGTTCCCAACCGGGGTGCCGCGGCACCCTGGGGTGCCATTTACAGTGCCCAGGGGTGCCGTGGGCTAACACGTTTTTTTACCATATCATTAAAAATACATTTTCAAGCTGTCATCAAACCTCAAAGCAAATTGCTATGGGT
>Ga0210059_1001184_pt1 | contig 38333 bp, 22 predicted proteins | sample Ectturendosymbi2_FD_188042 | JGI IMG/M metagenome (GOLD analysis project Ga0210059, IMG submission 188042) | Ecteinascidia turbinata endosymbiont from Florida, USA - Sample 2 (SPAdes) (version 2) | ecosystem: Host-associated > Tunicates > Ascidians > Unclassified | place: Key West, Florida... | reverse complement strand
GGCCAGTTTTGCAACAAGGGGAGCTGTCAATGGTCTGTGTAGGACTTCAATGCAGTGGCATGACGTCACGCGGAAAATTTTGGGGGGGCCACTGGGGGGGCCAGGCAAAATTTTGGGCTGGCAGTGGCCCCCCTGGCACCCCCCTAGCTCCGCCCCTTGTGTTGCCAGATGCGTTTTGTAAAAATACCGGCCATTTTGTCAACAGTGCCAGATCTAAGCTGTGTCGTAATTCGCATGCGGCACTGGGAAAATAGAGGGACAATGAGTACATTGTTAAGCCACATTTAATCATTTGTCCGTTATTTGGCTGTCTCATTACATTTCGGTGTGTGTGTGTGTGATGTGATAATCGCACCAAGGATTGCGTCAACAGCAGCAAATAAATTTCCCTGTAGGAACTGTCCTGACAAGATTTACTACTAGAGTCATTATAATTCGAAAAATTCTGCGTTAGTTCTATTTGAAGTTACGGAAAATTATCTGTTTTCAAAAAACCAGCTTCGGGAACTGATTTCCAAAATACCGGCCTTTTACCGGCCTCTGGTAAATTAGCAGTAAAATACCTACCAGGCCGGTGAAATACGGTCCATCTGGCAACCCTAATTGCTGTGCATATCTTTGACGTCGTGCATCAGTGCATCAAAACGTCAGGTAAACATTATGACACGGCATCTAAATTCCGTTTGAATGCAAACCGCAGTTTCTTATATTTGTAATCACAACCAGAAATTTGATACTCATCTGAAATTGCCTGCCACGAGGATTTGATTGCAATCCACTGATTTTCTTACGCTCAGCTTGAACCTGTCTTATCCGGGTTTGTTTTCAAGAATAACTAAGATTTCATGAGGATCATCAGCCAGGGCCTTTGCAACAATCTGTCGCGTGGCAGCATCTTGCGGCCTCTGAACACTGGCATTGAGATTGAATTTATATCCCTGGCGACTGACTTCACCAGATCTGCCTCATGGCAGTGTTATCTATGCTGTCTGATTATCTGGCCTCCCATGGTTGTCACCGATACTTAGCAGTCGCAGTTCTTTTGCATTACGCGTCTCCACAGCTTGGGATATTGTGGTTGGCAATGAACAAGTTGTACTCATAGTAAGTGAGGCGCAGATCCCTTAGTAGTTGAAGTGACTCACTATCTCAACGAACCAGCGTCTATTCAAAACTCGGTAGAGGAGACCAATATAGAGGAAATATTGCACCGGTAAGGGTACGGTAGGTTTAACTACTTTAGAATTAGGGCAAAGGAAAGTCCAGCACAGGTTATACAGACTTAGTGTGGAAGATGACTTGACCTTTGGACTGTTATACATGTATAGAGCCTCGAATATGTATGCTTTTTAACAACAAATAGGCTCGGCCTTCCCATTGATTGTAGTGTAGAGCATGTTGTGTCACGTTTTCGGGTGTTTTTATTTCTTCTCTCTCTGCATGTGCAACAATTGTCGCATTGAAGAAGTTGTACAGTCGGTGGGCCACGGACCCTCTGTTTAATTTGAGGCATATGCTTGAAAAGGTTGAGAACCCTGCCCTGGCATGAGCAAGCAATTAAGCTAAGTGGTGCGGCTTACCGCAGACTGAAAGCAATCAGGGAAGAAAAATTTACGAAATGCAGGATCTACAGATGCATATCTAATGAAGGCAGAAAATACAGGAAGAACAAGTGATGTGCAAGGTGGCGAACAAGCAGAAAAATCAAGACAGATAATCGAGAACGAAAAATAAGCCGCGCGACCAAAAACTTGGAACGCGCAAACGGGATTTGCAACGATGTAGCAGTGCCTAGTTCATAATTTTAAGTGCAATAATATGGCAAAGCTCATGTGTGTGCGCTACTGAAATTTGCTGCACACTACTAAAATTAACAGAAAATCGTGGACCCCTGCTGTAATATCTACGTCATATGTAAAATGGCAAATGGTCAATTCAGGAGGAGGGGTGCTGGAATTGACTTTGCCTTGGACCCACCGGCAATTTATGTGCAGAAACGTGCGTTAACATTTATCATGTAGGCTACAGCTGGTAGGCAATTTTCCAAAATGTTGGTGCCACGGTTTATTGAACAGGATTGCGTCATCGCATGCGAACATTTCTTTTAAACTACGGGGGGGCGTTGAAAATTAATTCTTGCCTAGGACGCAGGGATGGCTTGTTCCCGCCCTGTCACACACTCATTGTACCCACGTTCCTAATCATAGCGGAGTGTTGTTTCAAGCATTAGGTCTGTTGAGTTGCTCGAGCTTTGGCGTCAGTTAGTTTCGCTGTTCCAGTGAAATACACCAGTTTTTGGTTGTCGCAGCTTGGTTTTGATTTATTCATTTTAGTGTTCAGTTTGTTTGCTTTCTCTACTCCTACTTCAGCTTTTCAATTTCCACCCGGAAGCATTTCTTGCAGATTTAGGACTGAAGATGCGTAGTTTTACTTGAAATTGATTTCCTACTGTAATGGTACAACTACCATCACATGGCGAAATGATGCGATAGTCACTACATATAAATATCGAAGCTAGCTGAAAAGTATTTAATACAGGGCAGACCTAAGCAGCATAGAGTGATCATGGCATGTGATCTCTACTGCTGCTCTATCGAAGAAGGCTTTCCCCGTGTAGCGCTTGCCCCTACGCAAAACTACTAAAAAAATCACCGATTGATTCCTTGCTTACCCCCATCGGGAAGAGTACTTATGAGAATGTGTAAGTTTAAATAATCGCAAAAAGATGAACGTAATGCCCAGTCGGCTTATTCGTCGAAAGTCTACATCAAGTCTAGAGCTTTTAATTGTCATCCACTTAGTTTGTGCGTGCAAGTAGATGCTTTAGAAAGATCTGTTGTCAAACGTCTTGTTGATTTCCTTGGAGACTGCTCCAAACATTGTCACACAGTCGCGATGTTATTTTCTGTCCTGACTGACCGTGGCCGGCAACTGCAGCCTTTAATGTTGTTCTGTACACTTCCCATCTCCATGAATTTGTCCAGCAGGCGTTTTATTGTGAGTCTGGTTGGAGCGTTTCAGCCTTTAAAGTCCTTCCAAAGTTGTCGTTGAGATTGGACAACTGATTTTGTCGCGAAATAAGCCTCTACAATCTTAATCCTCCCTGCACAGAATATCTTGCTGCTTGATCCAAAGCTGGGAAATAAAACTTTAGAGCTCTAATTATGAGTTACCTAGTAAACAGAAGCCTGGATTAATTTGATATGAAATAATAGCGATAATAAAATGGATGCATCATCTTGACCATCATGTATGGTACAGTTTTCTGCTTACGTGTTAGACTCGTTTCACCAGTTTCACTTGGTTCGGAAATCATGAGCTGATTAGTCACATGGGAAAGATTCAATAAAATGAGATAAGTCAGTGTTAAGATTTTTGGCTTTTTATGTATGAAATTTTAAAAAGAAAGTTCAAAATAAGAAATCTTCCTCATTTTTGATACAAAAATAACAAATTTGCTCACATTTATTCCCCTTAAACATTGACTGTACTGCACCGTGTTTTGATATATCGTAACGCTCGCATATGAAGAAAAAACTTTTTTTTCTCGTGTTTACGATGGCTTTTAGGCTCAAACCATGATATTAAAGCACCTTCTTTAGCTATTTCGTTTGCATTTGGCTCAGATAGGCTATAGTGGATCCACGGTTCGAACCCAATATAGTGATCATAAGTTGCTGCTTGCTGTCAGCCCTCCCTATATTCCTCTGGTTATAGACTTAAGGGAGAGAAGACTATGTGCGAAGTGCAAAAGTCAATTAAATCAGTTTTTTTTTAAGGAAAATGTTAGGTACCCGATATGGATCTTTAGGGACCCGATTTCTCTTATTCGAACGACCTGATTTTCTCTGAATCCGGGGACCCGATGATAATATTCTCTGATTCTAGGGACCCGATTTGAAATTCTAGGGACCCCAATCGGGTCCCTAAAACAGTTGAAAAAAACCTGATTGAATTTCATAAATTTTTTTTTTGTGTGCAGAAATGCGATGCTTGTCAAAAAACCGTCAATTTTTTATAAAAAAGTGATTTTGTTGTTTGCAGTCTTTAGACATGCCAACACTTATTGCGTTTGCAAAGGATACAAAAAATAACGCAACTGCTCTGACCTATTGCATGTTTTTCAAACTCAGAACACGACAAACAAAGACACTAATTACACGAAAACTTAATATATAAAGCTTTCATGAACCACTGCAAAATAACTTACACAACGTATACTCCACATTGTCATCTCTATTAAATGCATAATTAGAAGCACACGTCTGCTTTAGTCTTAGACCTGCTCCCAACTGACAACAGAGAATTCAAAAACTGTAGTTTAAAAATTAAGCTGTGAGATACTGGCATGACGTCATTTGTTTATCTTCAAAGTTAAATCTTTGTCTTGTTTATTGTGACGATATCCGGGTCTGGTTTTCCTGTCATGGATCAGATCGGAACATCACACTCAAAAATAAAACTGTGATTTGTTGATTTATTTCTTCACTTTACATATACCTCGCTTCTGGTAGATAACTAAGTCCACTGTAACTAACTGAACCTTCTTTTAGAAATGGATATTGACGAAATGTGGCCTTCGATAAAGTGTTGCTAGAATACTCTGTTGCGACTTGAATACAGCTCATGCGTAGACCATGTTCTCTTTAAAAGTATCTGAGATCACAACTACCTTTGACTCAGCACGACCAGTTCTCAATCAGATTGGAATTTAAACATCTGTAGTAGAGTTGTGCGTGAGTGTGAATCTTCGAGAGACTAAGCAGAGGTTTCTCGCCGGTGTCTGGATCAACATAATCCTTGTACGCGACCTCACGTAAAAGATTGTAACGAGGGTTTCTTTTGTTGATGTCTTGCGTGAACTTCGAAGTTGCCAGGACAACCGAAAACTGGCATTGATTTTTGATGGCCAGACACTCCAATGGCTCCGACAAATGTTCCATTATTTTCCTTCCTAAAAACTTGGGGTGTACAGCCCCAAGACCCATCATAAAAATTTTTTCCGCTTTTAGTTCTTCGAAAATGTCCCTCCTCATCCAAGCGTCAAACTTTATTTTCGCCCTCAGCTGGGGGGAGGCGGTCCTTGACAAAGAGTTGATGGCGAGTTGAGGCAAATCTGTCCCACGGATGTGACGCACGCTGCCGAAGGCGATGCCGACCAGCTTCCCGTTTTGTCGACAGTGGCATCCCAGGGTGCAGCTGTGCTCCAGATCAGCTTGAACTCGCTTCGTGTCATGAAAATACAGTTCATACTCCGGCACGCTAAATATTTGCCCCAGAGGGTTGTTCTTCGTGTAATATTTGTAAACAAACTCAGCCACTTCATCGAAATCTTCCGGTTCTTTGCAAGAAACCTCAAAACTTTGGAAGAATTTATCTTTTTCGTTTCTGTGTTTGAGTAACTTTGAAGTGGTCATCAGCTTTCGCAGTTGACGATACATCTTGAATTTTGACAACTTCGCATAACCAGACGCTACAACAGTGAACACACTATGAACATACAAAAAATTACTCCATTCAAGACATGAATGTTTTTTTTCTATTCACTGTATGGCGAGTGCCATCGTTAAAAAACTATTTTCACAAGTCTAGCCTGGCCTTTGTCATTATTATCTTTGTGAGCCCATAATGTGGCTTATCTATTGCGTCACAGAAAAACTGTGTAACTCTGTGCTAGATAATGCAATAAAGTGCAAGTAACAAAGATTGTAACTTGAAGAGCTCTTATAAAATACGTATGCCTACAATCCTTTTATCCGTACCGATTCCATAATCATTTTTTCAAATCTATTGCATGGATCTGTCCATGATATCTCCACTATTCACATCGGTTTTCTCTGACTTCTTTCTTCGTTTTTGTGCTCCACTTCTACATTTCCAGGGACATTAATGCAAAAAGATCATATCTGAAATGCTATTTACAAATATGTTGCAGAGTTGTATCTTGCAAAAAGTGATACATTCGAGATAATAAGTTCAAACCTGAATGAATTTGAAGCATCGCTGTGAAGCAAAAGTAGCAAAATACTCAATCGACAGAAGGGGGTAGGCCTACTCAACAACACTACGAAAAAAGGTGAGAATGAGGCAAGTGTGTTCCTTTTCAAAACAGACGTGTTCATAGACCACGTTCATAACAGATCCGTTCAAAACAGACCGCTTTCATAACAAATCCTTCATAACAGACAACGTTTATAACGGGTCTGTTAAATTTTATTCATTTTGTGGTAGTTTAACTACCTCTCCCGAATACCCTTGTATCACCTCATCTGCTGTATCCAGCTATTAAGCTGCAGGAAAGTCGAATGTAATTTGTTCAAAAATTGAGTTTCGACCGGTTGCTATTTTTGTATACTATTGTTTGAAATAGTAAACTACTAGCTCGTAATGAACTACATCGGGACAACTCTGAAATAACAAAATAACTACATGAGCTACACGCCCCCAGCAGGCTGAAGCTAATAATCACTTCATAACAGCTTTTATTATCACACATCTTGACTTACATGCGAGATTTAAAAATCAGTGAGGGAAAACAAACTGTATTTTATCAATACGCATTGATCAATGTCGTAAGCTTACAACAACGCAGGCTTATGATCACCTTGATCATCATTGCGTCTGTTTCGCCTGTTCTCCAAATAATGATTTTATTTGCTTTTAAACTTACTGGTGATGTTGCATATACCACTGGACACTTGTGTTCAGAAAGTTTTCCCCAAATGGCATTTTTTTAAATGAATTTTTCAAATTATGTGTAATGTCCTGAGCTGTGCATCGAGCGTATCTGATGATCAATAAATAAAAACCGTTGATCTTCGTTGACAATGAACACATGGGCGTCGGAAGCAGGATTTTGAAATCTTTAGCTAAAAGGATTGTTTGCTTAGTTTTGAGTGGGAAAAAAAACAATTCACCACTTTTTCCCACCCTGGAAAAATGTTGGAAAAATCTCCCTGTGGCTCCCTCCCTCCCCCGTTGGAAAAAATCCTTCCCACGCCCATGAATGAACGAAGTTGCTTTTTGAAACATCGAAAAGGATTCAAATCAAATCCTTAATTGTTGTGTGATTATTTTACTACTTTGCAAGACTGCCAAGTTTCAATATGTTCACAGGGTCTGCCATCATTCAAAGGGTCTGAACTCAAAGGGATTGGCATCATCACTAACGGTCGGAACCCATGAGAGAAATTCACCAGGGAGTAGGAGGACCGTTGCCATACCCCTTGGCTTCTGGGTTCCTCGTCAAAACTTGTATAGCTTGTTTGTAACCTATAGTATTCATAACATAGATAAAAGAGCTACCAAGATTTAGAAATAGATTAATCGTTATAGCCTACTGGCCACTGGCTTATATTAGTAATTTTGGGTTCGTTTACAGAAAAATTTATCATGCGTATCATTCAATTCTGTTTCATTTATTTCGGGGCATCTTTTCAAGGCACTCGGCAACGCAAGTGTTAAATATTTGAAAATTCCCGAAAAGCATCGCGCGCCGCACAAAACGCCCTCGCGGGCAGCGTGTTTGAGGCCCCCTGGGCCAAGCCCACCGAAGCCTTCCATGGCTACGGGTCTGCTTGCAATCTCGTGGTGGCAAAAAGCTTCGTGGCGAACCGGGGACCTTTGGCAACTAAACCCAACCTTGCAACTTCCACAAAAATTAAGAAACTCCTGTTCTTACCCCGGTCCAGCAAAGATACGAACACACACATCACGTGACAGAAACATCAGTCTTTACAAAATGCAAAAATAAAGTTTATTGGATAGTCTTCAAAAGCATAAAAAGCACGCGCGAACAGAAAGTTTGATTTTGTACCCGCCACAAGATGCTAGCTGTGACCAGTCAACCGTGACGGCAGCAGAGCCGTGATCGATTGTTCGGGGTCCAGACCGGGGTTCCAAATTTGGACAGAAGTGCGCAACCGCCACAAGTTGTCGGTGCTTGCAGCGGGAGGGGTGAGTCGGACTACGACCCCCCACAGTCTATTGCTGTTTTTGCTTCGAAAGCGAAAGAACATTTACAAGTTTAAAAATGAGCGTTTGCAGGCCAGTCACGTCATCGATTGTTACGTTTCTAACCCCCCCCCAGCACATTCTGCCAGAATAGGTCGCGACACACATCACTCAACTTATCACCCCCCCTTAGAGAACACACAAGCGTTCGTACTGTGTCCTTCGTCCCTTACTTCATCCCCAGAATACATGGCCGATAATGCTGCGGTGAATACCATGCGGTTCTTCGGTCACAAGAAACCTTCGTGTATAAATGCGCATTATTTGACACAGCGTTGCCATGACGACTCGGACACAAGGTTTTTCAAAACCTTATTCGAGAAGTATAGGTTTTTATGAGTAGAGGTTGTTCACGTAACAATACACTCACCTCGACGCATAGAACATCACCATGGATACCAAAAAAAAGCACAACAATAAGATTAAGCGGAATTGATAATAAAATAAAGTGTTTCACCGCAGGACAAAGCCAGAGAAATGGAAACGAAGCAGCACAGAACGGCAACAGCAAAAAGCGCTTTCCATGGCAACCAGTTGACGAACCAAGCATAGAATCAAATTTTAAGACTTTACGTCACCAACGGAGGTCACTGCTATAAGTGCGACGTCATTCGAACTGTTGAACCAAATCGAGTGACGAAATTCGAACTACTGAACCAGATCGTGTGACGTCACTCGAACTGTTGAACCAGATCGTGCGACTCCTGGTACAGTTGAACAAACCTCTGTGACAACCACTTGAACGGGACGTCCACCCCGATGTAGTCTTTCTGTGAAGGAAGCAATCCCGGTGATTAAAGCTTGAAGCAGAGAAATGTCCATGAGGCAAGCCAAGTGTAGTACAGCAGGTTTCAAACGCGGCCCTGCAGCGTTTCGCGTCATTGCCGATGAAGCAAGTTGCGGTCGCTAAGCGGCGCACGTGAGTTGCGCCGGGAAAAGAAAAACCGAATCAGGTCAAAGGTCAATGCAACTGTTCGCTTCGGAGAATCAGGGCCGCTCTTCAACATCACATTAAATATTTTCCCGGCAAGTACACTAAAAAGTTGCTTTAGAACCAATCAAGGCATTCGACATTGTCAAGCGAAACGTTATGACTGGGTTTTATTGAAGAACTTTTTGTTTCATCTTCCGACGACGAAGAGGAAGAAAACATGGAGGAAGCAGGTGGGAGAGGAAAGGAGGAAAATCGATCGGGAGGGCGCTTTCAATCGGGCAAGGTGGGAAAAAGGCACTGGGATTAATTGGAAGGTGATAAGTTGATCCGGCAACCTCCGCATCGGGGATGACACCGGATTTGAAACGTGAACTATTTAATTGTTTCTCCCGGTTATGCTTTCTTGTAAGCAGGGGTGGGGAACTTATTTACTATCACGGTTCGTATAAATGGTGGGTTATCGCTGGCGGGCCGAAAAAAACAATTGAATTATTGCAAAACTTAAACCTTTATCTAAACATGATGGATTCTCTTGACATACAATCTAAGTATCTGGTTGTCATGGAGCTTCGTTTCGACACGATTTTATACTCTACATTGGGTAACGAAAATTATGATGTGGGACATATCAAATGTCCACGCGTGTCGCAGGTTCCCCATCCCTGATCTAAAGCAACGAAGAGCAGAAAGAAAAAGTTGCTCCGTTTCATTCAATTCTTTTGCAAAGAATAAAATTTGAAATTGTGTCAGCCCCTCCTTCCTCCCCCCCAACCCCGCTAGTAAATGCGCTCAGGAATCGCTGGTTTCATTTCTGTTTCATGCTTTCCACCCCCACTTCGCCTTGTGATGTTCAACTGCTGTAATAATAAATACATCACATGTTCAATTGCCTACTGCGCAGACTTGCAGCGAAGACCTTACGACTAAATCAAAGCGGTTTTGCCCCCATGAATCAAACACCCGACCTGGTCACTCACATCCGCATGAGAGGGCACTCCCTGAATCGGTCGTCGAGTTATGAATGAAATTGCCTGAAAGCCACTTGAGTGGCTTTCGCCGTTTCTATGAGGTTGATACCAGCAAACAGTAAGAAATTCTTAAAGTGAATAGCTTCCAAAGAAGTTGTTAAAAATAATTTTTTCAGCTACTCACTGCAAATTATGAAAAAAAACATAGTGAGCGGTAAAAAAAACCTTTATTGACGTTTGTAGAAGTTTAAAAAAATATCAAACATTAAGGTTTAATAAAATACCCGAGGTCCAAAATCGACAATATTGGAAACTGTTGAAACGCTTGTAATGATAAAGTTAAAGTCAAAAAGCAAAACCTGTGCAACACCAGCAAGAACTTCGAACCACCAGCAGAAGACGATCTTCGCGGCACTTGAACAATTAATTTGTCCGAAGGCAAATTATGTGCAGGAACATCAACCTGGACTACTTAGGGTTTTTCGTCATCATGCCGCACGGAGAGATACGTTTTCAGTGCAAACAAATTTAAACATGTCTTTCGCGCGAAACTTTTGAAAAAAAATATCAGCAACAAAAAAGGTCAATGATGTGTCGCTACTAACAACGTAAGGACGCAAACTTAAACGAAAGTCCATTGTATTACAGGAAATCACACCAGTTAACATCCGAAATGTGAAGAACAATGCCAGTGCCGTTAAGTCAGCATCTGCCCAACACTTATAATCTACTTCACTAAGATGAAAAATAGCATCATTGGCAGTTTGGCCAAATATGCAGAACAACAAAAATGGGTGAGATCCGTCGAAAATTTAACTTTACAAACCTACGCACACAACGGTAATTAATGAAAAGGTTGCGCAATTGACGTCTAAATTATTTAAATTGCGAGGTTTAACTTGCAGACGAATGGCGTTTGCCGCGCAATGCCAGGCCTCTCATTGGACGATTAACAGAGTGGCCGACCAACAGAAACCTGGGACTTTCAACTGGGTTTTCGAGATTTCACAATGAAGTGACGACGACTAAAAATCTACATTTATCTTTTTTTTAAGCAGTAACTACATACAGTGAAACTACCTGTGTCGTCAACTTTCAAGTGTATTTGTCAATGGTTATGGAAAGGTTGTGCGAAACGGTATACCCGCAAAATTTTATACAAAACCATACACAGTGATAAACGCAAATATCATAATATTCCTATCGATGGACTTACAGCTGAGCACTCGAAATATGTTAGAGAATTTGCTTCAACAAACTTCTTTACATCTTCTTCAACAACCTTCCTTCTATCTATGAGATCCGACTTGTTACCAACCAATATTCCTGGATAGATGAAAAACTAGATGCCATTTTGGTTTCAAACGTCGTATCATAAGCATCGTCAACTCAACCGCCCCATTCCCCAGGTCGTCATTCAGCATCAGGTCTAACCCTTTAACGGCCGCGCCGGCCTATATACAGGCCGGTACTCTTTTGGCCATAACTCGCCAGATGCTGCAGCTAGAGAGGCGTTCAAACCCTCTATGGCAGCGTTTCTTAACCTTTTTCTACATCAGCACCCCTTTTGGTCACGCCTAAGCAGTCCAGCACAGTACATCTTGATCATATGCTTTGTTCATTCTCCAAAACAAAAACAACAATTATGGCAGTAGCATTGACAAAAACAACAAGAAAATAAAGGAAAGCTCATGGACAAACCTTTGACCGCCACATATGTGACCTTACCCAGCACCCCAGGTTAAGAAACCCTGCCCTACGGATTCAGCAAGTCTTCTAGTTCCGATTCAAGGAAAAATTTTCAGTTTTGGGTTTCTCTTGGGGAGACGCTATAAGTGGGGGGTGTTTTGCCATTTTTATGGCCTACTTTACCCGGCCGCAGGCGCCAATCCAATGGGCCAACGTTTTGGCCCAAATTTTTATTAGAAGCTAAGCTATCCTACGAGTCTTTAGAGCCCTTGATTGGCTTTCTAGCATATCTGGAACCAAAACTATGCCACAAAAACCAAAAAGTGGTCAAAACTTCTACCCCTACAAAAAGGAAAACTGGGTTGAATAACACCCAGTTTGGATATGGCCGTAACTCGCTAGAGAGCTGTTCAAGCCCTCCAAAGACTCGCGAAGACTTGTTGTTTGGACTGCAAAAAAAATTTCAGTATGCCTTGTAGGCATTTTTGGCCATGTTTACATAACCACAGGATGTTTTGACAGGTCTGTCAAAAAAACATTGGATGACGTCAACATCCGTGGAAGTTCAACAATCGAGCTGAATTCGTGACTCAAAGCTTTACTGGATTTGAATGGATTCTAGGCTATAGTACGAGTCTTTAGAGGGTTTGATGGACTTTCTAGCGTTTCTGGTTGAAAAGTTATGGCAAAATAAGCATAAATTCATTAGGGGAATCCTCACTAATTCCTTTGGAATTTCTTACAAGATTTGTGGCCTTCTGTCCATAACTTGGGCACCAGCAACGCCGGGAAGTCGATCTAGGGCTCTACAGATTCATATTCCAGCCTAGAATACAAGAAAAGTTTGAGCCACAATTTCGGCTCATTGTCCGGGCGATGACGTCATAAAAGAATAACCAAAAAAAGCAAAACCTTCCCTCATTCTAACGACACCCACCGAAAACCCCAAACCCAAAAGTTTTTCTTTCAGTGCAATCTCCAAGACTTTACGAGTCTTTCGAGAGTTCGAATAGCTCGCTATAATGTTCTAGCGGCGAGTTATCGCTATCCGAAATGCCGCCAGTGGGAGACTCAATGCATTTTCTGCAATTTTCCTAAAATGGGGTTTTTGGGCCATAATTTTGATTCCAGACATACTAGAAGGTCAGTCAAGGGCTCTATAGACGCGGCTGATCGTCTAGTTTCCAAATAAAGTTTGAACCCTAGAAAATGGCTCATTGGATTGACGCCCAGGGCCCGTCAAAGTTGGTCAAAAATTCAACAACATGTCTTCTTTGTGACGTCACCAACAGAAAACTCCACACTCAAATCAAATATATATATTTTTTAATCGAAACTAGAAGACTTGCCGAATCTGTAGAGGGTTGGAGCAGCTCTCTAGCTATAGAGGCTGGCGAGTTATTAACAAATATGTGCCGGCCTATGTATAGGCCGGCACGGTCGTTTTGAATTAAAACCACGAAGACCTCACATCAGACTTTGATCAACCATCCCTTTATCACACACTTAGAAACATTACTGCGTGTTCAATATCGCCGTTTTTGTTTTTGAGGTCAATTTATTCAAAACTTTGAACACCACTGTACCTGTCTCGTCGCCACGGGGGGGCTTTGGTGGGTTTATCCCCCCAGACAAACCCCAATCGAAATATTAACCAAGCCCCCCCAATCGAAATATTAAACACTATAAATCATTGGAGATTTTATCAAATTTTCAATATCAAGCCCCCCCGGCACAAACGTAAAGCCCCCCTAGTGAAGACGTCCTGGCGACGGTTCTGCACTGTACCTCGGAGGGAGAAAATTACCTGATCAACGGTTTCTGCTATGGCCCTTCGACCATAATCTGCATGGATCTGTTTAGCATTTGCACCAATTAATAACTTAGTGTCACCAAAAAACTTAAAAAAACAAACAAAAAGCAGACATAAAAAAAAGTACGAACTGTTACGGAAAGTCTACTCACTGACGTTGATTGGTGCGATGGAATGGGCGGAGCGTTGTCAGATTGGTTTGTAAATCCAGTAATGACTAATCTGTGCTCGAAGCGAATGAGTTGGCGCTGAATTTAAGCCTGGTCAAGCCGCGGTACATCAGGGCGCTGTGACAATTAGGTTCAACAGGAAGGAGCAAATCGTTTTTGACCGCTCTATCGCTCTCTGGTGTTGGCTCCTACAGCTCAACAATTTGGCTTTGACTATTTTTGCCTTGATTTTCGTGGAGAGCATGTTTCTGAGTGTGTTCTTTTGCGTATTATAGTTTTAAAACGACAGCACCAGTGCGCTGTGTCGCGCAACTATTGTTTGGAGCTCGCATGTTGGTGCGCTGCAGCGCTGAAAAGTAGTTTAGCGAGTCTCGTGTATTTCTGGGTGCGTCGTTTGCCAATGTTTTGCAACGTTATTTGCTTTTGTTTGTTTTTCTTTTTTCAAGTGATTAAAAGGAGCGTGTTAACCAAATTTTCTGCTGAAAACCTCACGTGTTGCGGTAAGTAACACGGATGATAAATCCGTCAGGAACTGTAGATGTAGACTTGATGCAGCAAGCAAATGTTGAACGTGACTTGACATACTCATAGTTCACGACAACGGTCATTGGCAGAACAAGGTTACTGAAAAATTATTGGCCATGACATCATTAGAGATCATGGACCACAGTGACAAAATGGTGTTTCAATTTAATATGAACAGCTGTTCTACTTATATAGTGGGTCGCGAGATCTTCCACCCTGAGTCGCAAAATAATTTAAACTTACATTTTAGATTGGCCATTCTCATTACACAGAGTAAATGCAATCATTTACTGTTTTATGTGCTAAGTTTCATACAATTTTGTGCAAGAAAATCGCCACTGTCTCTAGTAGTCTTGAAACCGATATTTAATGATTAAGTATTTTCCACAACATTATCAGCTCCAGAAATGATTGGGTGGCGAGAATTTAGAACAATTTTAGGGTCGCGCCAAAAAGTATTTGTGGACCCCTGGTTTATGGTACAAAAAGGATGACAAACTTCTGCACAATGTGACCACAGGAATTGGGGCAACAACGCTACCATAAACCAGATTATTCAGAGACTTATGAACGAAAAAGTGCATTGTGGGAAATCGAAATGAAATCGTTCTTAAAGGATAAATCAGAGTATATACCTGGAATTGTTTTCCCAGGTTCGAAGTATTGCTTCAGCTTCTTCAACCATTTCTGACACGCGGCGAACGACTTGCTGTTTGTGACGTCAAACACAAGGACAAACATCCCAATCTTCTCCCAACTCGCCTCGCACAAATCAGAAAAGACATCTTTGCCCCCAGAATCAAAAATAACCAGATCCTTAAAAAAGGCAGAAACTAGGTTTTGATACCCATCAATTAGCCATACTGCCTGCAACACTTCATTAAACACGGAATCAACACATGCATCACACACAGAGACAGATACACATGCTACACACACGGACAGATAGACATGCTACACACACACACACATGGACAGATGCACTAGAACAAAACGAATCAGACACAGGCAATATGCAACTGCCGTTAAACAGCCCAGGCAGTTCTTTGGTTCATGTCTTATTTTCCCAATTTGTCTTTTTTCCAATTAATGGCACAGGGCGGACTTCCGGAAAACCTCAGTATGCTTTAAAAACCTAACGTTAATTTATCAAGGGTAGCTATCATTGTGGAAATGCAAGTTTCTAAGTAAGCATCCTGTGTTGTGGGTTACTTTACACTATTAAGAACTAATTTTTTAATCACACTGTTTAGTGTCCAAATAAGGTTGGAGTTTACACAACGTGATACTGCTGGTGGTAATTTTTTGTTGAATGCTTGTTCTTGAAACAGTCACATCAATTTTTATATTTAAACTCGTTGCAAAACCAACTTTCCTGTGCAGTTGATAAATTCATTTCACAATGCAAATGGATGCACAATTACTCTAGATATAATTTTCAAAAAGGTTCAACAGTCACTTAAGTTAGATGCAATCTACAGTATATAATGAAATATAATTACAATAACGAAATATTTCAACAACTTATACAATTTCAGGAGTAGAAGTAAAACATTTTGTATTTAAACACTCCATAGCAAATCACACAAAAACATATCATGTTTAAACATTACAAATGAAAAGTCACAAAAACATAAACTTAATGTGAAACTGACAACAGAATCTTTTCCGTTTTCACCAACATCCACAATTTTTTGCAGCAATTCAACTCCAGGTGTCTGAAACAATAATTTTCAATTGGTGTAGTAGCAACAAGACTACAGCAGGACAATTTTATTATTTGCACAAGCAAGAGCAGGACAATTTTGTTATTAGCATAAGCAGCAGTGCTGGAAGGACCAGCAACTGACCTGTAAGGGCTGCTGCTCAAATGATTTTCTGTGCAGCAACAGGCAGTGTTTCAAAATATGATCCCTTTTTATTTAATTTAGTGGTCGACTTTTCATTGATCTCAAATTTAATGACATGTTTGAAACTAACTGAAATGTTAGTTTTTCTTACATTTATTTTTTCTGTAATAGCATTTACTCCAACAGAAAAGGTGGTTTGTGTGAGAGTGTAAGCTTGAACACAGTCAAACAAGACTGTGCATTTATATATTAGAGATTTCTATACAAAATACCAGCTGCAGTAAGGACTGAAAAATGGTACAAAGTTGACAGAGGGAGATTGTTTGTGTAGGGCTAAGGATCTGAACAACAGCATCAGAAGAAACAGTCAAGCAGTTCAATAAACATTAGCAGAAAGTCCCTTAAGAGCAAATCTGGAAAGCCAAATACCTCCAACAACAGATTGGCATGTTGTCACAAAATGGCACCCAACAAACACAGCTCATTCAGGCCTTAGAAACGGATGAAAAGCAAAAGTTGAGGCACAAATGCCCCCCAATATTGATTGATTGATATCCAAAAGAAAATTAGTGAGGACAGGTTTGGTAGACATCTTGCTTTCAGTGATGAGGCTATGTTTCACATGAATAACAGAGCCATTAAGCCTAGTGTTTGCACTTGGAGAAAAGAAGCTACCACATGTCACAATTGAGCATATATGTTCTGTTCCATCTACAACTGTTGCCAGAAAGTTTCCAATATGGAGGCTTTGTCTTTTGCAGGGTGGCTTTGTGGGCTTGACATTCTAAAAATTGACAAAAATTTCCTTGATTCATAGTGTTTCATGTTTTAATTTGTGGGGCTTGGAGCTTTGTGGGGGAGAAGCTCACCGAAGCCCCCCCGTGGTAACGGGACTGGTTCCATCTCTAAGAATCATCTTCATGGTCCATTTTTCTTTAATGACAAATGTGACTGGTGATGCTTATTTAAAAATCCTTCACATCTAGTTGTTTGGTGAGATCAGCAAATGAAGATGAACAATTCAACAGAATGGAGCTCTAGCTGAGTAGAAACACATTGAAAATGCATATCTCTTAAGAGATGGATAGGGCATGCTAGTAACAAAGACATTGGGCTGTTAAAATTGCCACCATCACCTGATATGAAACATTGTACTTTTTTCTTATGGGATTATGCGTTATGCAAACATAAATAGTCTATATCTGTCTTCTTCCAACAACTTCAAAGGAATTAAATGGAAAATTGCTCATGCAGTGGTGGCTGTTACCACAGATGTGCTGCACTGGTGGCTGTTACTGTATTACAGATGTGCTGTATTGAATTTATGGAGCTAGACCATTGACTTGATCTGTGCCAAGTAGCAGGTCAGGTACGTATTGCAAACTTGTAGAATTGTTTATAAAATTCACATTCAATTATTTCTATTAATCTGATTTTATGATGTCTTGTTCTACCAAACACTAGGCCTTTTTAATTTCATACGCCCAGAGTTTGTAGTCACTCAGGTATACAGATCTTAAATGCATACCTCTGAGTAACTTCAAAGAAATTTGTTGGAACACATTGTAGATGAGCCTTTTGAATGATCAATGTAAAGCAAAGAGTGAAATTCAAAATCCATGTTACCAAACTTCGTGAACAAATCTGCTGTTGCATAACCAATGAAAATAAGAAAATAGTATTCATGTATTCGTATGATGCACAATTAGCAGGAAGTTCAACAAACATTTTACACACACTTCACAGTCTTTTATTGAATATGTCACTGGTGAACCCTTCACAACTACACAACATTAACAAATTACCATGGTGTAATTTTTGGGAAATGTTGTTCCATCTGCCACAAATGCCTGGCTAATTGCACTTTTTCCCACTGTGCAATCACCTGCAAAAGTTATGATATCATTGTAAAATCAATGCAACACCTGCATTGGAGTGAACTGTTGTTTCAGTAGTCATCACTGACAAATAAAAAACACTTCATTATTTTTCCATTAGCTATTGCCACAACCATAAAATTCATCATCAACTGTATTAAACTTGATTTAAGTTTCTGCTGGTAAACGCAGTTTTTAAACTTCAGATGAAAAATCATATTACAAATCAGAAACTTAACATAAATGTATTAAGACAACTATTGTATCAAATCAATGACAACTAGAAAAAAGCAAAAATGCATTAAACATCATCATCAACCTCAAATCCAGTTTTGAAAATAGACCCCAAATTCACTTATACTTTTTGTTTCAGTTATTTGTTTATTTATGAATTGTCAAGATTCAAGTCATGAAAAAATATTGTACATGAAAATATTTTGGGGATTGGGATGCGTAGTGTTATGTTAAATCAATTTCTATGAAAAAAATCGCTCGATTGATTTGCTTGTGTCCCATTTGTGGAGAGTATGTAGTTACCTGATTACAGATATGTGCAAGCTTGAACTATCACAAAAAAAAACAGAGCCCAGTTGGCTGATTCCTCAAAAGCTTACAGAAGAACTAGTGCAAACTGTCAAGAGTTAAAACAGAACCACAAAAAAACTAAGTAAAATGTCAAGACATTACTTCAAAATGCAATATCAGTAATAAGTAAGCTGTAACATCATATTTTTTAATAATTTTCATTGGTTTGAAGTAGGTAGCTTTCCAATGAAATTGATCGCAACCTGATTCAAGTCTTAACCAATTAATTCAGCAAAGGCAAAACACAAATTATCATGATAACTGCAATAAGATGAGCATATGCTATGCAAGTGAACAACTGAACATACATGGACATATGCATGCCTGTAATTGAAGGCTTTTTATGATGATTACATTAGGTAAAAATTAGGATGTGAAAACAGAAATAATATCCATTGATGTATTTTGTTTAGAATTCAATGTGAAAAATAAAACTATCCTTGACTTCCATGTCAAATGCAAAATCCCGGAATACATGAAAAATATCTTGCGAAAATGCAAAATATGCTCAATTTTACCAAGGAACACAAACATACAAGAAACAAAAGAATTTTGAAAAAATAAAAGAACACAAAGAAACAACAATAAATAAAAATCTTAGAATGACAATAAGCAGTTGGCTATTTAATCAGGAATCAAGGAAATGAAAACTTAAGAGTCACAAAGTATTTCAAACAGCATTTCTTAACTTGTCTGAACACAACTGCACAAAAAATTACTTCACCACCTAAAATCATGAAATAAATTTATTTTTGAACAAAATCATATGTGGTGCCAACACAATGCATTGATCAAAAGCTAAAAATGTCTTTAAACATATATCACTAAAATTTCTAAACTGGTTTCCTTCAACTTAATGGTAAAATACACAATCTCTTCACATAAACAATCGTGGTCTACACAAATTTGAGTTATAGGGTCACACCACCAGTATGTGGATGTAAACATGAAGGTTTCTCTAAATATGCTATTGCTCAACAAGTGCATTAAATAACATTTTTCCAGTCTAACAACACTTAGAAAAAATCTTTCCCTGCAATCTGGATCGTTCACTATCTGATTTCATTTGACATATCCCAAGTTACTCACCAGCAACCAAACCCTTGTTCTACTCTTAGTACTAACAGTAAGTGGAAGGCACAAACGACACAGAAACCATGGAAGAAATTAATGATTTTTATTGAAAACAAAGGAAAAATTTCCAAATTATTTGTTTTTTTCATGTGTTTATATAGCAAAATTATGACAAGACTATTGCTATGCGTTCACAATGTCTGACCCTAAAAAACAAAACTCATGATTTTCTCACGTAAACATTGCTGCATTGCTCAGCTTGTTCTTAGTTCTCCAGATATTCACATGCTGGCTCTTGCAGCTTTTTTTAATAGCCTTCTATCTTCTTAGCATGTACCTTTTGTCCTTCCACATTTTATGACACTTTTGGGATATAGCCCACATGTGTACTTGGCGGTAGTAAGCAGATGAAATTTTGTTGTTTTGATGTCAAATAGATGTGAAGAGTATGCCTACTAATAAATCACCATGCGAATAATATTTGTGAAGTAGATGAGTAAATATACCATATTTGTTCAGTGGTCAGCTGCTTTTGATTATAAGCTGCACGAAATGGTGCTAAAAAATGAATGTAAGCCGCCTTTAATTGTAAGTTGTACTTGAACACATGTTACCTAAGTATCTGAGATACTTTCGTGTACTAGCACGTTTTGCGTTTAAATGGCAATCTTGGTAATGATGCTTCACAACTACAAATGCCTTCTGTTCACCATAATCCTTCTTGCAACAGAGTGTGCATGTGATGCTGTAAAGAGAAAAGATCGCAAATAAAGAATTCAGTCAACAAAATGTACCCAAGGAAAGACTGAGCGTCATTTAGAACTTCTGATAAAGTGAAAAAAAATGTAAGCTGTCTTTGATTGTGAGCCACCCTTGATTGTAAATGCACGAAATAATGAAAAAAACGAAGCTATGGTTTGCAGTCAAATAAATACGGTTGCCAAGATGATTTGAAGAAAGTGCTTAATGTGCTCTGAAATAGATCCACTACTTTCACAAAAGCTAAAGCAAACTTTAACATTCTGAAGCCAACTTAATGATGATTGGTTGATTGATTTGATGATAACTGCTGATTGATTGTTTGTTTATTCAAGGTTGATTGTGCCTCAGAGTCACTACTGTTTTGTGATTGAGTTTTTTTATGGATCATTACACTTACAACATGGAAGGTGGACAGAAATACAAAAATACATCATTCCTCAAAATTTTGTGACACTCAGTTGCATTACTACACATTTTAATCTGCATCTGATGCATCGGTTTTAACACATATGATACAGAACAGTCCTTAACACCTTTGCAGCCAGGAGATTCCCTTTAAATCCTGCATGAGCAACATTTCTTACGTTACTTTTTGCACCACCATAACTTGTCACCCGATTGAGCTAAAGAGCTATTCAAGCCCTTTAAATACGCAGGATGTCTTCTAGACTAAAATGATAAAGAAAATTAACTTTCAACTTAAACTTTTTTCAACTTTATAGATTTTTAAAAAAATTAGAAACTTCTATATGGGTTTTTTGTGGGTGACATCATAATTGGGGTAGGTTTACAGAGTTTTGGCTGCAGTCACCGGGCCTTGGGCACCACCACCGAGAACCAATTTTTTGACTAAGTTTTTATTAGAAACTAGGCTATAACATGAGTCTTTGGAGGCTTTGATCAGCTTTCCAGCATTTCTGGTTCAAACGTAATGCTCAAAACCCCACTTTTTTGAATTTTTGTAATTTTTCTTTGTAACACTTTAGTATCTGGTGGGTTGAGGCTAAAATCTAGCAGTTTGAACACGTTTTTGGGTGGGAATATTTCCACTGACAATTGTGCTAAAGAGCTGTTCTAACCCTTAAAGTATTTGGCAAGTCTCTGTGCCTGAAATAAAAAAAATTTTGATTTTAGGTTTCAGGTTTGTGAGTGACATCATAAGTGGAGTTGCTAAAGGTCTTTTTGGCCCACTTCATCTGGCCCTAGGCCCAAACTGCTAGATGTTAGATTTCATTCCTGCTTTTATTGGAAACTAGGCTAAAATCCAAGTCTTTTGATACTTTGGATGACTTGCTAAGGCTTCAAGTTCAAAAGTTATGAGCAAACACAACAAAATTACTAATTAATCCAACAATTCGAAAAATATTTTGTTTATTTTGCAGCACAACTTTTGAACCAGAAACACTAGAAAGTTGATCAAGGCTTAAAAGACCTGGATTATAGCCTAGTTTCTATTTAAAACTTGAGCGAAATATGTCCGTCTAGCAGATGGGCCCAGGTCAGATAGCAGCAGCTAAAAATGGCCAAAAACTACCTCACTTATGACGTCACTCACATAATAACTGAAACACAAAACCAAAAATTTTTGTTTCATTGCAGACTCAAAGACTTTCCGAGTTTTTTGAGGACTAGAACAGCTTTCTAGCGCAATCAGCTAAGGAGCTATGCGGTTGGTAAGACAACCGAAATATGCTTGATTTTAGGCCAATTTCCAAGTACAGTGTATTTGTAGACTGGCAGCCAAAGTGTTAACCAACTTTGATCCATCAAAACTATAAAACCCCGAGCTTTAAATGACATTCAATCACACCCTGAGTCATGTGACCAGGTATCATCAGCATCATAACTGCTTCACTACGCTAACCATAGTCAGAAGCAACAACGAACAAGGTGCATATCAGTTTTACTTTGAACACTTTCAGCTGCATTCTTGCTCTTGGGGATGATCTCTACTACACACTGTGTTAGGGTGTTTCTTTTCGACATTAACAGTACCTAGTACTTGACTTGTGTAGTCACTGATGGTTACCTAGATACTGTCTAAAAAATAAATTTTTAATGGACAGATTGATTTAATTGTTGTTTCATATTACTCAGCTATAAACACTCAGTAACAATACAAAGAGCCATCATGCAAAAGAGTAGCCAATGATCAGTGGAAATTAGATTAAATGAAAACACAATGGCAAAATAACTTATCGACCTAAACAAAGTCCCTAAGAGTGTTACTACGCTATGGCACTTTGGATAAATTGAACCATGTCAGCCATCTCTAGTCAACCAACCCGTTTATGACGTGCCCTGTAAAAGACGGATATCCGCCACGAGCAGATAAAACCAAAATTTTGCAATGAGTAGTAACACCACAACATGAACAGAAATATTATTTTTTGCTAGCTTATGCTTACTTTCAACCACCATCCCTCTCACAACATGATTATTCCATTTTTGACAACAAGCTCCAGTGGGACCAAAATAAAGGTTTCAACAGTTGTGGAAATATAAAAAATTAAAACATCGTAACTTTTAAGTATTACGTGACAGGTAAAATTGTATAAATTGCAATGACAAATATTTGTTTATATTCTGTTTTTACCCTTATTCATTGTGTAACGAGGTATTTTTCCACTCCGGTTAAGTCATCACATATCCGTTAATGATATTCGCTCTGATGGACATCTGTTGTTTACATTGTACTATTTATTACCCTTTGCCAAGTTTTGAAAAACAATAGTTGTTGTTGGAAGGATATCACAGGGTTCCCACACATTTTTAAAAATTATACTTTTTCAATACTTTTTCAGTACTAAATTTAAAAAGTTCAAATTTCAATACCATTACTTCTCTTTAATTTTAGAAATTCTTAAATCATGAAACTCAATTTTGCACATAGCATGATAAATAATGAAGGCAGTGGCTATAGCCTAGATATGCCTGTGGATCTTGAAATTTGAAAACTTATTCATACGCCATCTGTGATGTAATAGTAATGCACAACGGGAGTGCAGTACTCAGTAGGCTTGGTAAAAAAGAACTAAACATGAAAGATAAACCCTAAAGCTAACCTTAACCCTAAACGTAGCCCTAATCTGACCCTAACCTAATATTAACCCCTAAACATAACACCTAAGCCTGAAAACAAGTAAAGAAAAAAAAACGACAGGAAAGCCGGAAGGGTGAGAGTCAAACTGAAAACCGGTCCATTGGCATAGGAACCGCAACACATAACCATTACGCTACGAGCAGCATGCCGTTTGCCTGACAAACAGACCACTTTCCTTTGTTCATGTTTATTTGAATTGCATCAGGACAGGCGTATCCATAATCACTTCCAATAATGAACTCCTTTGCCTTCAGTAAAATTCTACTCAGATACATCAAATTTCTTTCCATTTAGAATTTCGATACTTTTTCAACACTTATAATCACTAATCAAAAATGCATATTTTGGTTAATTTCAATATGTTTTCAAGGTCTTGGAAACCGATTTTGAAATTCAATACTTTTTCAATACTTTCAATACTGCGTCGAACCCTGATATAATTATAAGTACACTTAGAAAAACAAACAAACAACCAACGTCATGATAACATTCTGAAGAAAAGTTATAGAAGAGAGCATGCCTATTATATGTATGTACACAAAAAGGAGTGGTCCAACTGTACCTCCAACGTCGACACGCAGATGCCAAATCAAACTCAAACTGTACCTGCAACAACGCACTTCCCATGAAGAACCACCATTTTTGAAAGATCTTTCTCCTTTTAGACTTAAGCAACAGAAGAGAGTTATGGATCAAAAACAACGCTCCCACAGCACTTGCACTTGCAGCACCACACAACCGAAACTACTCAGTAGTCTCTACGGCAGTCCTGCACTACAGACTTTAGCTCTAACAACGAAAAAACCTAGAACACCAAGCAACTAGCAAACAGTATTAGCCAAACAAAAAATGCGTTTACAAATTATCCCGAGCGCTAGAACAATTTATGCAATACGCTCGTTGCCCATGCATCCGGGGTGTCGGAGTCCACATCGGGAATATTTTACGTTTTCCTTTCGGACCGGATCCGGGCTAGGAGTCGAAAATTTGTGAAAAGCCGGAACCGGAGTCAATTTTTGATTTCAGCAATAGCAGGAGGTTGTGTGGACATTTCCAAAAAAAATCGTGGGCGAACTCCGGTTGGATCCATGGTAGCCGTCAGAGGTGTTCCGGATCCGCAGTGCCGCAGTCGACTCCGACAGGATTCGGCGTTTTTCTTTCGTACCCGGATGCGGACACAAAATTTTGTGAAAAACCGGACCCAGATCAAGAGTCACTTTTCAATTTCGGCAGGAGCAGAAGTCTGTGTGGTAATTTCTTAAGTAAAAACATGGGTAAATTATGGTTGGACCGATGGTTGTAGCCAGGGTCTGAGCAGGAGTCGGATTTGCAAATTTGTGAAATTGCCGGGAGGATCCGGGCCGGGATTCAAAAATTTTGGAACAGGAACGGAGTGGGAGTCTGAAAAAGTGACTGCGGCCACCTCTGGTAGCCGTCTGAACAAGAGTATGATTCTCACAATTGAAAAATTTCCAGACTCATATCCGGTGTCAACCAAAATTTCTGACTTCATGCCATGTACGGATGCACAGAGTAATGGTATACACATCAAATACGCCCGGAAAACTGATGATTAGGGGGTAGGGTTTGTGTTTAGGTAAGCGTGTCAGGTTAGGGTTTGGGTTAGCGTGAGAAAAAGGAGAATAACTGAAGTCTAGGAATAAGTCCAAAAATTTTCATTGGTAAGAGTTTTTCCTGTACTATAGCTTGTTGTGGGTACGTGGCATCTAACCAATATGTTTTAATTTAAGCAACACATATGAAAAAACAATTGCCAAACTTTATTTCTTCATTCTGAGAAGCAAAATAACTGACAAGTAACGACAGGTCAGAAATTTCACACATGTCAGAAATTTCGCTTGACACCGGATTAAAAAAATTTGGAACAAGAGCGGAATCGGAGTTTGAAAAAGAGACTCCGGCAACACTGGCTGCCACTGTGGTCAGTCTCGTTAAAATCAGATTGTTGCTTTCTTCATCATCAGATAACATCATTTGTTACGTTACAATTTCATCTGAGAAAATGCTTCTGTCACCAATACTTAATAAAACCCAATGAACCTCGTTGAATCCAAAATATGGCAAAGTATCGCTATAAAATGACGGAGTTAGTCATGCGTTACGTAAAATGTTAAATATTTCCAACGCAGAAAAAAGAGCTTCTTCAGTTTGCAACACACATGAGAGTGAGAGATTGATGAAAAGAACTCAAAAATAACACTGGTACACAAATAACACTGGTATACAAAGAAAAACTTTTTTGAGTTGTTTCAGATCTGTGAACTGATTTTGAATGTTTCGAGGCTGCTGAATTAAAAAATGAACTCAGTTTCACACTATCGCGCCAAGATTTTTTGTAACATCACAATATCTGTTCAAAAATGGCAAAAGTGCTATTGAAACCCTGTCGTTATCTCCTTTAAATGATTGTAACAGCAATGAAGATATTTTTAACACTTTCAACACCATGCCACGTTCCAGAACGTGCAGTTATTTACGCAGATCTTTACACCACTTTCCAGAAAGTCGCACAGTTCTTTGTGCAGATTGCCAAGCGACGTTCCAGAATGTCTAACTGTGCATGGAGGACTTGCATTGAACACAACTGTGGTGATCAACGTGACTCCACGTGCCAGACACTGTGGCATTGCGTGTTAACTAGTTGTTCCTCTTTATTAATACTGACAAAAAGGGCTTCACCACACAGATCAGGGGTTCCCAACCTTTCTCTGACCATGTACCACCTCAGCATTCTGACAGATGAGCATGTACCCCTTCAGCATTTCGAAAGTTAAGTATGTACCCCTTCAGCTTTTGACAGATGAACATGTACTCCCAAAAAATTTTATGACAAAATATTTTACATAAAGCATATAACGGCTTTTGAAACAACAACCACTGATACATGTATAAATGTTTGGAAATAAAAGTTATGTAAATATATATTTCTCTTCTATTCCTAAACTTAAGCGCTCCCAGCCCGTTCGTGGCAGCATAAAATAAAAGAAACACTGCAATCTGATGCTTTACTTGCAATTATCTCATTCCAAGGACAAAGTTTCCTTGCTTTTGCTGCTGAAAATTTATCGATTACTTTGTCAAAATGCTGATAAGATTTAAATGTGTCACATATTTCAACCTAGAAAATATCTAACGCCAGTGACTCTCTGTCGGAAGTTTTGCTAGTAATTTTGTGATCTGAATTTCGATAATATGTCAAAGGAGATGCGCAGTGTATAGGTGAAATTACACAAAACACAGGTAGCAGCTGAAGCAGCGGTTGGGCAGGGGTCAGTAAAAGTATTGAGGGAAGTGCAAACTTACAAAAAACAAAACGTCTTCACCAATATGTTTGTTTCTGTTCAACAACAATGCTGACATCAAAAATAATAACAGCGAGTGTAGAAAAACATTATGAATCTTGTGGGTGCGTGAATAGCTGCAATAAATCTGTTTCAGCTAGATCTTGTTAACCATGAAATCCCCTATGATACTGTGATGAAAAGTTAGCTCCGACCTCATTGCTTCCCTTTTGAAAGAACAGGGGAAGCAATGCCCCCACTCTCAGCGCGTAACTGAGAGTAACTGAAAAGTACACAATTGCAATTATAATTAATACATTCAACGCTGTTGCCCGTTTGCAATTAGAAGTTTGTAAAAGTAGTCAGGATTTATTTAAACATCCCACGAATAAAAATCATCATAAGTACCTTTAGAACCATATCAAATCCATTGCCACATCAAATCCATCAAATAATTTCCTTAACATCAGATATGTTGTCGTAACAACATACAAAAGTTTTTCACTGCTGTGAAAGCATGCGCAGTTGCATGCACTGTGAATGCTGGATTCTCGTCCATTGTGACGCAACTATAGAATGAGAACGAAGTGGGAAAGTTCGCAACCCTGGCCATCTGAAAGCATTGTGACGCAATCGTCAGTCACACCACATGCCGGTGCTGGTTGCTGGAGACGCAAGCGACGCCTTTAAAACGTCGTTAAAGTTTGTAATTGCTCCTTTTGTGAACTTTGGTGATCTTGATTAGATTTTGCAACTAGGCATCAGCGACTGGCATTCGACATTTTGTAAATCGTAATTACCAGCATCCGCTGGCATTTGGCATTTCGTAATGACTACGTGACATTCTAACCTTAATTTACGCCCTCAAAATGCTGCGCCTGGGGACAGATGTCTCCCTTTCCCCCTGGCTACTCCACTGTTTCAAGACAGAATCATAAGTTTGCTTCAAGTTATGCACACAGCCAAATATCTTGAAGTCGAAGCAAGCTACAAAAACTGTCATACTGACATATACTTCAAAACAAAAACTGTAGTTGCACATGCTGCAAAATATTGAACCCAGTGCCGTATTTTTCCAAGCATTTAATTCAGTCATACGCACCTATACCGGTAGCAGTATCCAATGCTTCGAAGCCCGAACTGCTTCAAAGTTTGTCGCTGATGCTCAGTTTTTGCCGAACTACCGTGGAACATATCGATCAGGTCAAAAGCAGCCTGAGCTAAATCTTTCCTAATGCTGCTAGCTTACCGCAAACAAATCATCCAAAATCAGCGCAAAACAGTGAGTAGAGCAGTTACTATCAACGTGTGCTGATAGAAGAGCTCTTGCAAATTTTTTACTTTGGCCACTACTCACGCCAAAGTAGCGAATAGTGATGGTAATAACATGGTGATAGCTCGCTACCGCATCTGTTATTTTTTTCAAAAAAGAGCGACGCTCCCGCTGACGCTACTGGAAAATTAGCTCGCTGCAGTAGCTCGCTATTTTAGTAGCTCGCAACTGCCCAACTCTGTTGTCTTGACACACCAGGAAATGTTTCATGTTAACAAATTTGGCGTGTCCAATTAGCAATTTAAGAGGGGAATAAGATTACACTATGGCACAGAGATTACACCTTAGAGCTTAGACAGATTTGGAGTCATGGCACAGAAGGCTGAAAAGATGATTCTGAAAATAATACAGGAATGATTGCGCAATGTGCAACTTTTTCCAAAAGCCTGAATCTTCGAAAAATCGATAAAAGCGTTTGGGATTTTCGGATCCGTACCCGGTTCCCATTTGAAAGTAGATTTTGGATATCCGGAACCGGTTGCAAACTCACTATCCTGCCGGATATCCAACCGAGAAGCCGGATAGTGATAATCTCACACGTCTAAATGACAAGAGCCACACGTCTAAATGACAAGAGCCAGCCAAAATACCGGAAAATTGTGAAATGTGACTTAGCAATACTCATTGTCCCTTTGTCTTCCTTAATCCCTATGCCCCTTACGAATTGGAACTCAGCTGAGATGTGGCACTGTTGACAAAATGGCCGATAAAGAACCATCTAGCCACCGTAGATAGAGCATAAGTTAGCTTGAGTTTGTTTCCTGGGTAGGTTTTCGGTAGTGCCTGTTTTGCATCATGAGAAAATGCTGTGATAGGTGCGAGGGTATTTTGCTTTTAGCAGAATGCGATTGATAGGATTTTGGATTTGAACAGGATTGGAATTTAAAACTGTTAATTTCTCCGATTTGGATTACATTTTGAAATGAAATTGTTGCATTAGACTTGGATTATGAAAACATGTCCAGCTCTACTAGTCTCTACGATGAGCAGTGGATTAGATTGAATCCGAAATATAACGATCTTTTGGCGATTTGATTGAAATGTTCCAAGAATTTAGGAGCAAGACCAGATTTGGACTGAGTTAATGGAAAAATTGCGGCATCTGTCTTGTAAAAATCCTGTTTTTTGTTTGTTATTTGGACCGTATTTGGACTTGGATTTAGCATTTAAAGAAATTTTAGGTGTATATTATGTGTACTTGTACCGAGTTTGGAAATTCTGGACTGGATCTGTATCAATAAAAATATGACAGTCCCCCCAGGAGCTCATCTCTGCTTGAGCTATACCTGGCATCTAGCGCTGGTAGTGGTCGCGAATTTAAGGTAGGCGATTTGGATGAGGGGAACATGGTTTGTTTATGATTTCCGTACATTACGCCTACAGTAAATAAGACACCTTATCTGAAATGCTTACCGCGATAAGCTTTTTGTCGTTTCGGCAAATTGTTCGGCATTCGTCGAAAATCACTGTACGTGAAAATCTGCCGTCAAAGTTTTCTGTTGTAAATGGTAAATTTGTTCGTGTTCCTGAAAAAGATGGCAAGATCGTTTCTGAGGAAATTACGCATACCGGGATGGTAAGTTTCTAGGCTATTTATTTGTGCATGACTTTTAATGGCTAAGTAAGCAAATCTATACAGTGGCGTAGCCAGCCCAAAATATTGGGAGGGACCAAAAAAACTTGGACCAAAATGTTTGAAAATAACACTGGTTAAGTGAATAATAAAATATGCCTATGGTTATGTTCTATTCGATTGTTTCATGTATGACTCAGCTGACAAGCAGAAGCAAAACAATAAGCCATCGCTCACTGGAGAAGGTAAACCAACCATGATCCATCAGTGAACATTAGAGAGCAAATAAAAATATAATCATCATGGCATAGCTGATCAGTGCAAACAGAGTGGTACTCGTACTGTGTCATAGGATTGGTGAAAGACCTGGTGGTCATCTAGTCAGCCAACCCTGTTTATCACTTTTTGAAAAGTGTTGAAACACAATACCTGGAAATCAAATAAGCACAGTTCGGAAAATAAAACAAACAAACACGAGCACGGTGAAGAAAATGTACAGATGAACGTGCATGCCTATGGACACAGATAAGTGGATCAAAATTGATTAAAAGAATTTGGTGTGGTTAAGAATATGTTTGAACAAAATATAAAAAGAAAAAAATAACAAATTAATTAATGAGGTTGGCTTCAAAAGAAAAACAAAGCAAAACAAAAACCAACATGGTGTGCACTTTCATGCCTGAAAAATGTGATATGCACAGGAAAGAAAAAAGACAAAAGAAAACATACATAAAAGTAAACATAATTAAAAAAGACTAGAACTCACTTATTTAGCTCTAGATATATAAGTGAAACGTTGAGTTCATAATTGTCTATTTTTCATATAGGTGTTTTTTAAGTTTCCATTTCAAAGTAGGAGTGGTTGAAGACTTAATATTGTCTGGTATTAAAGACCACACTTTTGGGCCAACAAATGTAAAGGAACATTTCCTTGAGGAATAGTTAACTCTAAATAGAAACAGTGAGGCTGTTAGAGGTTGATCATCTTCTGGAATGGGAATAAATTGAGCTGATTGGAATGAGTCGTCATCAAAATGGTTTGGAAGTAGTTTGTTGTAATAAAAGTGCATGCATTTACCTACTGATTAAGCTCTTAAACAACATCCAAAGAAATCATAATCTAATCATGCAAAAGACACATGAAAAGCAAAGGTGTATTTGTCAACAGTGTCAGAATTCCTTCGCTCATTGCTTAGAAAAATGTTTTTTGTGAATAATGTCTAATCGCCATATATACTATGCTTACTGAGATATGATGTTAACACTTATAGCCACAACTCAATTGACATGATTTATCGTACCAGAAAGCTTATTGAAAATAATCCATGCATGCCAAAAGTATTTTTGGTCAAAATACTTTTTGGAAAAAGCCTTAAATTTTAACTTCATGTCAACAGTAAAATCAGAAAAAAACTCAAATTAAGAAATAGGAATCATTTTTGGGTTGATCTTTAATTTCAATGATTTCTTCCAGAATGTTTGTTTGTGTTTCCCAAAAGGACTTGTTGACAAAACTAATGTGTGAATTAGTTTGCGGGAAATATCAGTGGCCAACCAATAGAACAAAATTACCTGTCGCTGATATAACACATTTCTCTTTTCAACCTTTTTTGTGGTGTCTTTAACTTTCTGAGGTATTATGAAAAAAACTGGTACATGATAGAAAAGTAAACAGTTTTGTACACTTGGGTTCTTGTTTCTTAACTAATTCGTTTGACACTTTCTGAATGAGAATGTGTAGATCAGAAAACGTCTGCAAGGACCACGTTGGTCGCCCGCGGCTTGTGAAAATAGCATTAAGATGATGAGTATCATCACACAGATCAAAATCATTAATGATAACATAATAGATAAATTGAACAAATTTTCTATTTCAGAAGTGTCGTGTGTATCAAACTAGTAGCCCTTAGCATTAATTGGTAGCAAAGAAGTAGCTCTCAGTTACATAAAGGTTGGTGACCCCTGGTGTAGAATTTTCAGAAACAATGACCACATTTAATAAATTTGATACACTGCTGTTGCTTGAATTACAATGTAAGCTTTATCTAAATTGGCCTCATCAACTGCGTGGACCAGAAAATTAGCAAAACAACCACCGAAAGCAAAAGTTAAAGCAGTGTGATCAATCAGTAAAATGTGTGTTTATGTGTCTTGTTGAAATCTATGTATAATGCAACTGTACTACTACTGTATTGACACGATTGTTAGCTGTCCTTGAATGTAAGCCACATGAAATGGTGCTAATAAATTAATGTAAGCTGCACTTGAACATAGGTTAACTATGCCTCTGAGATACTTTCGCAAACTACGACATCTACATTTATTTGTAACTTTGGTAATGATGCTTCACCACTACAACTGCATTCCATTCATTGTAATCCCTCCTGTGACGGATGTGTGTGTATTGTGTACATGATGCTAAAGAGTTTAGACTGTGAAGAGAGAACTTGGTCAAACAACTGTAGCCATGGAAAGACTGAGTGTCATCTGTACTTCCAATAGGTAAAGAAATAAAAAATATAAGCTGCTCTTGATTATAAGCCCAAGAAATGATGAAAAATACAACTTTATAAGACACAGCTTACAATCAGATAAATGCGGTTTGCCACAGCTTTTACCGCTGTACATGTAATGACACGTGTTGTAGCACCAGCCTTTGTTGTGGGCTGTGGATAGCTAGAACCTGTTTTTTTTTGCTGAGACAATTTGGTCAGTAAAAGATTTCAGCCGTAACAGTGTTGATTAGCCCATATTTTTAAACATTCTGACCGAAATGACTTAATTTTTTTCAGTCATTTCAAAAACGTTTCAGTCTATGAGTGAAAAATGACCGAAAAAATACCCAGGCTAGAACTAACCAGCCTTTGTTGCAGGCTGTGGATAGCTGGAACTAAGCAAATGTTTTGACACATATCTGATAACTTTTTGCCTATGATTCTGACACCTCACAAATTTCCACGCACTAGTAGAACTGCAGTTCTGTATTCCTTACAAAAATTGTTTACAGAACAGAGGATGATCAGTACAGACACTAGTTGTCACAAATTAAGCTACCTCCAGTTCATTTGATTGTCGAACCATTAAACACCATAGAAACTAAATTAACTCCAACTATTTCAATGCAAATTTGCAAACTCTAACTGCATGCTTATTCTTCTACTACAAACAAATTGTGTGTCTTCAAAACGATATAGACTCCATAGCTCAGATTTTCTGTCCTTAAACTAAGAAATCGCTCTTTTCAGTGTTGGATTTTGGTGCATACACACAGCCACGACCAGGTTGAACACAGCTTTTTGAAGCACTATAGCATCAGCTATGTGAAGTCTGTACAGTTGCTGTGCACCTTTAACAACATCCATGGTTTTCTATCTATTTCTTGTCTAATAACAATGCAAACAAAGGCATGTTATTGCTCACACATTGCCTGTAATTGACTTACTGTATAATTCTTGTTTTAATGCAGGGGGTTCTCAACTTTTTCAAGCATGTGGCCTTATCGAAAAACAAATAAATGGTGCGTAGCCTACCGACTGTACAACTTCTTCAGTGTGACAATTGTTCTTCATGTACAGAGCAGAAATAATAACGCTCAAAAGCAACATTCAATAACATGTGCTCTGCAATCAATGCAAAGACTGAGCATGCTTGTTCTTAGAAAGTATAGATAATCGAGGCTCAGTGCATGGCAGTGCATAGATCTGTCTGCCTTTAAATGCTTTCAGTAATTGTACATTGCAGAGGTAGCCATGGAGCACAACATGGTAGAGGTAGCTTTGGATCTGGAGTCAAATCCAGTAGAATTCTGTGTTCTTTTGTTCATGCCTGAAGCCGGAGTAAAAAAATTTAGAAGTTTTGAATAGCTGGACCCAGAGTCACTTTTTTCGGCAGTAACAACAGTCTGCATGGTCTTTATAAATGTCATTAATTAAGTACAAACATTGCTTAATTTCAGTTGCATCGATGGTTGCTGGAGTTTGAACAGGAGTAGGATTCTCAAATATGAAAATATTTCGGACTTGGATTCGAGATAAAAATTTTGGAACAGGAGCGGAGCTGCAGTCTGAAAATGTAACATCAGCCACCTATGCAATGTGTTATACGCTATGTGGAAATTTCCATGCATGGCTATAGTTTCTAATACATAGTGACAAATGAGAGCATACTTTGCATTTTTGCTGAACACATTCTCTACGGCAATTTTGCTGAACACATTCTCTACGGCAATTTTGCTGAACATATTCTCTACGACAATTTTGCTGAACACATCTGTGCGGATGCAAGTTTGTGTGATTATCTCAGTAGCCTGTTTAATCAGTGTTTAATGCATGGAAAAATTCCACAGGAATGCATGCAAACTGTCACTGTACCTATTTGTAAAAACAAGAATGGGGACATAAGTGATACTGGGAACTGTTGACCTGTCTCCCTTGCAACTATCATCTCCAAGTTGCTTGAACATTATATTTTGTCTTGCATCTCACCATTGTCATTCACAACAGACAACCAGTTTAGCTTCAAGCAAAAACATGGTGCTGACATGTGTATTTTTTTACTTAAACAGACTGTGTCGTATTATGTAAAGAAGGATACCCTAGTTTTTTCAGCATTCTTAGATGCATCTAAAGCATTTGACAGAACTAACCACAGCTTGCTGTTTGCTAAACTAATGAAGCGCCTATGAGCATGGTCAAACTGTTGTTGAGCTGATACAGGCAACAAACCATGCAAGTAAAATGGGGTACCAACTTTCCTTTCCCATCACACTGTTGCAGCAAGCAACAATAGAGATCACCCGATTATTGCGAGCAAGCAGTTATTCTTCGCACACATCCTGTTTGTGGTGAATCACACATACAATGCAATGTCTCAGCCGCAACAATAGTATGTCAAACAGGGTGGTGATTTGTGAATCGTTTTTCACAAACCAGAAAGGACCTCTGTCAAAGCCACTCAACTAGATAAGCGTGCTTGGCGTTTTAGTGTCAACTTGCCAGGTATGCAATCACGATCTTTCAGCCAGGACCAGTGTACTTTGTAGTGCGACATGCCTTTGCAAAATTTGTAATGTGAAGATAAAGAAGATAAATTTCTTACTGTATTTTTACGGTTACTGGATGCAAACAAAGAATACAGCTGCAAAGCTAATATAATTATGCTTTTCTGTCACAAGATTCTAAGCAATACATCTCACTGGTGAATGTGAACATACTGCTTGCCAACAGCTGCATGAAAGAAATTGATAGATGTGCTTTTAAGCATGATTCTAATTGCAAAATTCATTACATGCATAAACATGATTCACATGAAATGACTTATCCAATCCATAAGCATGATTTGCATGAAACAACTTCTTGAATGTGTATGCGCAATTTGTATGAAAGAACATAAATGTATGAGCATGATTTGCATGTATCATAGACTTTTGTTTTCTGATTTTTAAGTTATTGGGATAAACCCCAAAATTTATGGCAGTTTTAAGTTAACTACAAGTTATTCTTGCGTTCAACAAAGTTGTTGGAATGGCAAGGTACTGATTATGTTATCAATTTATTATTTGAACATTTGCAGTAGTATAGAAAAAACACTTTTTTTAGATGTTGTGGGATAAGTATGGAAAGTATTATTAAATTCCTGGACATATTTGAAAGATTTTTCTGCTTTTCATTTCTTTTGAAAGACTTTTTGTGTTTTCATTTTGGAACTGTTAATTAGTGATTTGAACTAGTGATTATCTGACAGCTGAGTTGCATTTTGAGTTCACCACAAACATATCTATGGCAACATGCTTTCCAAATAAGGTTGTGGATTGGTAGTACAAACAATCAACATTTACATATTCAAGTTAGCTCAAAAACACTATGACACCAAATGCAAGATACAGACCACAGTGTCTATTAATTTTCTTCAAAAGTTTGAAGTTGATATTTGAACTGCAATTCAGTTGGAGTTTGTGAAGTTGGTCTGATGGATGATCAATGCAGTTGCATGTAAATGCTGTGTTTCTCTGGCAACCAGGGACCAGACATTGTAGTCATTCAGAGAACGAGTAAAAGCAAAACAAGCAAAGCAAACCCAGCTAAAATGAAACTCTGCTTGGGTTGCCATAAACCTTTCACATCCAAGAAGAAAGTAATTGCTTGTGGCTGTTTGAAATGAGACACCAAGTAGATGGTTACAAACAAACTTTAGCTTGGCAGAAAGCTTCTGAGGAATCTGCCTGCTTTCTGCTTGCATTCTTCTACGATGATTAAAACTTGCAAGTGTATCTATTTTTCATAGTTACAGGCCACAAAGATGGCGGCAAGTAAATCAGTCACAGTTTATTGACAGGGAAACTTGTTTTGCATTTTTAAACGCATCATCAGTCCTGAAAATGTAAGAGCAAATCTTACTGGTGAAATGTTGGCGCTTGAAAACAAGTAAAAAGAGAACACGAACTGGCTAGTTATAATGACAATATTAAAATTTGCAAAGCTAAAAGGCTGACCTTCCCAGAGCCTCATAAACCAGTCACTGCTAAGAAAACCAGCATGTGGCAGCGGCCTAAGAAAGGCACTTTTCTTCTGGGGAAAATCGTGCATGTGTGGCATCGTGCACATGTATTATCACATGTGACTGATTTACTTACTGCCATCTTTGTGGGCTATAATGACATAAAGATGGTTATATAACATGTATACACTTAGCATGATGTGCAGTATATCGTAGTTATGCTTGGCTGGCCAACAGCAACTTGTGACTTGATGCACTTCATATTAAGCCTGGATTTTCTACATCAGTGTACCACTGTGATACCTTGTAATGCTACATGTGTACATTGTAAGCATCAAAGTATAGCGAGTCAATGCACAAACACGTATTAAAAAAGTAAATATGACTGAAAACATGAAAATTCATATTTCTTAGTGAATTTGGTTTCAAAAACCATTGCAAGGTGCACAATTGAATTCAGTCTTTTGTTTTGCCCTGAATGTTCTCTGTCTTGCCCTAGCCAATTTATATGTTTGTTTTATGAAACCAACATTAGAACTCAGTGGGAGTGATCTACAAATGCCTAGTCCTATATTGTCCAATCAGTGGAAATGTATTTCAAATGCTTTTGTTTTTAGGTCAGGGTTCATAAAAATCGTGATTGTTTTTCTAAACAATGGATTGTGAGAATTTTTTGATTATTATGATTTAATGTGCAGGGGGTGGCCACCTTACCCTCATAAGTTCTTATTTTAAAGAATTTATTTTAATGTAACCTTTTTGTGCTTTGTTAAAATGTCAACTTTCATTCAAACTTTCTTTGTGCTTATGCAATCTTCCATGATGCAAATTGCATCATAGCACCAGTATACAATACAAAATATGTATACCATTGAAACAGCAACACACAAGCCATTGGTATAGCCAATTGATTGACACTGTTGCAACCTCTCGGTTGGCATTGCGTTGAATGTGTGATTCACCATGAAGGGGATGTGCATGAATAACAACACCCATCTAGAAGTGGCACAAACAAGCAATAATAGAGTGATTGCGGCAGGCGATCTTTATTGATGCTTGCTGCCACAGTGTAAAACTTTGTGCACTTGCCGCTCGGGCTTTCCGATCGCAACAAAATGGTGCTATGACCAGGATGTGAAGGTGGTACCAGGTGCAACCTTCATAAAAAGAACATGTGATCAGTGTGGTTTGTTGCAAAAAAGAGGGGTGTTGCTGCAATCTCTCTGTTGGCATTGTATTGAATGTGTGATTCACCACGAACGAGATGTGCGCGAAGAACAACACCCGTATATATGTGGCACGAACAAGTAATAATAGAGTGATCATGGCATGTAATCTCTATTGTTGCTTGCTGCCACATCCTCTTTTCATACTACTTTATTTGCTGATGATATTAATCTCCATATGTCAAATTCCTCTTTTAATGTTCTTCAGACAACTGTTAACCTTGAACTATGTAAATTGACCACTGGCTGAGAGCCAACAAGCTTTCTCTTAACTACAGTAAGACTGATTTTATGCTAATAACTTCTTGAAAACACAATCCTGCTTCATTTAAAGTTATCATAAATAACCACAACATTTCCCCTGAAGATAACCTAAAATACCTAGGTGTCTTTCTTGACAATAAGTTAAGCTGGAAACCTCATGTACAAAAGGTAAAAACTCAACTATCAAGAGCTTGTGGAATTCTATCCAAACTTAAACATTATACAATACTACCTGTACTGAAAGTTGTCTATAACTCATTAATCCATCCCTACCTTAATTACTCAATCCTCAGTTGGGGACGTGCTTCAAATGCAACCACTCAACCTCTCATTAAGCTCAAAAATAAAGCTATAAAAATAATAAATCCAATTAATTCGTGATTACTAGAAGAACATTTCCAACACTTAAACATCTTATACCTTCCCAAACTATAAGCTTTTCAGTACGCAAATTCATGCACTCTTATCATAACAAACTGCTTCCAAATCATTGTGATGAATATTTTGTTCCACTCAGCTCAATCCATTATCATTCCACAAGACTAGCAACCTCTAAAAACCTGTTTTTACCTAGAGTTAACTCTTCCTCTGGAAAATGTTCTCTTAAATTCATAGGCCCAAAAGTATGGTCTTTAATACCAGACGATATGAAATTTTCAAGCACCTTTACCTTTAAATGGAAACTTAAGAAACACCTCCTACATGAAAAAAATTCCCAATTATGAACTTTAGCAACATTTCCCTTGTCCAGAACAAAATACTGTGTATTCTAGTATT
>Ga0210059_1001183_pt1 | contig 38336 bp, 21 predicted proteins | sample Ectturendosymbi2_FD_188042 | JGI IMG/M metagenome (GOLD analysis project Ga0210059, IMG submission 188042) | Ecteinascidia turbinata endosymbiont from Florida, USA - Sample 2 (SPAdes) (version 2) | ecosystem: Host-associated > Tunicates > Ascidians > Unclassified | place: Key West, Florida... | reverse complement strand
AATGTACCGTACGTTTTTTGTATTTTTAAAATGTACGATACAGGGTGGGCCAAAAGTAGACCTGCTCTTGATTGCTTATTTACATTTATGGCTGAAATTTTGGGAGGGTATTGACAAATACTGGATCGTTCCGGTAAGAAAATTATTCTACTTTCACCACTGCCTTTAACTCGTGGTTATATTTTCTATCATGGAGCCACTGTTTATGTTTATCGGAAAAAAAAAACATTTTTCACATTTTAGTGTGTGCTGATTGTCTGTGGTGTTGAATTGTTGAGTTCTCTATAAACAAAAGGAATGATAGCGGGCTTGGGGTGGGATATGCACAGGTGGTGGTGCTGGTTTTTGCGAAGGTGCGCAGATGAGGTGTGACGCAAGAGCGCAGTTATAAAAATCTTTATTGCTTTTGGTTAGGTAGACTTCCTTGGCCGTTTTAGAAGTACGAGCATGAATAAGAACTAATAACAATCGAATTGGCATCCGCCTGCAGCATATCGTTGTGTTGCCACAATGCGATGTCGCTTTGAAGGCACATCTTCACTCATGTTGTCGGGCTCGAATAGATGCTCCGTGGTGATGCTTGTCGCGAGGTCATCACGTTTTTTCGCAGAAAATCTTGTCTGCAACATTTTTCTGCTGAAAGTTTGGTTGAATGCAAATGGACAGGCGTTGGAACACTTGCTCAGTTTTACCCATTTGCATGCAGTAGACTGCTAGAGCGGTAGAAAGCGTGGCGCCATGACGTTATTGAGAGTGTGTCTGCGGCTTAGTCTATTTAATGCGATTAAATAGCATTAAGTGCTGTTCTCACACCTGTTATCGCAAGGCAGAGAAGAGCTATGGAAAGGTTAAATACGGATTCTCTGGAGCAAAAAGATTGTCGCTCATGTTTTTATTTCGCAGTAGAAATTTGACCGCAATTTAGTCAGTCTGTTTTTTATGTCGTGGTTTGTCCTGTGACTGATTTGAAATACTCATTAAACGTAGAACTGGCTTGAACTTCTCTTGCAAAGTTCTTGCCTGTAGTTTGACCCGCACCAAAAGGCTTCTGCCTTCACTTTTTTAACAGAAGAGTCCACCATACCACTGCATCAGTGTTTTTCAATTTTTTTTGCCGCGGAACCTTACGCAAGTGACTGCATTGCTCATGGAGCCCAATACAATGATCACAGCTACAACCGCATAGGACTGTGGTTGCGAATTTCGTCCCATGCAATTTCGGTCTGTTTCGGCGGAGCCTCCGGCAGCCACTCGCGGAACCCCGGTTGAAAAACACTGCATTACATGGACAAAAATATGCGGTCGCCTCTACCGCTCTACAACAGTGTCTGAGTTTGCCCGATGCGGTGGTGCTTTGTTTCGAAGCACGTGAATGCTCCTCGGAGATCTTAACTGCAGTATTGCACTTCCGCACAGGTGTCATTCCTCGGTGTATGATGGGCATCGCCCAACTTGAACATATGCCAATGCGCGTACGTAGCATGTAATCTGTTAAATCTGCTATCTGAATTTTTATGCAAAAATCTGTGTGAACGACCACTGTTCCCCAAACCATTTACTTGCGCAACCATGGGCGTCGGAATGATTTTTTCCAGGGGGGGGGCAAAGTGGATTTTTCCAAGCGTAGCCAAAAATATTTTTCCAGGGGGGCCAAATGTGGCAAAATTAGATTTTACCCACTCGAAACTAAGAAGACCTCTTTTGCAAAAAATTTGATAGGAAAATGTCAAATTTCAAATTCTAGGGGGGACAAGGCCCTCCCGGCCCCCCTTCCGACGCCCATATGCGCAACCCATTTGGAGTAAACACAAGGGTGTAGTGGGGCAGGAATGCGTGGAAACGGCGTTCCCACACCTTTTTCACGTTTTGCTTTAAAATGAATTGGTAGGTGTTTTTAAATGGCTACCTTTTTTGGATGCGTTCCCACACGTTTTTGTTAGCACTGCATCCCTGAGTAAACATGCTGGTCATGCGCTTGGCATGGTGACAGCAAGGGGCGTGCAAAAGAGTCGCATTGTCAACAAACTCTCTGCCAATATATCGCATAAGAGAAATCTTCGCCTCTTTTTATTTAATTGCATACTTACTTAAATCAAGAGCCATTTTCTTGCATTTTGCACATATTAAGTTGCAACTTTTCTTTGATAGTTGCTTCTTGTCTGAAAATCGTCCATCCCTTCAAGTAGACATGGGCGGAGTCTTTGGTTCTTGTAACTTTTCTACTGTCTTGTGATTCTGTTAGTTGCAGATCGTCCTGCAAAGAACCTCTACAAAAAGTCACAGTTAGCTTAAAAGTTGCTCATGCCGGGTTATTAAACGTCGAAATAGGAAAAGGATGTTGCCGGAAAATTGTACCGTCCCGTCCGAAAATGCAAGAAAAGTTGGCGCAGGTCGTCGTATCAGCGACACTGTATTGTGTACCTGCATCCGACTTGTAGTTCGTGTGTTGGCAATTTGTAACTTGGCTGTGACAGCACCTGCGGGCAAAGCCCATGGCTTGTTTACCGCTCGCTACGTTTTCCTGGTACTGAGTTGCGGTGAGTGTCTTGACGTAAATGTGACGAGCACGAATCGTCTGCATGCTGCAGGTAAAATGTTTGAAGAGGTTAATTCACTGCTGACGTACCGGCGGCTGGTAGGTTAATTGATAATAATCTTTCATCATTAATTCACAGCAATCAGAACAAGCTACAGAACTTCGTGAGAAGCGTGTGGCACCTCATCGTCAAAGTGATTTATCTGAGGATGTACGAAACATATGTACGATCCCGCATGTGTCTAATTGTTGCTAATTAGAAGACGGTTTCCATATTGAGGTTTTTAATGGCAAGGTTGGCACACCTTTCGTTGCTACTAAGACAAACCAGAAGTTATCTCAGTAATCTTGAAGTTGATCGGTAAAAGTTATCCAGCTCTGATTCAAGAACATGTTGATCAAAAATACTTTGCGAAAGCCAACGAAGAAATGAATGCTATCTAATTATGTTGGTTCACTGGAATTTTAGCCTTGCGTCAGACTATCCACAGAAATTGAGTTTTTCGCAACAACAGCTCAATTGTTCACGTACCTGCGAATTTTTCACTTGCAGAAAACAGTGCGCGTTGAAATTGTCGTCACTCTTTCACAAATGGTGCTTACTGTGTCTTTCTTTTTAAACTCTGTTTTCCCTTTTCCGCTCAAAACGACATTTTTCCTAGTTTTCTGAAACTATTTTAAACACTCTTTCAGTGATCGTTTTTTCGACAACTCGCTCAAAAATACCAAACCTGCAATATTTGTATGAGTTTCATTGGTCAAAGGATTCTATGCGTTGTTTGTATGTTTAAATATATCCTCACGTAAGTGCTATCTTTTTTGAAATCCGCGTTTTTGAAATCCACTAAGCGATTGGTTAAATATCCTTAAAAACCCTAAAGTGCAGTCCCATGATCAGTCCCATGATCAAGCCAAAGTTTTCTTCGGGATTGCTTTTGAATTTGCAATAGCCTTCCTGTTATTCATCACATCTTGACATGTGAGTGTGAAGACCCACATCTTGCCGACATGCTGAAGGCTTGAATTTTCAAGGTTTTTACGTAAAACAGGACTTCGCAAGGCTTGGCGTTGAAGTTCATGCAGGATCAACGCAATTGTCATACCTTGCTTTGCAATTTTGATAATACTTCCAGGAAATTCTGCCCAGACATAGTCATACAACACGAGAAAACTTTGGTTTTCAGTGCTTGATAAGGAGACGGAAGGTTGGACTGAATGAGTTGGGTTTCCACCGGTTTTACTTTTTAATTTTTTTCGCTGTCCTTTTCCTGTTTTATTTTTTATTTTTTCCCAACGTTGTTTTTCTTTTTCAAGTTTTTTTGCTTAAAAATCCGAGCACCAAATGGAAATCTGAATGCAAAGCGCAATGATTAAATAATTTTTTGGGAAGACAAGCAGAGTTAAATGAACAGTCAAAAGCAAATTAGTCAACGAGAAGGAATTATGTTGAAAAGACCTGGCGAACTTTGCCAATGGCGATCTGACGCACGCCATGGAGCATGACTGATTATGCTAGATGTACGATTGTTACACATTTTGACATAGTATCACCAAAAATCAGAATTTTCAACTAACAAGCCTATTGTGAATTCAAACGTAAGCGATTGGATTGAAGATACAACTGTGTTTTTATAGGAAATAGCTCTATACTAAGTTTCATGCATTGGGACTAGAACAGCTGCTGTTGTTAACATGTCTTTTCCTTAGAAGCCTATCAGAAAAATCTTTGATTGTTACTGGTGCTGGAGTGAAAAAACAAACAATTAACAAAGGGACACGTTATTGGGCTAGCAGGAAATTAAGGGAGAAATTCACAAAAAATGACATCATAAACGTTAATATCTTGATGCCACATCAAAAATTAAGAAAGTGTCTAACACAGTCCCGTCGTCAAGAGGGGGGTTTTGGGGCTTGCCGCCCCCAAAACAAAGCTCCAAGATCGCCCAAATTGAATTATGAAGCACTATATATCGGTGTAGTTTTTATCAAATTTTAGAATATCAAACCCCCCTGAACCAGCGTAAAGCCCCCCCATTGAAAACTTTCTGGCGACGATTGTGGTCTAACATCTTTCCAGAGATAAAGTGACAATGCCCTTTTAGGTAGGTTGTCGCCGTTTGCATTTCCTACACCTCTGAATTTAACTCGCTACATTAAACACTGTCTTCATGTTGATCTGTACAGGCCTACTTGTGGAAACAGCTTTACAGTCGTCGTAACTTTCTGGAGTGAATATTCGCGAATAACATTTAAATTAATGTTTACAGATTTGAGACGCGATGCACACTGTAATTTTAACGGAAACTGCCGGCAATATCCTGTATGATAATAAAGAAAACAGTCGTAATGTTGCCTATTGCTACAGTTTTGCGCATTTTTTAGCGCGCATTCGAATTTTAACTGTTTAGAAAGAAACTTAAAACAAAAATTAAAGCATTTTTAGTGATTTTTGCGAACCACAAGAATCTGATGACGGAAGCTACCAAACTGAAGAAGTGTTAGAAAAGCGTTGCACTGTCTGTTGCATGTACTTCTAAGTTTTATCGAGTCCTGACAAGTTATGCTGGAGGTACTGGCATAACTCCTTCAGTTGCTCATTCATTAAATAAAATCATGATATTTGGACATTTGCATGGAAATGTGTTTTTCGTTTACTTAATCATTTACTAGTGGAAGCTTTTAGCATGATCGCATTGATTCTATCTGAAAAAAGAAGTGGGGTGCATGCCAGGTTTGAGATGCAGTCTGTGACAACATCAAGCAGTTTTTGAATTGTTCTCAGTATATTTTTTGTTTCTTCAAACTATATTTGCGAAGACCAAGCTCAAAAGCTTTTCGCAGTGCAGTCTGGGCTTCGGCCAAACTTTTCGTGGGGTTAGATTTTTCTTAAGGGTGTCGTTATTGATTTTAATTGTTTCTTTTAATTATTGAGGAAAACAGCGGGTGCAAGCGCACCCGCTGTATTCTAGCTTCTGCACCACTGGGTTCCAGCTCCATTAACGACTTGGCATCCTCGGTGGTCTCCCAAGTCGCATCTAATGTTTGTTGCTGGTCGGCCCAGTGGCGATTCTAAGGGGGGACCTGGGTGGACTATGGCCTCCCCAGATTTTTGCTTGGCATCCCCAGTTTTTTTTCATAATTTCCCGTTCAAGTTCGTTTTGTTGACATATACATTGATGGCGTTCGGCTAGCAATGTTTTGAACGATAATTTAGAAACCCTCTGGACTACATTCAATATGTTCTAAATGCATGATAAATTGTGCTGTTGTTTTTGACGGTCAGGTAAGTAGAGTTGTTTCTGACGACACACACCAGTAGTTGTTCGGATTCTGCGTGAAATATGGTCAGATTGCCGTCGTGGTGTTTAAAAATTCATTTCGAAACGAAGACACAGTCGCAGAAATGGGAAGATTGGCCTTTCGTGCATTTCAGTGTGAGATGGAACTGGATTATATTACTTTCAGCAGATTGTTGCTTGTCTCAGTAGCAATTATTGTGAAAGCATTAAGAATTGGTTTCAGTTAATTTATCCGAATTTAAAAAACCAAACCGGGCAAAAGAAGCCAAATTGTTAAATAACATGAAATTTACAATTCTTTATTAGTTGCAGGACATTTTATAAGAAGAATAAAGTTATGGCATTCTTCATCTTCCACATTTTCCACAATGTTTCCACTCGAACCTTTGACATTTAGGTTGCCAGATATGCGACAACTTTATTCTTCTACCAGTTGCCAGATAAATTTTGAGAAAATACACAAAGCACTATCTAAAATATCCTAACAACACTTTTCAGCAAGATATTTAAAAAGCCAAGACACCAGTCTGATAGCATGTGCCAACTTCCTCAAAAAAGCCATATATTGAAGAAATAAAGCCAAACAATTTTTTGACGCCAACTGTTTCTAAAAATGTCAAATTTGTTAAATTTGCGTCAAAAAAGCCAATCTGGCAACCTTGGGGAGCCGAGGCGGCTTGCACTCTTTTTATCATTTGCTGACCTGTGAGTGGCGATAAAGATTCTAGCGTTCCTGAAGTACAAATCCCGCCTTGACAACACACATGGTTTTGGATGGAGTGGTCGGTTGGGTTTTGCATGCGCTGATAGACTGGGTCCAGAAAAACTCCTAATATTGCTGCATTGATTCGGGATACTGCGTTGGTTGGGTTTAACCCACCTCTGCGAGCTTTGTACTTGGTTTACAGCGGGTTGCCATTGCTGTGTTGCTAAACTTTGAGATTGTACGTTTTAACTGCTGTAGTCGTAACACTTGTGTGTTTCTGCCGTTCGAATTTTCCACCCGACTATAGCCAGTAGCGAAAAATCGCTACAAGTGGTTCGTGACTACGGTTTTAACTCTACCCACACATGTCCTGCAACCTCATAAAATTTTGTACGGATTTTCTGAAATAATTCAGAGGCAAATCTTTCGAGTATTTCAGCTCATTGCCCCGGAGGTCACACATTTTTATCTGAAAAACACTTGAAAGAATTCGTAAATCATATTTAGTAAAAATGATTCAACACATGAAATAATTTTGGCAAAGAATTTTCTTCGGAAGGAGTCGAAGCTGCCTATATCGCTCAAACAATTATTTTAATTTACAGCTACTTAAAAAGGTGCATTTGATTGTTACTGGTAGCTGTAACTCTTTCCGTCATCAGCGCTTCTGCGAGAAATTTTAAAAAAAATGTAATTAGTGAAAACATTTCACAGAAATTCCATGACCAGTGAAATATTCGCTAACACTGATCTACTTTCAGTTGAAAGGTACGAGCTGAAAAATAGATTAAGATGATTTCGTTGATGAATTTGACCGTCGACATGATAATCGAAGAATTAAGTTACATTGAGGTGATAATAATATAAAATGCTAACGTAGACTGTGCGGGGATCTGTGTGAGAATTATATTGCTCGTTGTCCATTTGTCTGAAAATTTTTAGAGTGAGTGCATGTTTCCCTTATGGCAAGACAGTCATAAATCAACGCAGGGTTGAAAAGTCAGCTTTTGACGATCAGACCGAGGAAAATTCAGTGTGAATATGAAAATGAATGACTTTGTTGGGAATGTTCTGCAAAATAAGTTTCACGCCTGCTGTTGCATCCTGCCATCAGGCACACGCCCTAAAATCGATGCACACATTCCTCCCTGCGGCGCTGCTATGCAACTTTTGGTGCAACTAGTGCCGAAACCTCGCTGCTTTTAACTGCATATTGCATTGAATAGTCCTCACCCTATCCACGCTGCACACTCGTAATAGTAGTTACATAACATTGTTATGGTTACACCACAATCACAAAATATCCATAAGCTGCCACAAAAATGGATTAGTCAGTAGTCACCAATCCGTTGGAAGATGGTTTATTTTTATGTGCTTAGTAATAAGAATGTTTTGATGAAACTAGTTGTCTATCAACAGCGTATTTTCTGTGTCAAGATGTAATTGGTGGTTGGAATTGGAGCGATTTCGCTTTAATGTGAATTGTATTCACTTTCGTAGAACGGTTTTGATTCATGTGGGATCGGCACAATTGTGTGCGGAAAATGGTGTTTCGTTTTACATGTGTAGTGCTGTGGAAGTTGCATGGTTAGCACAGAATTTTCGACATACCAGTGCACGTGTGTGATTGCATCTACAGTAGCGTTTAGGTGTCTCCAGTGAATAATAACGCCAGTTCATATTTAACGATATTCACAAGGCTATATTGGGTTTGATAGGGTAAATCATAGCAACTTAATCATCAAAACAACGAAACAACACCATGCAAAATAGACATTTACGTTGCCCCCCCTACTTTTTCCTTGGCCCCGCAGTGGTCCCCCCACTTTTTTAATTCTAGAATCGCCACTGGGTCGGCTTTGGGTGATATAGTATAACTTGCCTAATCCGTCACCTCAAGGGGATTAGAAAAAAGTGACGTATTAGGCGAAGTGATGAATTACGCAAACAGGTGAAAACTTTATCGTAGAAGCTCGTATACTTTATCATAGTAATTCGTATGCATACATATTGCTTATGTGCAGTAAAATACAAGTTTATGACGTTATGGTTGAATAAAACAATTAATTCCTCTTCTCTATCTGGACTCTTCCATTCAATCAAGTACCTTTCAAATATTTCACAAACTTATCCACGTTCTCACAGTGGGGAGTCGGGTCGCGCTTCGCACGTCGATAAACTTCGCACCTCGAATCGCGCTTCGCAATTCGATAAACAAATTGCAAGGTGCAACAATTATCAGATAAAGATCCTTAATTTGTTTGAATTCCCACACGTACTAGCTGCTTAGACATCTAAAGCGAAACTGCAAATGACGAATAAGACGAAGAAAACGCTTCTCAGGGATAGAAAGAGGTGACGAATTAAGCAATTTGACGAATTAGACGATGGCGAATTAGACGAACAGAAATATACGCAAAAGATAGGGATTCTGCCGGGACCGACGAAAAAGTGACGAATTAAGCGAATTGACGAATTAAACGAGTTCTGAGCGTTACTGCTGATAAAACAAATATGCAGTGGATGTTGTTCAGCTTACATAAGAAGGTAAATGTTACTTTACGAGAACATCATTTTCACTGTGTAAAGAGCATCTTGAGGAAAGCAGTGATAGCTTTTCAAACGACGTTCTTGCGATCGAATGTAAGTTTTGGGCATCACACGGTAACAGTGAATATTGCTACTGGGTGATGCCCAACTTTACCAGACATCGCTTACAAGCTCCGTTAGTTTTTCACCTTCACTCGGTTCTGCGAAGCATCTGCTGCAATGTATACAGTATGAAACGATAACGACTGTAACTGGGAAGGGGCCTTGCTAATGCTTCCGAAAATTCGCATATCGAGAATTATTTTTGTGGCACCACTGCAACGCTGCACATAGACCATAGTTGCGTGACGCATTTCCTCTTTGGTTATCGCCAAAATTTCCAATACATGTGAAAACTTCATGTGGCGAAGTTAAATCAGTTTCTTCTGGCCGGCTTGAACTTCCTGCATCACATTTTGTTTCCATTAATCGTATCAACGCATTGCGCGTACTAAACTTTATACTCAGGGCAATGTGCTTTTCCTTACTTCTATAAACTGTTCCTTTCACATTACAAACTGCTTCAAACTCGGGAGGTTTGCATCTCCAATGACCCCTAGTCCTTTGTAGCTTCCTACTCACCCACTCGTTTCATAACTCGGCCTACGTAGATTTATTGCAGCATTATGCAACGGTGCTAAACAGTGGCGTAGCCAGCCAAGAAATTTGGGGGGCAAACAATTTGGGGGAGACCAAAATGTTTGAGTTTAGGCGAATAACACTATTTTGTTTGGAAAAAAGCCTCTCAAACTCAAAATGACGATATTTTCTAAACATTTGGGGGGGAATGGCCCCTTTGGCCCCCCTGGCTACGCCTATGGTACTAAACATCACAGCAACCGTGTTGGCGCCATCCCTGCGTGTGCTCGTTACTATAGTGCCACATACTGGTTTTTGTTTTTCCATCAAAGTTACCGTGTTAGCGCCATTAAAGCGTATGTTTTTCTACTACCGCCACATTTCTATCTTTATGTTCTTTCATGTGTTTGTGTGTTCCTTGTTACTGCCGCATGTGTTAACGTCTATTGCTTTACGTGTGGGAGTGAAGGCGTTATACAGTGCACTACCTACTGAAGATTTTTGCTAAATGGTAGACGTCTTGTCTATGCCAGAAATTTTAGGTTGGCTGTAGCCCTGAATAGGACATAAAATCTGCAGAAGAATGTTACGTAACGTGAGAGCAGAGATGTCTCTAGTGGGAGCTGTTGGTGTTGAACTTCACTACTAGCAGTTGTTAATTCCAGAAGTACGTGGTGACGACCTTTTTTAACCCAATTACTGAAGGTTATCCCCATGTCTATCTGAACTCTCCAAGCAAACGAAACTTGCCAAAAAGCTGATGTGGTTTGTTTTGATGCAGGGATACGTAAAATAGATTTAACTCGGATTCAACCAGGAGAGTAATTATCTCTAACCCTGGCCACTAACGTAGATAATAAACTCCAGATTTTACTAAGAGGCAAACCAATCTTGGCTTCTGGAATACCTAGCGCAGAGGTAGTGGGAAACCATCTTTTCCTAAACTGTAAGATAAAACCACGTTTGAACTGGTGAAGCTGCAAAATGCATTTGCACAGTGTGAAAGGAACTAACTTTTGGTTGAGAGCCTCATTACACTTCTTGATGTAAGAATTTGCAATAAAGTTTCCTTATGGGATCTGCAAATAACATCATGAGCACAGATTTGCTGTCACTAGTTACTATACACACCTTCTGCGTTACAGTATAGAATACATTTGCAAAAAACAGGAGAGTCTGTATAGTCTTTTACAAACATTTCGGTAGCGATTTTTACCTGGAACATCATGCTGCAATAAAAATGCTAGTTTGAAAAAAAAATTGCTAAGGTGGAAACGTACACAAGTGTCATTGCTGGCAAACATCACCAAACGCTTCTATCTTAGTCAGAGCTACAACCAACCGAAAATTCCCAAGGGTGTAAATCCATTTGCAGTATAGGCAAAGTGGTAAACCCTCTCAAATTTGCTGATAATAAATCGGAAAAAGTATCATTAGAATTTGGCAGTATTGCAGATATTAATCCAAACGATTATTCTACTTATTTACATAGTATTTTGACTTGACTTGCATTACCTTTGAGGGATATGTTGAGGAGACATCGACTCATCAAAAACAATATTGCAAAACAACTTGTCAAAAACAAGCCACTTGTGCACTGGAAAGGGTTGCTTTGCTTGAGAATTTTACGTAGCTAAGTGAGCAAAAATGAAGAAAACGCTCTTATCACCTTCCTGAGTCCAACACGGCATAGTTTCGACGAAAGTGACGTTAAAAATAAACGATCAGTTGTTCACGGACGTTACTTTCACACCGGTTCGTGAAACTGCTGATCGCTTGTCTTATTACGTCATAAAATAACTTCGTCATTTCTTTAGCAGCCTGACTAAAAATTTTTAACAAAGTTACGTTTAATCTAATCACGTTTAAGCATTTGAGGGTCGGAGCGCTTGACGTAGTCAGCATAACTTTTGTCAGCTGCATGAAGTAGATCAGGCTTGCCTTGAGATATGAGCAATATGCAACATACTGTACGTTTAAGACCGTCTGTAAAAAACATGTTGTTTGGCTTGCATTCAAACTCTATAAGATTATGTTGGTATAACAAAAGTGTGATAATACCTATCTGAGGTCCTATTTTTATTTCAACAACAGCACTTTTCATTTGATTTAGCAATGCCAATCTAGCAGATAGCGATAAGAAGTTTCGATTAGTTTGTTAGATTCCACCCTGTCTCGTCGCCACGAGGGATTTGGTGGGCTTAGCCCCTCCAAACAAAGCACCAAGCCTCTAAAATTGAAATATGAAACACTATAAACCAGTGGTGTTTTTATCAAATTTCCAATGTCAAGCCCCCCTGCACAAACGTAAAGCCCCCCATAAAAGACATTCTGGCGACGGTTCTGGTTCCACTTGAGCAATGAGTGTCACGAAGGAAGGAACATGTGATAAATAGCAAAAAATATAGATAAACGAGTTCCACGAAAGCATGCATGAGACTATTTTGACGGTTTCAAGGTGAATTGATTGTTGTGTGATCATAATGAAAACTGGGTAAATAGCTGCTATTCTTTTAAACTACTACTTTCACTTTTATAAGGAGCTGGTTATGGCAGTAGTTTGCGCGCAATGAATAAGTATAATTCAAACGGATGCGCAAAAATGTAAACATTCCACAGTCCTGCAAAAGTATATCTCTATATCACTTTAGAGATAATATATGCCATAACTTTTAATTATATCGGTGACGTATGTTTCTTTTGAAATTGGCACATTACATGATCTTATGATGTTCGGTACGTTTCGTCATATTGGTCCTCAAAACGAAACTGATTTCTTTCCTGCCTCAATGCGAACAGCTTGCAGCAAAAGCTGCTGTTGCTGGCATGCGTAGAGTTTTATCTATGAACTATTTTGTAGGTTTAACCATCTGGCATACGTATGTCTTTGACGTATTATCTGACATGCAGTCTAAGTTGCAATTCTATTGCAACAGTTCCCAAGTCAGTTTCTACCATGTTCCACTTTTGTTTACAAAAAAAGAACACTCCAGAATCAATAATTACCAATAGAAACTGTCAATTTACGCAAAAGAAATAATCAAATCACAAAGACAAAAAGGTAAGCATTGGTAACACGCTATCTACTACAAACGTTCGAATTTCCATGAGGAAGGAACCTCTGAAGACATAAAAATTATAGAAGATCAAGAACTTCTTCCATTAAAAACTGCTTTAAAAATAACACCAATTATTTTGTCTGATGAGTTGCGGCATGAAATATTCGTTCGCTTTGTAGTAAAGCGTGCGCATGCACAATTAGCTGTTTTGTAACTTTAACTTATTGCTTTATTGTCAAATCTAGGAATGACTGCGAAACTTACGTTGCAAGAAGTCATGAAATTTAGCCAAACATTGGGAACTTGACACAAAGCGTCAAAACTGAGATGGTGAACTGCGGCAGAAACTGATATGTTCCTGCTAGCTAAGGTTGCAGCAGCTTGACTAATGATTTCGGGGTCATTGTCGAACTCCTTTAGTCCGGGTTTGCATTTTCGTCTATCTCGAGAGAATATGAACATGCTGAGAGTCACATTGTTCAGTTCTTGTACAGCATTACGCTTTAAGCTTCCAAGAAAAATGGTCAGAAACTCTCATAATAGTAAGGAAACCGAGCCTGCGGAGAAACCAAAAAGTAGAATGAACACAAATGACAGTGAAAAGTAATGGAATAATGGGTAATTCTGAAGCGGAAATTGGCGACAGGTGATTTTCAAATGCCAAGGCACTTGCTAATTCCATGAAAGAGTTCTGGATTTAAAAAAATTTGAACAAATGCTGTAAAAGCTTGGAAAGGATTTCTAGGTCACAGAATTATTAACAAAGCCAGACAACCATGCACAAAAAATTGATTTGTTCGGACAACTTAATTGATTTCCACCAGAAAAAAACTACTTTCTTTCCTTCAAGAATTTTTCCCATTAAAAAAATCGTATTAAAATGCAAGCGTAGTAGCACGGAACTGGAAATGACATACGAACATTACATATTCTCTGTAATAAAACACTGCTGTTCATATCCAACATTAAACCGATCTGTTGAAAAATGTTTACGATGGTAATCTTCTTATGAGATTACAAATCCTTTCTGATGGTTAAAGTTTACGTTTCTATTGTATTAATCTATCTATGTTTGTGACAGAATAACACCGAAGCATTATCCTTCAGGACATGAATGAAACTGAAAAATTGACTTTTGCTGAATTACACTCAATGCACATCTCAGACGGAGTATTGTGCCACACCGAAATTTTGTAAATCAATAACCAACGCACGGTTTTCACGTATTGCTATACTATTGAGGAATGCAACATTATATCCCCCTTCACTAGATCCTTTGTAGTTTGTTTGGCAGCTTAAAATATCTAAAATATAAAATAACATTCGCAGGAAATCGTAGAAATGATTGCAACATAAAGCACTGCTATACTCGATTATGTAGTTAAGAAGAATGGAGAGTAGACTTACAATAGCTTTCGGTAAATGTGAAAGTTTGAGCTGTAACAAAAAGTAAAAACCAAAAAAACAATAAAACCTTGTATATCTAACAAATCAATTCATACCTCAAACTTTTGGAAAATGCGGCAAAAAAGTGGTTTGCAGCCAATAAATCATTCCGTGCAGACTTCTTTTTTGCAAGTCTGCTATTACAGATCTTATTTGCTCTTCGAGGATATTATGAACCTTTCCCGAAAACAGTTTGTATTTTTCACTCCATGTGAATGCACCTCAGCGTAAGTTGGGCGCCAGAATAATGTAAACACGTTGGAAGTATTGGTTTGTGCGGACTTTGACATGTATCTTCAGCAAGTCACAAGATATGCTACAAGTGTATCGGAACTGCAAACTCTGCAGTGGGTTTGTTATTCGCAGATTTTTAGCCATGCCAAGTGTCACTAAGAGAAAAGCCAAATTGTTTGCAACTGTTGGTTGACTTACAGCCACCACTGACTTTTCTAGGAAAATATGAGTAAAAAACTGTGAATGTTCTGTTCGATCAAAGGTTGTCGTATGTACCTGCATTCCACATACTTGAATAGAAGTACATCGCTCGAGAACTCAGCTTTTCCAAGGTTTGAGGAGACTTTGCGCAACGGTGGACCCTTCTCACACTAAGTCTAGCTAAAAACTAGTTTCTATTTAGTGAATAAATTAAATTATTTTCTAAAAATTGTCGACTAAACTTTTGGCAGCCTGCGATAACTTTCTTCGTTTCGCTTTCATCTGTTTTGGATCATCTTGTAAATTGGCAAATGCCGATAACTGCGAAGCCAGTTGCAAAACACTGGTCGATAAGTCGATTGCTTCCCTTCATGACTTAACTGCTGGTTCTAAAATTTGCTCAAAACCATCATTGTGTTTGTTGAATGGACAAGCAAGTCCAAGCGATGCAGTGAGCGCTTTTGTTTTTAAAATGTATTATGTGGGGATATCGCATAAAACGCAAACAGATTCAACAATATCAAGAATTTCAGGTAAACGAAAGGTAATCCTCTCACCTGAACTCATCACGGCCACCAACTGCTGCTGGTTGCTCTTCGAGGCCAACTTCATTTTGTCTGAAAAACATCCTCGCTGATGTAATAAAGGCTCCGGTCGCGTTCGTCAACTCTCTTGCCGCCAACCTTTGTTACCGTTGCGTCAGTGCACGCCAGGCACGGGACTCCGTAAATAAGCGTAGACGTGCTGAACGCCACTCGCAGCCATATATTGCGGCAGGACACCTGTCGTCTGGGCAAATACACATGTATTTGTTTTTGACCCAGCAATGAAGTTTCGCACGCAACACTGAACAAAAGCAAACTCGCTTGCAACCGGTGCTGGGCGAAAACTTTCAGTGCATTTGGTTTGGCCTTCGCTTTGGGATTAAAGCACCTTGTCATGAATATCCGGTTATTTTTTATGACAACTGCGCGAGCGTTTTCATTTCATGAATAAAACCTTGTTTTTGCATTGGCTTCTTGTCACTGGCAATGCGTCCGTTCTTGCATGTCACTCCACAGCTCGGGCAGAGTCATCTTTGCCTCCCGGCGAACGTGCTGTGCAAAGGAATATGAGATGCCGGTCGAGGCGGGGTCGAAGCTTGCGGTCTGTACGGTTTACGCTCTTCTTCGAACCAAAAACAATCATACGCTGTAATGCACAGCAGGTGATTTGCCTTGGACTGATCATGCACTTTTTGATTACGAGAGCAAAGATTTTTGACTCACCGACGTCACCCTCAAAGAAGCAGTTCGCTGCAACAAACGAACTGTTAAAGGGAGCAAAACATTTTTGGGGAAATTGAAACTAAATAGCACTTGTTCCCAGTTTGTTCCAACAGAAATCACAAGTTGTGCATAAAAATTGATGCATTGTTTCTACTCCCTTCTGTAGTTTCTTTCTGGACAAGACACTTTCCGTTTCTAGAAATATATTCGTTTTTACAATAAAACAACGAGACTTTCATGCCACTCAGCAAATGCGTCACATTTTGGAGAGAGAGGCATTGTGCTTTGGTAATCGTTTCTTTGTTAGCGAACACGCTTAAAAAAGTAAGCAAATCAGATTTTAAGTGGTTGCATTAGACATAAAAGGTCTAGATAAGTTCTATTCTCCGGAATGCGTTACAGCTATACAGATGCATCGAACTGTGTGACGCACTGATGAACCTCAAGGAAGAAGCCGCTACAAGATAAATGTGGATGCAACAATTTGATTAATCATTACCTTTCAGTTTTCGGTGACACTGTTTACAATCGAGCATCAAAATAACAAGTAAGATTCAGTAACAATAAACTAGGAGAATTTGTACATTTAAACGATTCCTAACTCTGAACAATCTAACTGACAAGTCTTTGACATTTTATCAAGCCAAAACTTTTTAATCAGACACCTCTACTGATACACGCGTGACGAATGAATTGTTTCCAGAATCATACAGGACGGATGTTTTGCAAAAATAAAAAGTTTTCGGAATGATTGATGTCTTGCAGCTGTTTTTATCTGAATGATGAAAAAACATTGTTTATTTGTTTGCACAGCAATTTCCAGGTTGGCTCGGAGATAATGAAAATTTAACCCAACTTTATTCACTTTGTTAATACTTCAGCCAAACGAATTGCGGCAGAAAAAATATCAGGAATCAACTGTCGACATGCTCTAACCAAGAACATATATGATTGTTTCTTTGGTCAACACGCAATGTCACCGCATTTTTTAAGCTTGCAAGCTCAGCGTGGGAAGAAGAAAGGCTTGTCAGATTAGATAGGTACTTTTACGCCAGCAAAAAACTTGATAGACGAATTAATCCATTTTTATGCCCCAAATTAGACCAAGTCATTCTTTTACAACACTGTGTTAAGTTCTAATTCAAGTCGAAAGATCTTTAGATAGTTTTGATATCACCGCGGCATTGTTGGTTGGTGCAATATTGCTGGCTTCTAGATTAAACTGTTGCTACACTTACAAACAAGGGGACTTTGACTTTACTGTTTGTCGTTCTCTGAATCGCCTAATCTTGCAATTCTACCTAAACCTGAACCACCAGTACCATCTGTACTCTGGAAAAAGGAAACCGTGGGTCTTAGATATCCTCGAAAAAAAACATTGAGAAAACCATCTCTCCTTTTACTCTTTTAAAAATTCACTTGATGTACCAACAACCAAACTTTTAAAAGAAAAATAACTTTCAATATTCAGAAAAAAATGTAAGAAGGTGACAACGCCGGCTTGACTCGCGTTTAATAATTACTGTTCTCAGGCTGGAAACTTGCATTTAAATGCTTCATGAAACTTTTTCTAAACGTGCAGCTTTGAAATATTAATATCGACCTTGATAAACACCGCAATCAACTTATTACCCACTTGTACCTGTACACGAACTGTAAGCGCGTAGTTGTGCCAATAGTTGGCATGTGATTGGCGGCCACGTTGTGAAAAAACACAATTCTATCCGCTCGAATGAGTACAGAAAATTGCTTGCTCAAGGCAGTCATACATATTCCAAGTATTCCTGCTTGAGTATTTTTTTTAAATATTTATCAAAGCAGGTTGCATATACCTTTAGCCAACGGTTTATCCTTTCAGTAAATGTCAGCAAAGAAAATTTTCTCCTTTCTTAGGCATGAGGAATTTGCGCCACCAAAATCGATTAACTTTTGAAAGAGCTGAAACTACAATTTCATGACTGGAAAAGTCATGTCGATGGGTTCCTGTTTTTTTGGGTAAAGCCTCATCCATGCATGCACTTGGTGAGTTGAAACCATGAACTGCTTCACAGTGGTAAACTGAAAGCTTTAAGGCAGTTGTTCGTAACCTTTACAAACACGCCGAACCCTTACGTAGTTTCCCAAGCTTTTGTCGAACCTACATTTTTGCCCAATAACAGAAAGTAAAAATGGGTTACATGTTTAAGATGACCTTCGTCTAACCCTGAAACGGCTCCGTCGAACCCTAGGGGTTCGATCGAACCCAGGATGAAAAGCACTGCTTTTTGAGGGGTATAACATCAACCACATAAAACCTCGGAGCAAACACTTTCGACTGAAAGATTATATTTAGAAAAACGCTGTTATTCTACGACAGGGATGGGGAACCTATTTACTATCACAGGCCGCATGGACTGTTAATTGTATCTTAAAATTTTATCTTTATTTTCATGGGGAAAATAAAGAGCGAGAGAGAGTTCTCTTGACTTAGTGTCTACGTGCCTGCTTGTCATACAGTTTCGTTTTGACGAGATGTGTTGTGATACAGTAACTTGGGTAACGAAAATTTTTATGTGGGCCAAATTAAATGTTCACGCGGGCCGCATTTGGCTCGCGGACCGCAGGTTCCCCACCCCTGTTCTACGGATTAGGCGACACTATAAAGAACAACAAAACATGGGAAACTTGATGTACGCAAAGAAAACAAACATCCTAATTTGAAACGACCATGATGAAGAAAATTGATGACATGGCAGTTTGCAAAAGTATTAAAACTAGTGAAAAATGGAGAAACTTAGTGAACAGATTAAACATGACCAAACTAGGATGTACAAACTGAAAAAAGGTTTTGGAGCGCGCAAAAGATGTGTGAGCTTTAATTAAAAGTTTTACCCTCACAAAGTGCTATTACAGAGTTTTTCTTGTGACCAAAGAGCGAACAGGGTTTGATAGTCATTTTTTGTTAACTACTGTAGATGCTTGTCCGAAGCTTTGAGTTGATGCAAACATTCAAAAATGACAACTTTAACTATCGCTCTTGTACTCCGTCATGATGTGCACTATCGCCATCACTACTATTCAAAATCTTTATAAATAGGACTGAAAGTTGCGTCCCTGTTCAAGACAGCGTCTCGTCCAGAAACTACAACAGTTCATGAGTTCTTAGATTCAGTGCTGCAACGTATTATTTTTATCATTTTGTCGAAACGAAACATAGAAGCACTGGGTCGGCTGGTGGCATCTGAGAGCAACGAACCTGGCATGGTCACCTGCAAGGAAAATCAAGCAAACTTTTCAGGATTTTAAATTTAACGTCTCGTTTTAAGTTAGTTATTATAATCCAACATAAAACTTTCTATGTGTTTTAGCATCGTTGAGTAAAAATTAGAATTCGTGTATATATACCGTAGTTCAGGTGCCCCAATATTACGTTCTCGGTTGGCGAACAACAGGCAGAAAGAAGGAAATAAGGACGTTCTTCTGGCTGTCAATTCAAAGAGACGCAATGTGGGCAGAAGAACTACTAGCTTAGTAATATGAAGCTAATTATGAGCACATTGCGATCTGGTTTGCTTTTGCTTCAGGTGATGTTTTGCGTAAGTATTAAGTGTTGCTCTTACTTTTCTACTTATTCAGATCTATAGCTTCAGATACCGCCAGCTTTCCCAGTCCATAGTTGATAGCATAGGCAAGAAATGTGACCCGACCGAAGTACACTGCGTTTAAACATATTCTTTTTACCTTATCATCTTAAGTCACGCTGCTTGAAAGGTGCAGAGTAATCGGAAAAGCTGATGCTCACGGCGACGGGAAATTTCAATTTCAAACAACATGTTTGTCTGAAGAGACCGTCACGTCGGCGTTGGTTCCCTTCTTGAACTTTGCACAACGAAACGCTTTGCTACATACTGTAATATCACCGAAATGTAGTTTTGCTGACATGTCTAAGCAAGCAGGACAGGATCAACAACCCCCACATTTCCGACGCGGAGGGCTCCGCATCCGAGGATCCATGTAAAGTCAAACGCGATTTGCAGAAATGTGAAAACTCCGATTTCTTTTTTAGCAGAAAATGACGACATAGTTTTTCATTTCGACCATGACAATGAAAGGCAACGTGCACGTTTTTGTGACTTCCTGAGGAAATACATCATGTCGGAGCAGCCAGGCACAAGAACTTCGCAGATACCACAATTATGCGCAAAAGAGCTTCCCCAGCAACTTTTGTTAAATGAATATAAAAAGAAATGGGCCTGTAAGGGATCTAAAGAAGAACTTGTAATGCTGATATTCAAAGGAGAGGTTCCTCAACTTTTCTTGCTGTGACTTAAGCCCTGAGCTCATGTCCCTTCGTCGTGGTATTTGGTAAAGATTGTTTCAATGCTTCGCCATCATAACACGACGTTATAACGTAATTGTTAAATAGCGCCAAAGTGATTTTACCCGGTGTCCAAGGTGTGAATATTCTGGACAAGGTGCTGCTTGATCAGTAGTATGTTAAAGCATTTCTTCTCAGAACACGAGGGTACTAGTTGAGATAACTTTTCCAAGTGAGAGGACCTTCCAAATAAAGAAAATTTCCAAGATACACAAAAAGCTTACCACCAATAAGGGTTCAAAGAACACCTAATGCTACCTCGTAGTTCTGGATTTGGTCAGTTTTAATGTAGGACCTGCACAGCTAGTAAGCGTTTCAGAAACAAAGATGTTTCACAGCGGTCTTGCAGCCTGGTTACCAAATTTTTCTTTGAAAAAGTTTGTTGAAAGCTTTTGTACCTCCTGGCTGTGGTTCGCCATAAAACTTTCAAAACTCGCCAAGTGCTTTTTTAGCTTTGGTATGGGCTTATTTCGAAGATGTTAGAATTCAATTTCTTTTCAAACGTTTTGAAGAATGGCAAGAGCTCAGTTACTTAAATCTCATATCTACTTTTTAACACAAGGCTGGTAATATATCTCAAGTGCATGAGGTTTTAACTGAATGGTATTTCAAACGCTGGCTCAGCGTTTGCAAAGGCACAATGCTCGGAAAACTAACAACGTTTTTTTGCAAAACACAAGGTTTTTGTATCGAGCTTCTTTCTTCTGCTTTTTATGCTTATTAATTCCTCTCAGCCTTTCGTCAAAACTTTGGCTAATTGCACCCGTAATGAAAATTTGCAGCAATGTAGTCCAGTCAAAAACAGGAGTACAATTATGTTAATTTATTTCTTACAAATCGCATTTAGTATTCTTAGAGCAGTGGTTCCCAAACTTCTTCGAGCTGTTACCCAAAGCAAGGTAGCGATTAAGTCTTATTACGCTCAATACTTTACGTCGAAAAAGAACGCAACCAGTATACTTGTGTCCATATTGTTCTCATTACTTTTCAGTAAGTTTATTTAATCACTGCCAAATATCAGTAAAAGAACTCAAAATTTATTTTGCGGTGACCGCTCATAATACAGAACAACATTGTGGTTTTGGTTCCGCGTTACTCCCATAAGAATCGCATATTACCCCACTTTGGGAACTGCTGTTTTAGAGCATGCATTGAATAGTCTCTTACTCTTTGTGGTGAAGTTGATCACCAAGCGTTTTTCTCGAAATGCTCTAGTTCAATCAGAACGCTAAGACTTGATGTTATCGAGTTGCAGTCTTAGACGTTACGTTGTTTAAAAAGTTTGCGTCACAAGCCAACTGCGTCATCAACGATATATTTCAAAAACATTGCATCGGTGAAAAAGCGACGCATGTCGCCCTCAAACATTTTGTTTTTGTTGTTAGAGAACGTATGAGGTTTCGTCATAAGATCAAGATCAAGAAGCGGATATGGAAAGATAGACTTGCTGGTTCTGCATGTGATTTCCTTTAAAAAATTACCTCGTGATAAGAGAGAACAATTGGCTGCAAACATTGTGTAGGTATGCAGTTAGACCTCATTGTACAAAGGTTGCGAATTCACCTGTGATCTTTGTCTCTGACAGAAGTGGAGAAGGTTTGGTACATGTCAAGGCCGCTTCGTTACATTCGAAAAAATACCAGAACAGTCAATAAACAGTGATCTATTTTACCGCGATGCTACTCTTTCTGCTTTCAAGGTATTGCTTTTTTATACAATAAGCATCACGGCACGATGATTCCAACACGAAATCTTGAACTACAGCAAGTTTTAAAATCCTATCAGATCCTCACAATTTAATACAGATCAACAGAGGGCAAGGCGATATTAGCCTTAGTATTACAGTTTAATTGAATGCTACCTGTTCCGTGAGCCTTGACAGCACTGAAAATTAATCAGCTCATGTCCTTCAGCGAAAAAGTACTACTAGTTGTTTGCCGCAACAGCCTTTATCCTGCGGCTGTTCTTCAAAAGAGGAAGCCAAGTTGTAAATTTCCACTCAGCTCGAAACAGTTATTGTTTTGTATAAATATTTTAACTCCGATAGAGGTATCATTTTGCAGTTTGTGTCCCTTGTTCACTCACTTCCTCGGACTGGCTTCCTCGGATAAAAAGTAGACTAGTATTTTGAAGGCATCTTTTAAGTGGAAAGTTGACATGACGGTAGCATACTCTAAGTGCAAGTGCAATCTGTGATGTCATAAGTGCTCAAAGGTGTGGAAAGGACTGAATATAAATCAGGCAAAAACGCTCTCATTTCACGCCAAGTTCCTTTGTCACATTTTAGGCCTTGTGAAAGTGTTCAAGAATGCTAACAACTTGGTCCTGAAGAACAAAAATTGTTTCATTAAGGTCAAACTCCACTGCTGCAGTCTCTAAGTTTTGAAAATACTATAGCCTATACTTAAAACCTTTCGTTGCTGGTCTGGACTGCAGTGGTTTGCGAAAAGCTGTATTTACGCCATAAACTTAGTTGTCGTCATGGAACAACAAAAAGTTTTTTAGTGAAACCCATTGCATAAGTATCGTTGATATAATTTGTTTACGTTTGTTTAACAGTTTTTCTTCGGTTGTATCTCTCAGCGAAAAATGATGCAAATGGTAATTTCTACAATTCCGGGTGATAAATATTGGTTTATTTGACTAATCTGTGTCTTAAAGTGCCACTTGCACTGCTTAAATTGAACAGCTGGTAAACTTCAAAGGTACAGCACTTAGTAATCATACTTAGATACTGAAAAACATTAACTGATTTTTGTGCCAGAACTGTAGCCAAAAGGTAAGTATGACAAAAAGCGCAGTGTAGTTACTCTTGCTATTTTTCTATAATGCGCTGAACTGCCGCCTTGATCATAGACAGTACAAAGTGCCGTGAGTTATTTCCCAGTTAATGTTTTCAGTGAGCGTTAAAATATACAGCGCTTTCGGGCTGGTTTCGCATGTAATCAAATGCGGCTAGTTTATGTTTACCGGACGATATTGAAAGCTTGTTGACCTCTTCTAAGTTTTGCAAAATCTACATTTACCTTCCTGAAGTCAAACCATTTTTATCTAGCCAACTGTTTTGCCTACAGATAGAGGATTGTGGGAGAAGATGCGTCTTGAAATGATACTGTTGTCTCAGGGCGCGATGTAGCTAAAGCATGCCTACGGAGTAATTGTATGTACTTGTACTTTTGATGGGAAATTATCTACACTACAATTTTTATGGAAGCAATTTTCTAGACTAAATGCATTTTTGTTACCATGTAAAATGTTTTCACTTTCTTTAAAACATCAGATTGGATGTAGTTTGGCTTAAACACCAACGCCGTCATTAATAAATCATTTGAGTCATACATTCGATGATCAAGCATCATTTATCAATTTGTTCCTTGTTTACCCAAACGTTTTTACCGTAAAGCGTTTGCTAAACTTTGTAAATGGCAGAAGGAAAACTTTCAGCCCTTTCCAAATAGTGGAGCCCGAAACAAAGAAGCTTTTTTGTCCATAGGATTACTTTTACAGCAAAACAGTCAAAAACCCTTTTCAAAACAGTCTGCGTTTTCTGGTAAACATTTGATGAAGAAATGAAGTGTCTTCAAAAAAGATGAAAACCCTTCGCTCTTGATTTAAAAGAGCACTTTGAAACAGAAACAGACATTCAAAAAATAAAGTAAATGACTGCAGTGTGTTTCAGGACTGGTATCAGGTTTTGTGGAAAACTGACAGAAGCTGCTGTGTTCTATTTGGAAATGGCTTAGGTACTTGCAATCAAAAATTCATTACCGTTGTCTACTGCTTTGAGTACATAAGGTAAGTAATAACTTACGAGAACATGAGTGAAGGAAACTAAGAAAAATATTTATTCATTGTTGTAAACTGGGCCTAAATATCATGATTGTTTCAAATCTTGTTTGTCTCTGCACAAACCTTAGATATTTATTATCTTCACAAAACCACCATTTATTTTTCAGCATGCTTAGTAACAATGAAAACGGGCTCTTTCTTTTTCATTTTGTTTTTACTTTTATGAAATGGATTTTCAACATTTATTTTAATGTGGTTAGTCACGGTATTGCAACATGAATTAAATTTTGGATCACGTAGTAAAAAATTGAAGTTGGAGCATTAGCAAATCCTGGTTTCATGCGACAAAAAGCGCATGTGTGTAATATTTGATGTGCGAGAAATCCTTACTGCGCCGCATGTTTTCAATACGTCTGTACATACATGGGCGCAATTTGGTGGGGGCACGGGGGACGTGTCTCCCCACTTTTTGAGGTGGGGGATATAATATGCCATGTCCCCCACTTTTTCTCTTCAGGTTTTGTATTTAGAGAGGTTCCAAAAATAAAAGTGACGTTTGTCACGTTTTGCGTGAAGTGCTTTTCATGTTAGATGTTACATAGAGCCAAGTTGATTTTGAAACAGGGTTTCAAGTATCACTGGATACTTGGGTAGTACCACTGTCAGTCATATCACTGGATTCTGTTAGTTTATCAATTTTAGCTTCGATAAAATTATATTTAGCATGTTTCAAGTTTCTAGAGACTGAGAAAGATGGTTTACTGCTTCTGTCCGACATTTTACCTTGTGTAGTATACTGTTAGAAAAGTTATTTACTTGAAACAGTGATAGTTTTCCAGCTGCACATGTGAAAGACCACAGCATAGCATGGATTTGGTTCACGTAGAAATACATCTGGTTTTGTTGTAATGTTAGTTGTCACGTATTCAGAAACAGACAGCGTAAAATTTAATGATGCTAGTGCATATAGGCATACCATATTTTTGTGATTGAAAACCGGGACGCTTCAGAACAACGAGCCTTAAAAGGAAATAAAACAAGTTCCAGTACGAAATAAATCCTTTCAGTAACCTGTAATTGCAAAAAGAACACCCAATCTACTAGCCAACTTTACTAAACTAGCCAATACGCTAACAATCAACCCATTACTGGACCAGTAACCCACTACAATGACGTATCAATTACCTTTACATCTAAAACAACGAAACAAGATCACGCATCATTCTTCAGCAAGTTGGTTGAACAGACTAATCATAGCATGCTAATATTCGTGTAGGGCTATGCTGCCTGACTGAATGCCTAACCGGGACGTTTTGGTTGACCAACCGGGACGCCGGGACAAAGTCTTTGAACCGGGTCTGTCCCGGTTAAAACAGGACGTCTGGTGAACCTAAGTGTATATAATGTTAGAAAGTTACATTTTCAGGCAAATGTCTGCCAAGCTTTTGCCGAAGACAAAAGCAACACTATTGTGGAGACTTAGTTTTAGGATGGGCAGTTTTGCAAAAGACTGTCTTCAACCATTAGTGAAGAGGATTTCAATCAAAACGTTGGAGAACTATTTATCTAGCAATATATTGACCTATAGCTCAAAACACAAGGACTTGACTAGGAATCAAAGATAAAATATACATTTGTCCTTACTTCTTGTAATGTCGCGACAATGGTGACCAACCAAAAACCAAAATATATTTTTTCGTGACTCTTACACTTTGTGCTTGTGCTGAATGCATTGGTTCGTAAGTCATCTGATTTACGTGAGTTTAACCAAAAACATAATGCAGCAATATTTTCATCGAAGTGCGAAACTTTTGCTTTACAGGCAGGCGCGTAGACAAAGGGGGCATTCGGTAGCAGTGCTCCCCAGTTATTGTGCCCAGAAAAATTTGTTACATATAGTAAAATTTAAATCTTGTCCCAGTAAAAATGTATTTCCTCCCAAACTTAATACCTGATCACACTTACTTTTGTTGGACGTTCTTTTCGTGCTAATCAGGTGAAACTTGTTCATTTTTACCAATTCACCGTTGTGGGTTTTTATTTCTGTTTAATCTCAATTCTATTTTCGTGTCGTTATGCAAGTAGAACTCTTAGAATTACACTTTTGACATTAATTTCATCCATTAAAATCTGATATTCAACCTGAAAAATTGATTGTGAAAAGACTGTGCTAAGTTGCATCACATAAAAAGTCTCAAGACAACAATCACCGCACGATCAGGTACGCAGAAATGACATTGCAGGCTAGATGGGTATGTATGCAGGGACCAACAAGGGGAGATTGAAAGGATGCATCCACCACCTGGTAAGAGGATGTCAATGGAGATTTTGGTAGGGGTGGGGCTGCAGGCATGATGTGCAGTCGCATTGAAAATATTTGTAGCTTTTACAAGGAGTGGAAATGTGCAAGAAAAATATTTATCGTCTTTGTAACGTTAAGCAACTTGAAAAAGACTTCAATTCGCGCTGTAAACCACACTTCGTATAAAATGTATGAAAACTGATGTTTTCTACTATGAGTGATATGCACGTGCGACCAATGCGATTCAGCATTTTGTACACTGCAACTGACAGCTCTGATAAATCCCAATTGATGTATTAGCGTGATTAGTCTTGCTTTTAAAACACCTCTGTAAACAAGATTGGAAATTTGGATTTATAAAACTTCTGCATCGACCCGATGACTTCGTTGATTTCACACTAAACTGTCCCCCCCACATTTTACAACAAAATTGCGCCCATGTGTACATATACCACTTCTTTTCGGCTTTGCTAATAATTTGATGCACTAGCAGTCCCGGTACAGGCTAGTTTGGTTGAGGGTTTATGAGAAATCATTTTCGATGAATTTAAAGCTTCACAAAACCATTTTACGTGAATAACTCCCCTTCACGTTCGTAGTTTTACGCGAAAACAAGTCTACAAAATAAGCTTTGTTTTGAAGTAGCCTGAGTAATATATCCGGGCAAACTTTACAGCGAGTCGACTTCAGAAAATAGTGTAACAGAACCAACAAGCAAAGTGACACTTAAGCAACGATCTCTAACCTACCGGTAATCTTAATGGCTCAGTCACAAGAGTTTAAATAGTTACGGAGGGTTTATGTGGCAGTGGGACGGTATTTTATGCTTTAGTTTTATTTCCAGTGAAATAAAATCGTTCCAGTGCCGAAACTCAGTAAACAAAGCTTTGTATTAATGCCTTGGTACCTTCACTTGTGCACGAAAGTTTTATTTTAAGACTCTCAAAAAATGTCACATAATTGCACTGTAGTTCGCCGGGAATTAACGATCAAAAAGTAGCTGAAAACTTCGGGGAGATAGAGCTCCTTAGCCCCTGGATCCACTTGTATTGTCGGCTACATCTGTTGCAACACAATGGCTGATGGGAGCATAATACAGAAGTGCTGTTTTACTTGTAGGTTGCAGCAAGTGAGCGTGGTCAATTGAATGTGTTTTAGATTTAGTTTATACCAATGGATTCAATCTCACCCAGAAGAACAGGAAAGAAACACAGACTTAGCATCAGGTCTCTTCGAGACTCAGTTGATATTCGTATATACAGGAATCATCCTGTCATGCACTTACTATGAAACGTTCCGATGTCGACAGGTTGAATTGTATTGCGATAGTTAAAGTTAAATTAGGATACAGAATTAAAATGACTTCGAAGCTTGCAGTTTTTAACTGTTATTTAAAATCACCCCTAACATCCATTTATAGCAATTTAACGTCACTAGTGTTGTCCATGTAGGGAATTTTGATTCTACATAATGGCAGAGCGAGTTTATTCTGTATATTTTATGGTCGAAATCAAGAGAACGAAGCGAAGCAAAACAAACCGTATAGATGAGTGAAAGCACGAAGGCAACTAAAAAATGAAAGTGAGGAAACACACCGACTATTATACATCAGGTTTTTAAAGAGCAGGGCAAGTTCATCTAAGTCTGTAAGCGAAAGAAAAGGAAGAAACAGCAAAGATTCAGCAGCTAGCAGCAAATACAAGCACAGAGAAAGGTACGACGACACCGCAGATTTTTTGTTGATCTTTTGTGATTTTTATGCTAATATTTTATTGCTGGTCACGAACAACATATTCGTGAACATAGCTCAAAAATAGTTTTCTACCTTTGAGAAGTCAGTGATCAGAGGCACTGAGTGGCCAAATACGGTCAAGGCACGATTTCTGCTGGGCTTACCGTGTAGACTTTCAAATTCAAAAGGACACAGGTGTAATAACAGAAGAAAATTTAAAATGTTTTTTACTAATTGTAAGCGTATGTTATTTTTGAACATCTGTGGTCGATTACGTGTATGCAATCTACGAACATCTTTGGCGATGAATTTCGATGAACTCAAGTCTCATGTAGACACTTTTAATGGCTAGTAGGGGATGCATCCACCTTGTCTCTGCGCTTGTACAATTCATGTGAAGCAAACGTCCATCTACAGCTCATACATCACTGCGCGTTCATTGATATTTGTTGCAGAACTCATCTCTGTTGCGCCTTTTCAAAAACTTTATTCTTTACTTTTTACCTAGAAACCACAATTAAAGTCATGAAGCAAACTAAAAATTGTCCAAAAGAGTTTTATTGCAAAAATGTTTGGCATATAAATGTACTACAGTACCTTGCTGAGACAATGCAATAAATGCAAAGTAAATTTTAAATTCGCAAAAAATTGAAATGATGTAGTGTTTGTAATGTAATAGAATTTCAATTTGGGAGAAAGAAGTAAAACATAGTTTTATATTTTTTTGCCATTTGCAAATAGATATATCATTGCAAGTAACACAGCAAGTTAGAAAGAGTATCCTCCTGACTTGATTGCAACAATTTTAGCATCAGTTTGATCGCAAATCGCACACTATCTGGACAACTGCAGGAAAGGTGTAGTGATTTGATAGAATTCTTATTTTGCAGTTTTTACTGAAATATTAATCTATTGTCTGAGTTTGAATTGATTGGAACAACTTAGCATTATTTTGATCTTGCTGATTTAATCAAATAACTTTAGACATACGCTAGGTTGCAAAATAAGCTGTTGCATAATCGTAAGCCCCAGCTCTCGTCTGAAAGCAAATTTAGGTTGCGTGCATCTGTTCAACAAAACTTCCTGTTTCTTGTACCAAAAGCGATGTTTCGTAAAAGCTGATATCAGATGCTGCTGCTTTCTGTGGAATCGTTCTTAGAAGCTATCTGCTACCTCTAATCATTAGTAATATCATGCAAGGCAGTCATAGATCATTTATATTTGCGTATAAGTTAATGCATAGTGCAGAAATAGTAGCTACGATTAATCTAAGTCAAAACAAAAACCATTCTTACTTAAATAAACTCACGTTGTTTCCGACCAGTGTCTTCACTCAACAAACTTCGTCCAAGTTTCCAGCAGACCAAAAAAACTATCTCAGCAATAACAACAAAATGGCTACCGGTGACACCGCCACATCAGGTTAAATTACTTACGGCTGGCGATAGGATTAGTCTTATTATGTCGCACGAGTCTGTGGCATCTCGGTTTGCTTACACGACCTAAAACAAATCTGAATAACTTCCTTCTGCCCTGATTATAACATCCGGCGAACTGATGCGAACATTCTCTAACAGCGGTTGACTCAACTGTACAGCAAATAACAGCGAAACATTAAAAATTTACAAGCTAGTTGCAACTGGAAGTATGGCATCATAAGTTATTGCCTCGCCTCCGATGCGCAGAATCGAATCAAATATCGAAAGTATACATTCAGTATAGTTGAAGTGATCTGATGTCAGAATCTAATTTGTTGTGGTGCGTTGTTTAGCACGTCACTTTCAAATGGACAGCATGGGTCGAAGTGAGTCGCTGACAGACAAATAATTACCCACTCGCTGTTTTTTTTCATTCGACATAATGAAGGCCACCTCAAGGTGTGCCAGATATTTTCATACACCCCCACCCAGCTATCTTCCTCAGCGCTTTTTTGTCTGTGTTTGTGCTGGGTTTTCCATTTACTACCCCAGTGAGTTCAAACTTTAGCTGAAGACACCTGCTACAAAATTTGCAGTATGACTGTTCTTGCTTGACAAGTTTAGGAAACTTTGTTTAGTGTTCACTTGGAGTTTTTCAAACTGTTAATTTCATACTTGAATTATACTCAAATCACTGGATCTTTGTTTAACACTAAACCCTGCGTGCCATGTTGTTTTTTGAAACACAAAGTGGGCCTGACAATATTTGAAATTGTGCTGTTATGAAAACGATTCATTGAAAAGGATACGAAAACCTGGAACTTCCTAAAAGCTCAAGGTGCTTCTTATTCTGAAGTAAACTTGTTGCAGGACCTTATTGTATACTTTACGGTTTTTTCAACAGCTCATTTTCTGTATATGAATGAAAATGAAACCCTTTGACACATCGATTAGGTCAAAGTTTTACTCTGGTCCTGTCTGGGCTTTGCTTGCTATAGTACAGCATGTGCTATCAGACAGTTCAGCAATTGGCAGAAAAAAACCCGTTTGCATTACGTGATAAGTGTGTGGTTGCTGAATTAAAACAGGCGCATTTGGCCTTTCATTCCTTCTACGTCTGCTCAAACAATGCGTCTGGCTTGTATTTGTGACTCACTTACCATTCTGCATGTACTGACTTTGATCAGGTTTGTCACGAGATGCCTGAAATCGACAGAGCTGTGAGAAAAGTGGCAGCATTCACAGTCTTGACAATGAATGAGCACTGTCAAACCAGCAGAAGAGAGCTTCCTTTTCAAAATTTACTCCGTTTATGAGTTTGATTAAATTGTACACTAAGATTGCATTGTTACTGTTAACGTCTTTTAAAATACATTCATATGAAAAAAAAGCTTGATTTTGTTTTTTTAGGTTGGAAATCGCAAAATAGTTTTGAGGCATAGCCAAAGAACAGTACTGCTACTTTACTACTTATGAATAGTCCACCAATCAAATCAGCTGTTGCACTATAAAGGCAAAACTCCGTTAAGCAAACGAAACCTGTTCTTATTGCAGTATGAGCGTGACGAGAATCATTTTTCGCAAAGAACGCTTGGACATTTAACCGTGAAAGGTTGTAAAGATCACACGACAAATATCGAAATGTCAGTGACAGTTCGTGTTGCATTGGACTCATCTACGATGGCACAGACTGGTAGTAACAGGTGCGGCCACTTCTGTTGAAATGGAAAACAGACTTTTGTTTGACAAACTACGCCTACAATGAGCAATCCAACTCTGCGAAACACTTGCAATGTTTTGCAGAACGACGTCACCAATGGCTGGGTCCAAAGCTTCAAACTCGCTTATAGATCTACTCAATCCGTCAGGGATTTTAGTTATTTTGTTAGGAAGTTCGTAAAGTCTATCAATAAACCATTTTCATTGAATACCTCTTCAATTCATGCGTTTGTGAGAATAGACAGTGCACCAGTTTACGCACTAAGGGTGCGTTTACACTCGCTGTTTTGACGCTTTGCAAGCGTCGAATCGTTTGGTAATTTCATTGCTGCTATGGCAACGAGATATTAGGCGCTTCAAACGCATCAGAGGTGTGTCTGGATCCATGGGTAATGGATCGGTTGCAAAACCTACAAGCATCTTTTTGTACGACGAGCAAAAAGAATCACAAGCACTGCCGCCAGTCTCCGTCGACAGTAGAAAACTGTTCTAACCCAGGGGTTGACATGGGTGAATTTTTTAGCAGAGGAGAAACTGGTCTCGCTGCCCCTTTTTTCACTTCAAAGACTTTGTCTTTAATGCTATCTTTAGAAAATCCTCATTGTCCTACACATGTATTAACTGACCTGCGCCTTTTGTCGTCACAAAGGAATTGTCTCATGTACGTAGAAGATGCACCACAAATGTAGGCTATGTGCCGTCGAAGAACATACCGCACTGTACGCGCTGAAGAAGCATTCCAAATGTAAACGCAGCTTACTTCTTGCCAAGAAATGTCGCTTGAATGTTTTCGCCATTTTGTTTACATTAGCAAGTTTTAGGAACAACTTTGAAAAATGTCAGGATAGCTTCGCTAAATCAAGTAGGGAAGCAGGCACACCTGGATTGCTTTTAGCTAAAGCAATGCCATTGATTTAACTGATTCGTTTTTATTGCTGCAAGTTGACGGTGCTATGTAGTGTGATTTTTCTAGGCAGCAAACAAGTCATTTTGTGAAACATGAATATAAAATTTTACTCGAGACTGAATGTTGCTTTTCAACAGAATTATAAATTGACTAGGCTACAATGATTTTGAAATTCAAGGTTTTCATTTTTTAAGCAATCGACAAAATAAACGGAAATCTGCTGGTAGGCAATGAAAATTAAAATGGAAAAATTAGCTCAAAAACTTAAAGTGGATCATGTTTTTTCTGAAACAAACAACACGTTTATTGCACTTTGTTAACTGGTTCTCCCAATGCGACCTCTTGGCAATAGCCTACCCATGTTTGCCTTAGGGCATAGCTCACTCGACATTAACAGTCATTAACCACCTCATCGCCTCTGCGGTGCTGCTGTTGAACTGAAGTCTACGTCCTTTAGTTGCCTACTAGATGATGCCTTACGTCAGGAACTATGCGGAGTTGAACAAAACTTAACGGACGGAACGGAACGGCAGATTTTTTCTTTTTATTTGCACCGCTTTGAAGGTGTAAAGTTGTTTGACATTATTGTTTATGTTTTTGCCTGCATCCCACTGCGCCCAAACAAAGCCTATGGACTCAGCGCAGTCTGCTATTTTTGTGCCACTTGATTAAGTTTGCGAAGTTGGTCAATCAAACTTATTTCTGTTTTTTTTTTCTGGAACTTTGTAGAGCGCCTGTGTGTTAATACAATGAACAAAAGGGGTATTGACTCATCAGTTATAATGATTTTGCTTTTATGGAGTTTTATGTAGTTTATCAAAGTATTGCATTCGCCATGTTTCGTAATGTGTACAATTTCTGGCATCTTTTTTTATCAAAGTGCCTGTCTACATTTGCAAATAAAGTCACTCAAGCAATCGACCTAAAGGTTATAAATAAAACCAAAAGCTTCAACAGGTTCTTTTGTTATCACACATGGTAATGAATCCAAAGCGCGAGAGGGTTGTACATTTTGGACAGGGATAAAGTGGTTTTATAATAATTCGTATTTTCGCAGCGCTTTCAAAACTACAAGCAAATGACGTGCACACCAATTGGTTGGCGATGCTTAAATGCTTTTTTCATAAAATCACAGGTTTGCGATCAAACAGTCTGAATCTCTCATCTGTAATCTTGCAAAATTAATTATCCAAGTGTAGGTTGATACTACAAGTCTTAAAACTTGAAAAAGAGCTGGTGATGCCTACTCAATAGGCGAAATATATGCTCTGATAAGATCATATTGTTTGACTCTTGGCGGTGAAGGAATTCCTTTTAATACATGTCTAACAACTCTTCCTTTTCACCATCTCAGACAACCTTTATGGCAGTATATCAATATCGTCATCCTGACATATTTTGATTGGTTTGTTACGATAAAATTTCAGTGAAAATCTTGGAATTTCGCTGGATTAGCGCAAAGATATCAAAACTTTTATATGGAAGAATAAACTGATGTGCATGTGCTCATGATGTGTCAGGTTAAGTTTGATGTGGAGGCGCCCATCTTCACAAATCTGCTTGTGCTTTTGTTAACTATAACGTCTATAACTATAACGTCATTTCGCTTGGAGAATAAGCTTGCTTACTGACACCGTGCATTGCTTTCCACGCAGGACAAAGTAAACTTATCGATAATTCGCTACGAGCGTAATACTCAATTTTATGGAATACGCTGGCGTTTCAAGATATTAGGCATTATGAAAATGCAAGTGAAAGTTGATTACTGTCGATTTAGCAATAATTTTGTGTAATGAAACAGTTGCTGACACATTATCTTGGTTGCGAGGCTACAAACATTAAATACAGCGAATCAGCCGTAAACAGAGTGTTTTTCCTACAAACCTTTTGAGCCCTTGGGCTCAACGGCTGGAAACTTCCTCCACGTGAATAACCGGCGTTTTTCTTGGTAATTCAATTCCATACTTCAAAATAGCAAACGTAATATTTTTACAAGGATCACATCGCCCCACAGAATAAGGAAATCTTCATTTTGGCGACGAATCTCACTTTCAAACGCATAAGCATTCAGGTCTCTACAGTGTACGTAAGGAACTTACAATTGTTCTTTAACCACCGTCTGTCACAGTCACTGCAAGTTGACTGCTGCAAGCAAACAGCCTTTGCTTCTGCTGCAGGAGGTGCATCGACCAATTCTGTGCCTTGAACTCTCCTGCAGGTTGTCTGCATGCACATTTTCTATCGTCGTGATCATCGCCTATGCAAGGCGAGAGGATGGCATGTCATATGAGTGCACTTCGTCTTCGCGCCAGACGGAGCAGAAGCAACAATCATTAGCTCGTCGCAACTAGCAATTAAAGCAATACATCTCATGCACGCGCAGAATTAACTGCGGAGGGCGTTTGAGCTCAAGACCCAGTGTAGTGTCGACAGCGTACAGGATTTCGTCGCTGTGTAAAGTTACCCACGGCGAATTGCGTCTGCCGATGGACAGGCTTAATAAACTTCAAAGCATAGTCTTTCTCAGAAGCAGATACTTCGTGACTTCGAACAGGCTGCTCACATCGTATACCGCTAAAAAGGATTTGACATTCGGGTTAGAGTTTGAAACAAACCCAGTCGGGACTTTACTGCACTGATGCGATTTTGCTGTCAACGAAAATGTGCAGGAATGCATGTAAAAATATAGCACTTGCCTAAAATTTCTCTGAAAATTTGCCGTTTAATGTTGAAGACCAAAAAAGGAAGCATGGAGGGATTTTGAAAACATAGCTCAAAAAAGAATGAGTTTCTTTCACACAAATGTATCTTTTCGGTAAAAAGGCTTCTTTCTCAGATATATCGTTTTTTAAAATTTCTTTTAGGAAAGAAGCACATAAGACGTTTTTAACTTGAAAAACTGCTACCTTCTAAAACTCTTTAGCAATTTTACCACCTTGTTATATGCTTCTTGGAATGTAGATTAGACAAAGTTTACGTACTTTCTGAAACGCAATGAGTAATATGAAACTTTTGCCTCACTAGTAAATTGTCAGAACTTGACGATTTAAGTAATTCTAATGATGTAAGAAGATCTAAGATTTTTGTTGGTTATCTTGTAAAAAGTAGTAAGGGGATTTAAATACTTTGTCCATACTGCCCGATTGGGAAAGATGGACACAGTGCAAAATCATTTTTACAATTTTCAGTTTGTTTAATGGAAACCCCAAAAATGCTGAAGGCACCGTGCTTTTCAAGAAAAATTTGAGTCACGCTTTTGCCTGAAGTTTCGAAAATCCTTCGCTCTTCTCTCAACTGATTGGCAAATGCGGTGGTGTTCAGTGATGATGTTTCGTAATGGTAGAAAATGGCGGTATGTATCTCTTTACAACTGCATTGTTGAAAAGTGAGTCTGCGACAGCATGTTCTTGCTCTTGGGCATCTTCCATCGTACTTTACTAACCTGAGCGTCTTTGCAACAAATTTGCAACACAGCTGGTAACACCCGTCCACTCACAATGAAAAACAGCAGTATTGTATAATTTCATGACAATTACATATCCAGGTAAAGGGATTGCATAAGCGAGATACCGAGTAAAGCGATATTTTCTTCAAATTAGTTTCAAACGAAAAGCAGCGTGATAGCAAAACATGTCGACGTCTAATATTAAATTCTTTGCACCAGTCAATATTCAAGATCTCGCAAATATCTCAACTTCATCGTGGCAAGAAATTTAACACTAATCACCTTCAGACAAAGTGGCGAAAGATTGCATACCTAGGCACCTGCGTCAACCACGTAGCGAGTGCAAAGAAATGAGAAACATCCTTGAGATTCCTGCTGGCAGCGACAGTTTGTTGTTTGCGAGTTGTAAGCTAGTTTTAATCAACGATTTTGTGGAAGTACAACTGGCTATAGCAAAGGTTATTCCGGTTTAGATGAGGAGTGATTGTCCAGTCGAAAGGTCGCTCGAAAACATGTTCTCCATTCGTAACCTCACACGTCGCCAGCACTTGAGCGGCTGAGAAACATTTTTTTCAAGCATCTTTCATGTGCGCCATCTTTGCGCTCAAAACGCGTTTTTCACTTAAACCTGAGGAAAATCCATAAAAGCAGTTTATTCACATGGTTTGAAACGATAAAGATTGTACTGATGTTACCCAATGAACTGTTTAGTCTTATATATTGTTTGCCATGTTTTACTAGCTGGATTTTCAGGTTTCCAATAGTCGGATATAACTGATTGAAAAACAACAAGAATTTCCATGTGACGTCACTCTTAAAAATATCCTTTTCCAGGAGTCACGGGTGGTGGTTCCACATAATTTTCTGAAAAATAAAGGGTCACCAAAAACTTCTTCTCAAATTGTTTTCCACTTTACATAAGAAACCAAAGGCTGTAGAAGTTTCATGAAAACTTTTGTAACTTGTTTAACTTCAGCGCTTGAAAAAGGTAAAAGTTTAAACACCAAAGAAGTTGCAAATGGTGATGCTAAAGGAAATGTATAGAAAGTAAAATCGAATGATTTTCGGAATATTCAGATTTCGTGATCTATTGCTTGGTTCATTTTGAAGGATAAACTGTAATTTTAGAAAATTATGTTATATATATCAGCACGTGATCTGCGATCAAAATATTAATAAAGAGGAAATGATGCGTGGTTCAATTTTTAATTTTTGCTCCTAGGAGTAACCTTGTAGCTCAGGTTCTTACAAGTTTATTTTTGCTTAACGGTATTTAGGTTTTTGAAGGCGTTATTGGCAAAAATGTAAATTGAAGAACTAGAAAGTTCTTATAGATATCCTTCAGCCATTGGGGAGGATGACAGGTGCCTTCACGTGACCCTCCCTGTTACGGCATTGCTTGAATTGTCAACCAAACTGGGCACTGTGAGAGCAATCACTGCTACTCGTGCTGGATATGTTCAGCGTGGCCTGGGTAGGGAAACGCTTGGCCAAAAGCGCGGCGGCAGAGATGCTGCCGAAAATGACCCACGACCCAGCATACTCCAGCTGAACATCGAGGGGCTCACTGCAAATACGATCAGCGTTATTGAGCTGCTAGCCTTTACGAACAAGGCATTCATCATTGTCTTACAGCAGACCTACTGCACAACTGCAGACAAGAGAGTGATTCCAACTTCTCACTCTCTGGGTCATTCCTGAGCAGAAACCACGGCCTTGCCACGTTTTTTCACAGGCGGTTGGAATCGTCACTGGTCGATCAGTCTCCAGAGCAATCAGAGAGTGAGTGCTTGTGCGTGGACTTTGCAGGGTGTAAGAACATTAACATCTACAAACCTTCACGCTCGCGATTCACACCAACGGCCATCCCGACATTTCCACAGCCCAGTCTGTATGTTGGCGACTTCAAGTGCCAACATGTCCACAGAGGTTACAGCTAAACATGCCCTGGCGGTGGGAGCCTTGAATCCTAGGCAACAGCAAACAAATTTGGGCTGCTTTATGATCCAAAGGAAGTAGCCAGTTTCTCCTCTCACTGATGGAACGTCGGCAAAAACCCAGACCTGGCCTTCGCGAATGCCTGTCAGGACAACCGACTTCTGAACAGACGTGCCCTAGGAAAGTTCTCGAGGCCACAACATCGGCCTTTTCTCATAACGCTACCAAGACTCAAAGTTCCTGCCCACAGCAATCCGGTGAAGCGTTGGAACTTTTGGAAGGCTTATTGGAAGTGATTTAGTCTTCTTACAGGTGAATCTGTTGAGAAATTTCCACCACCGGACACAAGCGCGTACGCAATGGGGGGTTAGGGTTAAAATTCCCCCTTGAGGTTGATATTTCACAAAAATTTTATCACCTGCGCAAAAGAGTTGAATCGTTTTCGCATAATTTTTGCTTGTTAATTTGTCGACTTAATGCAAACACCACGGAATGCATTTGCATGCAAACTTCAAGGAACATTGTGAATGGGCCAAAAAGGAATAATTAAGTTTTGGTGGCAATCTGGGTTATCGTCTGCTTCCGGAAACCATCTCACAACTTTTTGCAGTCCTTTCGTCCACTTCCCACGTTTAAGATTGTGTTGCGCGATAGTTCACTTTATCCGTATTACGGAAAAGTTTAGTTGTTGGGCCAAACTTCGCCGCATTTAGCTACATCCGAAGTTCCTACGTGAGTTCGACCATAGACGTAGCAAGGACGGTATTCACAAATCTAAGTTTGCTTGACCCCCCTATCAAAGACTTCTAATC
>Ga0210059_1001182_pt1 | contig 38364 bp, 20 predicted proteins | sample Ectturendosymbi2_FD_188042 | JGI IMG/M metagenome (GOLD analysis project Ga0210059, IMG submission 188042) | Ecteinascidia turbinata endosymbiont from Florida, USA - Sample 2 (SPAdes) (version 2) | ecosystem: Host-associated > Tunicates > Ascidians > Unclassified | place: Key West, Florida... | reverse complement strand
TGGTTGCAGAGCTCTATACAACTTGCCCTGGAGAGCGAGTGTTAGTAGCCACCAAGTTCAATGTAACATTCCTACTTTTGAGGCTCTGCTACGTAAATACAAGTACCTGTTTCTCGAAAGATGAAGAAAATCTAACAACGTATGGTTACGTGCCTTGATGCAGTCAGATTGTTTGTACTCGTCACTATTCTTTGAACACTATAATCGCATTTTACTCTGTGACTGAGTGATCGAACTTCGCAGCGTCCGTTTGATCGATGGCGTGTCAAGCCACAACGCTTTCGCATGTTACCTAGACTAGACCAAGTTAGGAATTAGCGCCCTACTCCGCAGTAGTGCTATAACAAGTGTTACGTGTTAGCTAACAATAGTGTTAAGAATTTGTCTGTAACCCTAAGGTTCTGTCTTCAATGCAGTTGCAAAAAGCGTCTGTAACCCTGTGATTTCGCCGGCTTCAATGTCTTGTACTACGTTGTGTATCGTCTGTTTTATCAACCGGCGTTCTGCAGAGTGTGTGTGTTCATACTATGGACTTCGTGTCTGCTATAAACAAATAAATTAAATTAAATTATTCCGCAACACCATGGTCTATTTAAAAAAAATCGTAACGAGCAATTAAATAAATAGCACAGTTTACCACATAAAATTGGTTCGAAATGAGAAAGCACAACCAGATTCATACATTAAGTGCACCGCATGATAAGGCGCACTTTCGATTTTTGAGAAAATTAAAGGATTTTATGGGGGCCTTATGATCCGAAAAATACGGTAACCATATCAAAATTTTCTGGTAGTGTCTATTTTGCTGCCAACCGCCAAAAATCTGCGGGGTTAATTCTGCCATTTAAAATATCCAGCTTTGTCCTGATATAATGTAGAGTTCGTGACACAAGCAGTAGGCTACGGAGAACCTGATCGAGTTCGAAGTGTCTATTCCTGCTGTGTGATTGGTGGTGGGTTCGGCTCTCAGCATTGTTACTTTGCCTTTGCTAGTAGAGATGACAGTTTTATTGAAAGTGCTTTTCATGTATTTTTTTAAAAAGTTTCCATAACCAGAAACTGGTTTGAATTTGGGTTAGGGTTTTGGATTAGGTTGAGGGATTAGGGTATAAGTTTAGTGTTTTAGGTCATGTGACAAGCACAGTACGACTACACTAATCCAAGCACATCGTGCATGTCACATGACAAATTCAACCAATTGCGTTCACCTAATGACAAAACAGCTCCAGCAGTGTTGTTGCCACTGATGGCAAAATAGACACTGCCAAATATTTGGTAGTGATCCGATTTTACACATTTGATAACACTGGAAATGCCAAAAAGAGCAGTGTGTATTTTCATGAGATAAAATCTCTACTGGAACTATTTTGCCGTCAACCGACTGAGTTCGACTAAAGGCAAAATAGCTTCAGCAGTGCTTTTTCCCCATGAGGCAAAATAAACACGGCATAAAAATAGATGATTTTGCATGGGCAGATCAGGACTGGATCGAACTGATGATTTTTAAAAAATTTGCGGATCAGGACTGGATCCGATTCAACTTTATCGGATCAGGGCTGGGCTGGGACTGAAAAATTTTACAGTCTGCTCATCTCTGCCGGCAGGCTGGTGTCAAGCGAAATTTCTGACTTTGTGTTTAGGTAAGCGTGTTGGGTTAGGGTTTGCGTTAGGGTGAGAAAAAGAAGAATAGTTTAGGTCTGAAATGAAATCCAAAAATTTTTAGTGGTTAGAGTTACTTCTGTACTATAGCTTGTTGTGGGTTCCTAACATCTAACCAAAATGTTTTGATTTACACAGCACATATCAAAAAAGTAATTGCCGGACTTTATTTCTTTATTCTGAGAAGTAATTGTCAGACTTTATTTCTTTATTCTTTTCTGCAGCGCTTTTCTCCTGAATGACCAATAAGAACCTGCAGCATGATCACTGCAGTTCAATTTGCAATGCACTGATGATGATAACAGGAGTTATCGAAACGTTTGCAATATGTCAATTGTAACGTTTTTTTTGGCCGTGATTTTCATTATCTGAGAAGGAAAATTACTGACAAACAACAACAGGTCAGAAAGTTCGCAGAGGTCAGAAATTTCGCTTGACACCGGGCGGCAGAGGTGAGCATGGACAGGATCAGGATTAGATATCCTGCAGGATACCAGAGGTATACGGAGTCTGAAATTTTTGACTCCGACTTCACTACTGCTTCGGCTGAATATACTCCGACTCTGCTCCGACTCCAACATATTTTAAAATTTTGGACTACGACTCCTGCTCAAACTCCAAAGTGAATTACCTAAACTTCTGACAGTGTCTAAACGACCGCACCCGGTTTTCGCATAAAAAAGATAAAAAAAGTATCAAATGAATTTGCTGATCACTGCAATACATGCCAGTTCCTTCTCAGATAAAGGATTAAGGTGGTCAGAATTTATTTTACCCTATATCCTAACCATTTACCTTAACTGCAAACCCTAACCATCAACATTAAATGCTAATCCTAAACCCTAAGTTTAGACACTAACACTGAACCCTAAATCATTAAATGCTTTTTGAAACACTAACACAAAACCCTTATCCAAAATGCTAAACCTCACCCTAGTCTAAAAGTTTAATTTTATTATCAACACTTGTCTGCTTTTCGAAATGTACATCACAAAGGGGTCCAAACATTTTAACTTACAATCTTGTGTAAGTACGTCAAAAGAAAAACCAAATACAACAAAGGAGTCACTCGAACTGAGGATGTCTACCGTTATCACTTCCCACTCGACCACGTTGATAATAGTGAGATCTTCTCCAACCAGTGTTGCCAACCCTTCTTACAACAAAAGTACCAAATCTTATCTAAAAATATACGAAATATATACCAAATTCATATATATAACAAAAACATACAATTTAACGCTATTTTTTCAATGCCTTTTATTGTTTCACGTAAATTATTAACAGTTACGTTGTGTACTACCATCATAGAGATGCTGCAAGCTCAATTTCTACTTTCTTAGTTTAGCAGCGACAGATTCATTTAATGACTAGAAAATTCATCCTTCCAACACAGTGCGTTTTCATTTCTTTGGTGGTCCAGAATATTATTATGTTCTATAATAGCTGGCAATTATCTTTTTGCACAGTTAGCAGAAGGGATACACAACACCAGCTGAATACTTCTTTGCAAGCCACCCCAGCTCTATCAGCCACCCTTTGTCAAATATTTTGCCACTCTCGTATGCAGCATTCCCACAATTGAATGCATTGTCTGTCTAAAAGCACATACCTAGAGCTAATTTCAGTTTTTTCAGAACATTTCAGCTCTCTTCCAATCTCGCTTTCCGCTTGTCCAAAGTGCGTGCTTGCACCCATGTTAAGCAAAATCGCTAAACTTTTTTACATGGCTTCAATACCACTGTCGGTTTCTGTGTTTTCGCTTTGTAATAAACCAAATAAACTGGTAAATCTCAACTAAACTCTCGACAAAATATACCAAATATACACCAAATTTTTCGCATATACCAAATCAAAAAATTTCATACCAAGCACTTTGAAAATATACCAAATTTTTCAAATTTGGTATATAGATATATATATATACCAGTTGGCAACATTGTCTCCAACTCAGTTTTAATTTGTATGTGGCAGAAATCTGGATGCTGGATACGGTACTTTTTGTCCTTCGAAACAGAGAACTGGAAATGCTGGTTGTTGAGACACTACCAAAAATTTGTATGTGAGCTAAATTTTATTGGTGAACATATTTTTAACATATCACCATGAACAAGAAATTGTCCAAATCTTTACACACATGAAACTCGCTAACCTAATCTTACTTACTAGTGTTGAACTAATCGGAGATTTTTGGAATCCTAATCCAGTCCAAAATATTCTTTCAGTAACCCGGTCCGATCCTAATCCGGTAGACCTATCGAAATATTTGATCCAATCCGGTTTACATCCGAAAAAAACTCTGATTAAGCATTTTACTGCAATGATCCGTGCAGTTTGGATATCCATATCTGATCCAGTTGAGTTTTTTTCAAAATCCAGTCCACCTCGGGTCCGGTTCTGAAGTGCAGAATCCGGTTGGATCGCGATCCGGATACCGGATCCTGTTCAACACTGTTACTTACATCCAAGTTGTATTATAATTTTAAGACTTCCTGTGAAGTAGTATTGCACATTTGAAGGTTATGTTATAACATGCTTTGTAAAAAACAATCTGCAATAATAATAATAAATAATAAACAAAGAAACCTCCTATTAAAAAACTGACTCCGGCTCCACTCCGGCCCTTCCTTAAAAAGATCAACTCCGGCTCCACTCCGGCCCTTCGTTAAAAAGATCAACTCCGGCTCCACACTATTTTCGAAAATCGTTAAGACTCCGGCCGGAGTCCACTCCGGCTCCTGTACACCTCTGCAGGATACTTGCGATTTTTTCAGATCAGGGTTGGATTTGGACAATTATTTTTGAAAAAAAAAATGGATCAGGACAGGATCAGGATATTTGTTTGATTTCTATGACGAAATTTCCCTGGGATTGATTCAAGATGTCACAAATGAGGGTGGCAGTATTTTCTTTGCTATGGTTTCTATATCCACAAAAAATCAAAATGATTTTGTCAGTATGTACAGCACTGATCACCATCAATGATAATATTTCGTGTTACTTTATCATAAAGTTTTTTTTGCGACGACGTGGACATAGTAAGCTGCTCTTATATTGCTGGTATGCTGCTTTGTTTGTTGTGCTGAGTTGCATGTGTGTGTGTTGTGTAGGCTAATAAATAGTCTATTTCATGGATGGCCAACTGGGATCGACTACAAAATATTTCAAATGTTGCCAACTGGGATATAAAATTTATTGATAATTCGTGATCGACCGGTCGGTAACAAAGTCACAAACACAATATCCCAAAGTTGTGTATCACATGTGCAAATGCAAATAGAGTGTACCATCGCCTTTGATACACAAACAGAAAGCAAAGTGTCTGTACGCGTAAATCATGATTGCCATGCAATAACAGAAAAACATCACAATGCCTTCGCGGCATCTACCGAGCTCGCCTATGGTCAGCCATTGCAAGAGGCACCAAAGAATAATACCTAACATACGTGTCCAACCAAGAATAATACCTAACATATGTGTCCAACCAACTCACTTCGCAAGAATCTAACATCACGCGTCGCACTCCTGAGGCGGCTTGCTGGCTCTGGCTGGGGTGTTGGAGCAACAACGTTGCGAACAGCCACCCTAGCCATGGTCCATAGGACTGCAGAGTACTGCGCTCCTGTTTGGTGCCGCAGTGCTCATATCCGGCTTATTGACCCCACCATCAACGACGATTTCCACCCCTGGCTCAAACTTCTATTATGCAACTGGTTTGTTGCCTCCACATACGTCTCAGTCAACAATTAATGGGATTTTTTATATTTCCGGTACTTAATCCCTACAGATTGGTAATTTCGTTTTATGCCTTCATTCATATCGTATGTTGTCTGAAAATATACTTACGTGAAACCTTACAAATGGGTTTTTGTTTTCTTTCTGAAATTGTTTCAAGACAAATATAATCGCGATTGTAATCGTGATTACTTTCAATGTAATCGTAATCGTAATCGATTGCATTGTTATTTTGTTTATTCATAATCGTAATCGTAATCGAGCATGTGGCAAGTAATCGTAATCGTAATCGATTACATTTGTGATGTAGCCAAATCGCCCCATGTCTGCTACCGAGTATAATTGCCAAGATACACAATCCCAAAACAAAGTCAAAATCACAACTGGTCCTCAACAAAGTCCGACTATCAGTGTAAATCTTCACATTTCTGTTACTCGCTAGTTGCTTTTGACATACTTCACATCTGACACGATGACGGAATGGTCGTTTTCTGGATCCTAGACTTATCATGGTTATAATTACGAATAGCCTACCACAAGTCGGGAAAGAAACAACGAACGTTTTCAACATTTTTGTAATAGACATGTACATGCATGTTTGAGGCTACCACTTCTCCTGCAGCAGTGATAGTTAGTGAATCAACTGAGAACACCATTATTGACAGACAAAAATATTTTAGTTAATATCTGAACATATTTAGATTGTCCGAAAGAGGCCTGAAACCTCTGCCAAATCTGTTTTATAGTTGCCTTGCTTGTTAATTGTTTGGACAAAGAATTGATAGCCCATAAAACACTTTCCAAGTACTTCATACAACTACTGTCATTTGTGCCACTGGTCCATATTACACAAACTGCCACCAGGGTTACTCCAAATTACACACTGCATTTACAAAACTAACTTCAACATTTTCCTACCTCATCCAGTCAGCTAAAATGATGTTAAGATCAATGATGCAACAGAACTGAAGAGTTTTAATATAAGCACGAAAAACCTGGCATTAAAACTCCTGTTACTGAAAAAAAAATCTATCATCTTAACACCCTGCACCTCTAACCAGCGCAAACTCGAAAACGAACAAAGAAAGAGTTACCGAATTCTTACAACAAGCTGTTGATCCACCGACATCCGATTGTTCGATTTAAAAAAAAAATGAGGAGTGCTTGTTCCAGATCGAATTCAGTATAACCAGTCACAACTTTAGTCCAGATTAGACACTGCACTAGCCTAAATTACACGGATCACCCCCCAAGAAAATATACACTGAATACACCGTATTGAAAATTTTTTCACCGTTCAGGATTTTTGAGCAACTTGCGCTTGCCCGGAAAAACAGACTGTTGACTGAATTCGCTGTGTTGAATATATATTTTTTATTATTCAGGATTTGAGCAATTTGCGCTTGCCCTTATTGTGGACACATTAGTGCTTTAATGTTTTGTGCATTCTTACTGCGTAATTCCCAGTAATATTCCATTCGTGATTCCACGCGATGTACCTGTTTGCGAACAGTGCGACCGTCGACACGATAGCCTGCAAACCTACATAACCGCAGTCGGTCGCTGATTCCTGTGGCGCATTCGAACGCCTTAACGCTTTTGTTCGTCGTCATTCTAATTCCAACTCTACATTGAACCGTTACGTGTTTCTGACTTCACGCTCAAGTCTATCGGAGTTTGTTATATATCTGAATATAATCGAAAGAAGCAATCAACTCAGTGTACTACTGGAGAGTTATTAGCGGACAAAGTGGTGAGAGCCTTTTAATTTGCCTTGCTTTGGCTTGGGAACTTCAAGACGTCAGGTTGCTTAGTTGTGAGACCGACCTGTGCTCCTGCAACAACTAGGTTGACCCCTCAAGTAGGGATCTCTACAATAACCGACAACCTCAGACTCCACACCCTGAAAACAGATTTTGCCCTGAAATTTTTCAAGCGGGGGGCTGCAACACCCCGCCTCGTGCGCCTATGACTGCAAGCTCGTCGCTGCATGACACCAGAACAGTGAATCCGGCTCTTGCGCAATGCGAGTGTCGTGCCGGAAAATAAAATGTCATTGCAAGAATTAATCATTTAATCGAAATTAAGCTGCTGACTTAAGATATTCTAAAATTTTTAGTTCTTTCTCCGAATTTCCAATTTCCACGGGGGCAAATGCCCGTTTCTGCCCACCCTGCGGACGCCCATGGATGACGATTGATTTTGACCACTATAAAGGTTATAAAAAAGCTGGAACCGTTGAGCTTCGCGTGATTGCACCTACTTACTGGTGTCCGCCTCAAAAACTTAAGGTAGTATTGCGAAATTTGAATATAATGTAGACCTGGGCTTGCGGATTTAACTCATTGGGGTATCCCAATGAATTGTTGTTACGATTAAACCTACTTTTTCTGCAAATGAACAAGCAGAAATGTGAGAAATAAATATATTTGAAACGACAACAAAATAAGTGTAAAACAGAAAATAAAGAGCTTGTCGTTTTGTTAAGCGTCTTGTAACTCATGCAAAGTTTTAATCACCCTTGAAATGGAGCGGGAGCGCATGAAACAGAATAATGCCGCTAAAACTTTAAGTATTGCCTGATAAGACAGCAACAAAACAGACAGTACGCAATAATGAGATCGGAAACTGATCGCCCCGTTAAGAATTTTAAAACTTAATGCGATGCTTTCAATATAATATATGCGTACTAATGAGCAGGCCGGTTACTTTCACAGCATAATTGCATGTACCGCAAAGAACTAAGGTTAAAGAACTTGAAGATGAAACGCAAATCGCGACGCAAGTACAATCCTGATCAACGTGAAGTAGCGGAAATTCTTCACCGGTGAGGCCCGCTTCGTCAAATCAACTTTTAACTGGAGGTGGCGATTCGCACATCCCGTTCCACCATCGTTTATCGAAAGGGTCGACCACTTCCTCCACCGCACGAAAATCCGTACCGACAATACAGGCAAGCCACTGGAGTAAGAAAAGAACTTATTACAGAGTGGCTGATTGGCCTTTTTCACATTTGAATCCCATTCGACAAAAGATACACAGCACTGCGTTAAAGAAAAAAACATGTTCAAACAATATCTTGGCAAGACCGACGGTTAAAAAAACTGACAACCTCTTGCGTTGATTTTTTAGAAAACGTGTAGTTGCAAATAAGCTTTTTAAGCGGCATGCAATAAATCGCGATTTGGTCTATTTACAGTAGAATATTTTAACAAATATTTCAGTTGCGGTTTAACTTCTTCAAAATTGCAGTTTGTTATCCATTTTTCTCCCACTGTGTCACCTTATGACGATGAGCGAATCTAATAGTCGCCGATGTGTTACTTAAGTTTCTGTATGTCAACAGCACTGCCTGCATTTTCCAAATAATTAAAATTCAGTTTCTGTGTTCTTTTCACTAATCTTTTTTACACCATGCTTTAACCAACCAAACACGTAAATATTCTATTCTATTTCGTGAGCCCTCATAATACTTGTTTGACGGCCCTTACCGATATTTGTGTGCCTTTGACACCTTTTGCATCCGGGTTCATTCCAGTTTATAAATAGTATTTGAAACAATAAAGCTAACAGCTGGAAGTGTTTTGAATTTCGGACAGAGCTCTTTTGCTTTAGGAGTTCCACATAAAAACTTCAAGATATGTATGGCTATGTTTAGTATGTAACGCCTTCCTATAATTTTGCACTGCTTTAAAATAAGGAACAATTTTTGTTGGGAGCTATATAAATTTTAGAAGTGAAGTGACTGTCCTCAAACAATGTCGATCCAAAAGAGCTTATTTGAAGGTCGTCATAGTTTATGATCAGTATGTGTGCAAATAAAAGCATGGAGAAATGTAATCACCGGTTGATTTTTATATGCAAGTAAAACAGAGACGATGTTGCATTTGGTTAGTCCTGGAAACAAGTATCCATATAATTGCAGACATTTTCTAAAATTCTGGCAACGGACAATCGCTTCAGTTTATTGAAACGTCTGTGCGTCTTATTCGGCGAAAAGAATAATTGTCAATTTGAGCAGAAAAAAAAACGATGCGAGTTTATTTTAGAGGTTTCCATATCAGCCACATTAATTTTTTTGGTGGGTTTTTTAAAACTGAAGCATATGCTTTCATTATGCTATCCGAACAAGAGAAACCGATATTTTGTAGAGATCTTCACTACTCCGCTGTCATTCCCAAATCTTGCACCCGATCTGTTACAACCAGTGCTTGCACCCCACCAATGTGTGATTCAGCGGTGCCTTACCTACGCTACCAGGCAATTACTCTGAAAAACATGAACGGTGTTGTGTACTGTATGCTGGCGGATCATGAGTGAGGCGAGCTCAAAAACCAACGGCAACGAATCATTCTGGACCAGAACTAAGTAAGCTGTAGTTACAAATGTCGTAATGATTGCCTCAAGTTTCATTTGTAAGTTTTTTAAAATTAACCCGTTCCTGGTATTTAATGTAGTGAAAATTGCATTCGATACGTCCTTTGATTTAGCTACCTTTTAGAAACACACAATCGGACAAAAATCTGAATCCCCGGATATTCTTCGCCCCCACGTCAATAGTTTCAGGTGCTTGTTGTTTCAACAGCTTCCTTCCGGCAGTTAAAATGACGATAAGCTATAAAGTAATACTTTTCTAGTTTCCAGTATCCAAACGTCTAAAACTGAACACTTACATTTCCGTCGATAACTGAAGCAGGAACCTTTGTAGTTTTTGCTGGTTGAATCAAGGCGACAGAACCACCAACAGTTCACATTCACCTGCACAGCAATGCGAAAATAGACGGTATTGCCTTTGAAGCGCATGCCACTATCTGTCCACCGGGATAACGACTTCCGAACACAGAAACACTGACGTATAGCGGTAGCAGATAACTAAAGTTGAGTAAGTTCTTGAACGGGTTTGGACACGTGCAACCTTTCTTTGAATGTTTCACCCACACCAACACTTCGGTCAATTAATGCTGCGATACAAAGTATCAAATAATTCATTATAAATAATAAAAAACTTTGATATCAAAGTCCATTTTGTCTTTGATATATGCATTACAATTTCTAAATCTTTCTGCAACAAGCCTGCTAGTGTGCCATTAATAAAATAGTAATTTCATGCGTCACTCACTTCCATTAATTTCGATTTCTGTGTGGTCCCTTTTATCTTCATGGTGGTGAATGCAACTGCGGTAGTTGCTGTGGTTTTACTGTTTGTTGTAATGGCAGTGGTGGCTGGCAACGACGAAGTCATAGCATCTACAGGTTTCCCGTTTCTGTTGTTTGAAACTGAAAAAAATTTATTAGTTCTGAAATCAACGTGACAAGACTAGAATCACTTATGCTTTAGAAGTTCATTTCCACATGTTTGTACTCAAATGGTCAAAATCACGAAGAGCACATATTTAAATTCTTCACTTGGACCGTTCCTGTGTTGGATAAGCCACGATTTTATGCAATGTGCTCATGCAGTTACATAAAATAATTCGGGTGTTTTAGAAAACCTGGCCCTATTGTGAAAACAGTAAACCAGCATACATTATTTAATGTATAGCGATTTATTCCTACAGTATGTGGCCCACTCGAAAACTGCACTATGGTCCACTGGTTGAGAAACCGAACTGCGCTGCAAACAGTGCAATTCAGCTTAAATGTTTGAGTGCTGAAATACACAATTGGGTAAGTCTTTTTTAACACTACATCGAGCTAAGATGACCCACTGCTCTATCCAAGGATGCACACATAATATTGAGATCGAGTACGAACGTTACCCGCTACATTAGGCGAAAAATAATCCTCCTCACGGCAGTGACCAGCTCAGGTCACCTCATGTTACGCAAATTTTATCAAGTTCCAACTGCTTGCTAATTAAATTACGGTCCCGGCTGATGAAGCACACCTACAACAAAACGCTGATTTATATTATAACGCAAACATGAAATACTGTAAGCGACTCCTTATAGACTATAGCAGGGGTGGCCAAACTGCGGCTCGCGAGCCGCATGCGGCTCTTGGACTTTCCGGAAAATTGCATATTTATTTTTTATATCTACTGCATTGCAAAGTGTAGAAATATTATAAAATGGTACGGTGGTAACTAGCGTGCCGTACAGTATTACTTTTACAAGTCATTCCAAAAAGAATTGTCACAGAAGCGTAGATTGCAAATAAATTCGTGTTTAGATTTTTCTGTTGCGACTCTTTGTTACTTGGGTTTTACGTTATGCGGCGCATGCATAGAGCAGATTTGGCCACCCCTGGACTAAGGTGTGTGACAACTTATTGTTTACTTCTGCCAAATATACCACCGACTAAGCGAACACATATTTTATGGAACTAACTGAGTTTGGCTGTGGCTGTGCAAGAACGTAGTACAAAAGTCGATACCCGAGCCACAATAGAACCAGAGCTTACATAAGGAGAATCCACCACAGAGGTTAGCGTGTGCTGAAAAAAATGGCGATGCATAGCAGATCAACAAACTGTGCCTGGAGGCCCGATGACGTACCGATCCGGAATTCACGACAACTTTTCGGAACATTGCTATCGTAGCAACGTGCTGAGGAGACTTCAAGTGCTTTAAGAGCTCTGCGGAATTCCTCCTTAATAAAATCTACGCTTTGTTTTCGCGACACCATCATCAATATTCGAGACGATAAACGTTTGTACTTTCGTTAATGCGAGAACCTTACATAAAGTTATTAACCGCTTTGCAACCGTTGCTTGGTTTTTAATAAGACTGTTCCACTACTTTGTCTGTCGGCTTTAAGTAGGAACTACTGTGTAATAGATGGTAGTTACGTAGAGCGTACAGCGAGCTTGTTTATATTCTTCCTGATAGAGAAAAACCGTTGAGCTTAACTAGGTGGTCAGGGCCCTTATTGCTTTTTAGCGTATAAACCTCACAACTGTAAAAAAATATTAATCGAAATTCAATAAGACGCTTATTTTGTACAACATTAGTACAAAACAGTAAACTATTGCTCCTGTACTCCCGACGTTTAGGCACATACCTGACAGACGTTCGTGTGAACTGAACAAGCGATGTATTAATTCTAAGAAATTCGGTTGAAACGTATGAGCAGTTGGAAAACTGATTAGACATAATGCAAAACTCAAGCGTGGACGGGAAGTCGGATTTGAAAAACACCGTATAAGAGATGCTGAAGAGACAAAGTGCTTCACCAAGCGGATGGATATTTGAACTACAAACACCTATACCCCTGGCACAGCAGCGGTGTTGCCCGGAGTCTTCAAGCAAATCCACCTACAGCTCGATTGAAATACACCCCTAACACGCGTGCTTAACTCAATAATATAATTGTAGAATCTCAACTAATTGATTGTGTTTGAATGGGATCGAAGACTGTCAGCGCACTATCTCTACCTTTACAAAATACATGAAAATGATGTTTCATACCTTGCGGTCTGACAATGGCAGCCATCATCAATAAAATCCCGAGACTCTCTGCTCTCATCCTTGGTTGTGTACTGTAGCCTCTCAGCTAATAGCTTTTACACAAGCTGGGTAGCAAGTGTTACAGTGAAATTCAAGAAAACAAAAATATTATGGGGAGACTACAGCAAGAATGAGGATCACGAAAGTTAAAAAACATTATATACCGCTGAGCCTGTAGCTCAGGATGTAAGTTCTTCGCCATTTTTTCACTTACGCCTGTGGCAATAACTATGCTTTTATTGTTAATCAACTAACCAAAGCTGGAGGTGCCGTCGTCCATTTACTCATTAACAGCTGGTATTACACGTGGAAATTAATAATACGTTCTAATGCATTGTGCCCAAACTGTCTTCTTATAATTAACCACGGCGTTTTGCCACACTATTGCGTCCATTGAAACTAGGGATGTCTACATACTATAGAAAATGTTCTACCTCCACTATAGCTTCTGTTGTAATTTTGAAAAATTCTGCAAATATCAACTGATCTGACAGTGTTTATCCTTGTAGAGTTCATTCATTCTCAACTGACCACCGCATACGCATAACAGACTGTATTCCCTTTTCGCCCACGTAGCGCCAATTACTGTAGCAAATTTTTCCGTTGATCTGCTTGCCTTCACAAACTTCCTGGATACAAAGCACAGGTGGCTGTGCGGGCTTCATTTACTTGTTACTGAAGTCATAATAAAAAGTTAATTGCGGCGAGAATTCCGCAAATTGGTAGTGCTTCGAGCGGTTGATCAGAAATGCGAGTTTTGCCAGTCTGAGTCTGGATGGTTTTCAGCAACTCCTTGAAAAGTGGCCCCTGCTTTTCAACCCAATATCTTTTGAGACTTCGCATGACGATTAAAACATGTGAAAATCAAGTCATTTGCGATGCGTGTGATGCTTTGCCGAACTGCACATTCTGTTTTAAACAAACGGTATTTATTGTTTCTTCGTTTTCGTTTTTTGTTTAATTATTTCACTACATTAACTTGTGTAAAAGTTAGCGAGGAACGTAAAACTTACACCCAAGATGAACCCGCGGAATAAAACTGTCTAACGTTCTCTTTTAGAAAGACTCAACTTGGAAAATTAATTTTGTGGCGAGGGAAGGCGCCAAATTATCAGAATGACTTAGTTGAGTAGGCATCAATCAGTACCCAAATGGTGTCATATGAACGTTTACAGCCAAACATTAGAATCAAAGTTTGATCATGCCTCTTTTCACAAATATACATCGTTCTGCCTCATCCAGAAATTGTTTTCATTCGATACTGACAAACAAACGTCATGAGGTGGTGAGCAAGATTAGATGTATTTCCTTCAAAATTGAATTCTTAACGATGTTTCTTTAATTTTGAAACCCCCTAGAATGAGCATTTGGTGCTTCAATTGTTCAAACATAAGTCAGTTCACACAAGGCTGGAGTAGACGTGACTGAATAGGCTTCAATTCTTTTTTCAATGCTCTCAAAACCTTGTTATATTTATTTACGAACTTGAAATAAACACCAAAGTGCAGAATAAGTGGTATCACTCAAAAAGTAAAAAAATAAAGTGCGCTTCGTTTATTAAGCTACTAACCGGTAGACGTTTGCCTTAAAATAAGCGATCTTTCAGAAATCCTGTGACTTAAAGCTTCTTTTGAGCAAGTAGGAAAGAGCATAACAAATTTCCTGACGTTTTACTTAAGAATCTTGACTTGCTTGCTGGGCGTCCCTGTGGCGGTAATGGTCCGCGTTTATTTATTTATTTTTTTTGGTGACGCTGCAAGTAATGCATCGAAACTTGAATTGGAAACCTTTCAAGATGCTTGCGGCAAGCAACAAACTTGTAGTTTTTGTTGCCGATTATTTCTAGTGTACACGGACGTCGGTCAGTCACGGCGTCACTTTGCCCCAGGCTGTTGGATGTGCCTGATAGCGACATCACCACAAAGCAAATCAAAATACTTTGCTTCATTCTGGATGATGACTGAGTTTACTGTTGACTTTGGCGCTGGATTTTTGGTGATAACGACTTCGGTTACGAAACGGGAAACTGCAGAGTAAGACTGACACCAGCCTGTGGCTTGGTGTTTAATGCGCAGGGTTGTCCATGGGACATATTTATCTGTCCCATTCCCATCCCATAGCAATTCAGCCTATGCCTGTCCCATCCCACCCCATGGGACGTTTCCCATGGGATTCCCATAGGAATCTCATTCCCATGGTCAAGCCTGTTAATGCGTCCGCTTCCTTGCTGGTAGGACTGGAACGCGACACTAGGCCGGGTCTCACCAAGACCTTGTAAATGGGTACTGTACCCTTCCTGCCAGGCGCACGCTGTCCAGAAGAGCTGCGGGGATAATCTCTTCCGGGAAGTAGTCATTTCGTACAAGACCTTGTAAAACCAGTCGTGGCGCCTCAAGACCGCCGTTGTCAGAAAGTGCCATCAAAACTCTTAGCACTATCTTCTTTGATATTTCAAGGAAAACGAATTGCGGAGTTTGATGCTGACATTCAACTTTACACTTTATTTATCATGTTTTTGTCACTGAATATGCTCGATCCGAACTGCACGTTAAAAAGCCAAAACGATATTTTAACGGTGGTGTACAACAAAAAAAAGTATATTTTAATCAGAAAACATTTGTAATTTCTGCAGCCTTTTTTGTTTTCCCTATCTGGACATATGTAAATGCAGGTCTAATCACGTCCTTTCAACTTTATGTGTAACGGCCTTAGTTGAAAGGTGTTTCACCACCTATGTTCAACATAAGGTACGTTACGTGAGTTTTATTGACTCATAGGCTGTTTGCATGGAATATAATTCAAAAACCATGTAGCATCTTAGCTTACGTATCTTAGATGCATAAAATGCTGACCTCTTTCAAAGGTAGCAATGCAAGGAAGCGATGTCATGCACTCTTTCAAGGGTACTCAAGACTTTTAAATGTCTTTCTTTAGCAGTACTCTTTCTTGTTGAGTGGATGACATCGCTTCTTTGCATTGCTACCTTTGAAAGAGGTCAGCATGTTATGCATCTGAGGTACGTAAGCCAAGATGCTCTTTCTTTCTTGTTGGTCACCGTATGTTGTTGTGGGAGCGCGGAACGATCTTCCAAATAAGCGGCTTCACATATTCAAGTTGTCAAGCCAAAGCAAGACAGTACAAAGGCTCTTACCACCTTTGTCCGTAACCGCAGGATTGTTTCCCTTGGTTATATTCAGATATAGAACAAATTCTCACCAATACGTGAAAGTGAAGCCAAAGCAACTTATTAAAAGGTTCAATGGAGAATAACGTCAAACAACAGCATTGTTCTTTGACAGGAGAGACCCGCAGCAGCGACCAAAAACCGGGACGTTGGCTAGCACGTTGCCGTGTCAACTGTATTAGGCTGTTCGTAAACAAGTAGGCCTACATTTCATCGAATCGCAAATAAAACATACCTTAAATCACATATTATAACCACTCAACATGTTATGGGTCTTATGCAACTGCTACACAGGCAAGAACTTTTCTTATGAGGATTTGTTAGAGTAACGCCACACGACCAGTCACTGAAATCGAATCTCAAATATCGTAAAATTCTCCAATAAAATTAGCGACGTTTGGGCCTGACTCATAAATCGCATACGTCATTTGCACGCACAAGTCAACTTCTGGTCATTGATAAATTGAAGAATAATTGTTCTTGATAAGTTCGAACTATGGCGGTTTCATCAAAACGATCACTCCAGTGACTTCGTTCCAGGAAACAAAGTTTATTTGAATACCTCTCCAGTTAACACACCGGAGTAGGGCTGGGTCCGATGTCGAAGCTCAATCTAACTCTCACGATAGTTTAATTATATTCCAAAACGAAGATTTCTCGCGACTACAGCAAGGAATCATTGCTATGACCTGCAAATGACTTTGCTTCTGATTATAAAATCAAATGCAGAAAATCGGCAGCCTCTTGTTACGCTATGTGGCCTTGTCCATCTTTCGTGATGTTTTATTATTACTAAGTGGCGAACGGTTTCAATACCAACGCAAAGTGTAGATGTCAATTCTTTTGTACTGAGACGCAGGAGTGTTTTTCTGAAAAACAACCAGCACTGCAGAAAAAAACACAGTTTCTCCAACTACAAGAAGGCCACAATAATGGACGCTCAGCTGTTATTGACAAGCTACGGTAGTGTGACAGTAACAATTCGACAAATTCTTTATTGGCGAAGAACAGCGTCTCAAAGTACCTTTATGAAAAGCTACAGTGCTTGCTGACATCGTTTCTCACTGTTTAGTAAAACGAGAGCATGTTTGTTTTTAAGAAGAGCAAACAATACTTGCGCAGTGAAACTATCATAAGTCATTATAATAATGACACGATTTGTTAATACTGCTCCTAGCTTTTCAAGATAAAGACAAGAGCAATGATTCCCAACCTTTTTTATGCCGTGGCCCACGTGTCGCTTTCAGCAGAGCGTCGTGGCCCACCATCACAGAACAATAGAAAAATCTACTCTCAGTCCTCATCTAACTACAAATATGAACAAACAAAATATGCGCTTTTACGATAGCACATCGATTTTTATTTAATTTTAGCATTAGCAACACTAAGCAGACTGCGAGATAAACTTCAATGTGATTTTTGCTCTTGTGTGTGACGCTTTCGACCAGATTGTCAATTCTTGGCTGCGTTGTGGAAAGAGCGCATCTAAAATCGTCTTCTAGAGTCTTCTAAATCGTCTAAGTCTTCTAGAGCAAAGTCGAGTATAGGTTTGGATTTTTTGTTTTCACGTGCAGAAGGGGTAGAATCCAGGTTCACATAAATATGTGCTGGGGAAGAGAAGTAACATTTTGAGAGGTTCTTTGCCAATATTTGAATAACTATCAGACACTTTCAGCCTAAAATTGCAAATTGTGTTAGTTTCGAAAACGTATTGAATCGTTCCGAAGGTCGATCATCATCTTGCATGCATACCGCAACATTCTCAACTGGGACAACAAAAATATTTTTCACCAAATCCAGTGGTTTTGATGATTTCGGAAAAGTACAGCACAAATTCCTCACAAATCCCTCTGAGGTGTTGAACAAATTTGATGCTATATCAACATTCACTACATCAACCAGCCGCCGTGGCACAGTCTCGAACATAGATAAATTTCCTGCTTGAGCTTTTCGCTTCCACTTGTCAAGTTTTCCACGAATGCGCTGAGGGTGTCAATGAAATTGAAGGTAGTCCTTCCCTTTCCTTGCTTCAGATTAACTTCATTGAGTTGTTGAAATATTTCAGCAAGATATGCCAAGCAGAAAAAAATGGTTATTTTCGAGACTGGATACTATTCCGTTTTCTCCTTGATCGCTGAGTATTGATTTCAATTGTTACATACTGCTCGATGCGTGCATACAAGTTGCATGCTGCTCGATGCGTGCATCTGAGCTTACGATCACACATTCTGAATCTAGCGTAATATGTTGGGCAATTCAAAACACACAGATAGATGGAAAGCTTGACAGAAACCCGGCTTAACGATATTGCGTCGGCAGCGATGTTTCAGGTTCACGAGAGGTGCTTCAAACCCCAACTCAGTGAATTTGAACATATCAAAATGCGAAATGGCGCCATGGCCCACCTAAAAACTGCCTGTGGCCCACCGGTTGGGAACCACTGGGCAAGAGTAAATTGATTGAAAGCATTGTTCTTCACCATGGAAAATTCGAGGTTCTGCCCTTGAAAAAGTGGTTGTTTAGATACCATTCCAAGCAAAGTTGTAACGTATGCTTAAGTGCTCGCTTAAGTTTAAAGCAACATTTAGGTTGATATACACACTTTAAACCACTATTATTTTGTTTCGGTATATACACTGTGATTTAGTCACAGCTAATAGCTCTCTCGGCCTCACGGTTTATGTCGTGGATGCGGTGTTTTAAATGGGGTTCTAAACTTATGTCCACGAAAGAGAAAAATTGGTTTGCGCACTAAAAGGATTAACATTCTACTTAAAACAAAAAAAAACGTTTTCGCTTGAAATGCCCAACCAGTCAACTAATCCCAATAGAAAATGTGCTCGAGGCAGTAGCATTCCGGCAGATCATAGATTTAGTTATAAATTTAGCTTCTACTGAGTCACATTTGCTGCAAAAGATTTTCATTACCGAAAATGTATGCGATTGTCGTATGTAACAACATTACGCTACAACGAGATTTGCTAAAACATTTTTGATAGGCTTTTTTTGTATCGTGTTTTCTTTCGAAACTGTTCAAAAAGTGACTGTTCAAAAGTGCGCTCAAGATTGCTTGAAAATATTTGTGTCTTTTCTTTAAGGAGATAGAAAATTTCGAATCCAGCAAACAGATGCCGAAGTCGCTTGTCAGGATTTTTATTGACTGAAGAAATAAAATAGCAACAGTAGTTTCATATGGGTTATCTTGACATAAATAGAGAATCCTGATCCAACCTGCAAAACACGAAGCACAAAGCAATCTGGAGAAGCAATTTAGCAAAGCTAATGCAGCAAAAGTTTAAAAACATCTACAAGAGGTTAGGTCTATGAACATGGGATTCCGACTGCTTCTAACATTCACAGCCTGTAAGTAAAAAGTTATTTATTTATTTATTTGTCGCAGACTCATGGTCCACAAGAGAAATCGAGTAACACAAGAACTCAAAAATGTTTAGTCATAGCGCATGACAAAGAAGGTGGTAGTTGATAAACACAATCAACACTGAGGTAGGAGCAAAATACTTAAATCGCACTCCAACTACAACTTCATTCAATATGTGCAGGACTTTTGCTTAAGCCACTGATATGACCGCAATAAGGGTTTGTAAAATTAATGATGCACAATGAATGAATTTTAGCAGAATGTTACCACTCTACAAAGAGACCACACGTAATTTTGTTTTCAATTTACCGCAAGCACGTGAAAACGGACAGCTCTGACCCTAAAAAGTAAAGAGCGATTGCAAAAGTACTACCCTCAAGTTGAGGGAGAAAACCTTTGTAGTTGGTGAAGATATATTCTTAATTTTTGTTGTAGAGTAGTATTCTTGAACGACATTTTATTTAAAAAATAAAAATCTTGCCGAAATTTGGAAACAAAGTTTTGTGTAATAACGTTTTAATTCAAGAAAAAGAAATCACCCATAGGTTTCACCTAAAAACGCCTGTAGCTTGCACAAAATCTGCTTTACCATTTTGCGCAGCATACGTCGGCAACCAACCAATCCATAGTAGTGCCGGGACTGTACAAAAAATTTGACCCTACACGGGAAACATCACAAAAATTTGACCCCACACTGGAAACACCACAGTGCAAAAACGAAGCACTTCCTCTGGCAGTCGAAGTTGCACTGTAAAAGACTAGAGATAGTTTTCGAAAGTCCGTCACTCACTTGTGCATGATCGGAGCTGTTGGCATTTTAAAAACATAGAGGTAGCGGCTAGTGCAGGACATGCCAGTTCAGATAACAATGAATAAGGAGGCGTTTTCAATTATAGTTGGACAGAATATTTTTGCTATAAGATGCAACTACTTGGATTTTGTGCAGCTATTGTTTCAAGCGATTTTTCTGCACATTTGTGGCATGTTTGCAGGTGTCTTTTTGAATATTTTACGAAATCTCGATTGGTCACTCATACAGTAGTACGGCTGCTTGGATAATCTTTCAAACAATTTGGACAATTGATTGGCAGGGTGCCTTTCTTCAAATGCAAGAGAGGAATATTACAAATGCCGATTGAACTTCCTCAAATTGGAAAACGTTTTCTACACTCCTGGAAGTCCAACCTTGATTCCAACTCGTGATGTTCACTTGTTTCAAACTGAAAGTCGTCGTCGCTCGCATGTCTTACAAAAGATATCAAACACGAACTTGTTACTGCAACATGAAGATATTGCATTTCTTGACCGACTAAATTGCAACCCATCCAGATTTGTTCCACTGTCATGGAAATGTCACCAGCATTACCCTTCCAAAAGCACGGATATACCTGCTGCATTCGTAACTATCTATTGTCCAAGATGTGATTGCATTATGTATGTTTGGACACTCTCGGCTACACTGATAGGAAGATGACGCAACAGCTTCTGTTGACGATGTTTACCATTTACATTGCAAGAGATTCCTCTGTGCATTACACAAAAGCTGCTGTAGAGTGTGGACTGGGACGAAGGCGCCTTTAATAAAAAAGAAAAAGGTTTGCACTGAGAAAAGACAAATAAATATTTATTTTTAAAATGACGTCTTCCGGCGTTTGGGAGCCAAAACAACCAAGGGTCCAAACTACTTTTATTTCTGTGTGTCTATTGGGGAGAAAACGTCTGCTTTCAAAAGATCTTTGAAATATTTTTCTCTACCTGACAAGTGTGTCCTTCTCGTCTTTGATAGACATGGCAGTATTAGACTTTTTGCTGCAGAGGCGCCGGGTGGTTTGTCAAAATACTTCCTTGACTTGCCAGCCACTGGAGTTTGGTTTAGCCCGATAAACACCCAAGGTTGCCGTTTATATTTATTTACTGCTAGAGCTCCCGCGTATTTTCGCGTTTCTCCGCATTGCAATTGCAGACAAGATTCGGCTTTGTTGTGATACCAGGCCTTTACACTTTTTCCTTTGTTTTTTCTTCCAGTCGCCAAGTCGAGTTGAAAATCTCCTAAAATCCTTACTCTAGTCTAATTTCCACACACGGCCAAGCTCCACAATGTTTGATCCGCTCGACGCACATTCGATGGATGACAATTAGGTCTAGGTGAGATCGCTTAATTTCTCCACCCTGCAGAGCCGGATTATAGGATGGGGGGCCCAGGGCAATTTTCACTGTTGGGCCCCTATGACGTATCTCATGACGTCATATTTTGTAAAAAATTACGTTTTCGCTGATTTGCAAAGTTCTCCTTTGCTTTTTCCGGTAGTCGAGAATATACTTGCTCAACTGTACATACAGTTAGCTGCGAGAAGAGAATTTAAACACTGGAGTGTATTCTTACTATAAAAACATTTCACAGGCTAGAAACTGACTCGGAAAGAAACAACATTCACCAGAACAGTAAGCAGAAACTAGAAATACAAAAAAAACACCGGAAAACTAACATGTCATTATGGCCAGTCAAACTGAGCGTGAACGGTGCTTCTAAGCTTATTTCGTGATTTTCACCTACATTTTCAGGTGCTCTGGTTAACGTCGCACTGGTCTAATGTTGCTGCTTGAAAGTTTTAGCTAACACTGGCAGATTGTTGCGCATTTTCTTCTTAGAAACTTTGCATTTTATAGCTCCTGAAGGCGTTACAAATTTCGGCACCGCGCTAGCTAAACCCTGCAATCATGTTTTCTGCTCTTTCGTTCTACAAATCGACTGATTAAAACGTTTTCTGATGGACTACGCAATAGCATTTGGTGTAAATGACTTGGCAGCTTCATATGGTTTTGACGTAACACAGCGATAGTAGCTATCGGAAGAAAAGTGCGTTTCCACCATACGTTACCCTTAATGACGAAACAAAGTTCGCTGCTCGTCTGGGCTACCGCTAGACCAGGGGTGGACGGTTAATTTTTCTGGGGGGCCACTTTGAGAAGGCTGCGTTAACGGAGGGCCATTCCTTCTTATGGAAGTAGAAGCAAGTTTCGATTTATAGCTTTACTATGAGAACTTGGAGGAAATTTCAGATTTAACGATTTTCCTGAATGCTTGTGTGGGCCACTGAAAACGTTGTGGCGGGCCACATTAGGCCCGCCGGCCGCTATTTGCCCACCTCTGTTCTAGACCAATGCTCCACAACCGGCGTGACGCGGCACACCGGTGTGCCTCGAGACGGTGCTAAGTGTGCCGCGGAATAACTTGTCTGAAATTATGAGCACCACTGTTCGCTAACTTAAACCCTAGCTAAACTTCCACTGAACATTTATGTTGGTTTTGTGATGTCAGAATCGAAGTTTTCACAAACAATAAATTTACGAAATGTATTTTTTGCATTGTGGTCGAGGCAGAACCGTCGCCAGAAAGTTTTCAATACGGGGGCTTTGCAGTTCTGCGGCGGGGCTTTTCGTTTGTGCGGAGGCTTGACATTATAAAATTAACCAAAATTCCACTTATTTATAGTGTTTCACTTTTCAATTTTGGGGGGGCTTGGAGCTTTGCTTGGGGGTCCTAGCCCACCAAAGCCCCCCCGTGGCGACGGGACTGGGTCGATGTGTGCCGCAAAATTCTGGAAAGTTGTTTAGTGCAGGGGTCGGCAGCCTCACTCGAGCTATGGACCGGTTTAAGCCTGGCATTATTTCACGGACCGCCCTCAATAAAATACCGAATGTTTGGCGCATGCAAATTTGTTACAACTCGCACATCATGGCACTGATTCAGTTAGAGATCTGCGCTTGTTTTGCCGCAGTAAGATCCTCCGGCTTGTAGGGATGATGGTAGTCAATGGCATCGGCAGTGTGTTCCTTATGTCAGTCGTTCCAGTCATTTTTGGAGCAAGTTAGCTTTCCTTCTGCACGGTCCAATAAGAAATTCCTCACGGGCCGGCACCGGGCCGCGGACCGGTGCTTGCCGACCCCTGGTTTAGTGTGCCGTGACTGAAGAAAGATTGCGGAGTACTGCTCAGGACGGCACAAGAAGTTACGGGAGCATTGATATTATGCACGAGTGGTTCTTAACCGGGGGGCGCGCCACCCCAGGGGGGGCGTCAATAAATTTCCAGGGTGGCGCGAGCCCTTACGCATCCTACCATATGGAAAGTTTGATCAATAAATTTTCCAACAAATACATCTGTTTTTACAGACAGGGGGACTTGAAACAAAGGACAATTACTGAACCACTGCTATACACTACACAGCAACCACAGCAGGACTAGCTTTAGCACGCAAATAGTATCGTGTTCGCGACATTGTGCAGTCGGCGTGATGCACGAGTAGATAATACCCGACAATATCGTTCCCTTATCATTACCAGTGCTAGTGGTATCGTCCAATGTTTCATCTGCCATTGGATTTCTGTTTTCAGATTTGACTTGCCTCGTCGTAGAAAATTTACTCATGCACACGTATGTGTAAATATCGAGTGCAATTTTAGTGCGAAATCTTTCACTTTGAAAAATCTTTCTTCGCTGACTAATTTTCAGAAGCTCTCTGCAGTCTCCAACAACGTTTATATTGTACATTTTTACTGAAAGCTGTTATGCCTGTTCCAATTAAAATTACCTATTGCCGGGATGGGCAATTACTTTGGCTGGATGGCCACTTTGAGAAGGCTGTGTTTAGCTGATAGAGAGACAGATTTATTTGGCGGTACTGAGTTCATTGTGCCAGATGTACTCTTCAAGACAACCAACGCTGGGGCACCGAAAAAACACAGAGGTTACCCAGACATGTGCCCCAGCGGAGGGTTAGCGGCGGCCCTGCCTTCTAATTTGATCGTAAAATTAATAAATAAAAGTTTTACACAGAAAATGTATTGTTCTTGTGCAAATGCACTTTATCCAGCGCAAGCACTTCAGTAAGACAAATGTAACCTCCAGGCCCGTAACCAGGGGGTTTCGCCGACCCTGGAAAAATGCATTGGACATAGTTCAAAAAATTTGGGCCCCTCTCAGAAAACTCTTCGCCCCTCCTGGTGTCCCAAGCTGGTTACGGGCCTGGTAACCTCACACGCTTTTGAACAAATTTCAGATTTGAAGATTTTTCCTGAATGCTTCCGTGGGCCACTTAAAACGCTGTGGCAGGCCACATGCGGTCCGCGGGCCTGTAGTTGGACCACACTGATATACTTAACGCAACATCAGAATATAGATTTGTATTCTTTCATCGCTTGTGAACCACAATCTTTCAAACGAGTATTTTATTTAAAACAAATATTTGTCATCACGGGGCCCCCTTGGAGCGGCGGGCCCGGGGAAATTGCCCCCGTTGCCCCCCCCCTTAATCCGGCCCTGCTACCCGCTCATGATCTTTCTATGTAAGTGAGTTGTTATTGCATTTGCCAGCTTATGGCGAAATTGCTGTTTACGTTTCACTTCAAAGCTTGCCAAAGTAAAAGAACTCTTCGCTATCCCCATTATCCTCCCCAAGTGCGTAGCGGGAGTAAAGTAGGACATCCGCTCATGGATAGCCAGAGGAGTAATTTCGTGAATTTTTTGAAAATGGCTGTCTGCTTGGATCCGGAACGCAATCCTTTTCAACGTACACGACAATGATACATGATGTTATTAATTGTTACTTTTTATGTACATCATCGCCCAACTAAGAAGCTTAACTTTGGGCAACCGGTTGCGCCAGTTGAGCAGCAACTTTTGTGAGATCAGATGGTACCATGAGATGGTGTTGCTATACCTATGGGCACGTTGAAATAGGAGAGGCATTGGACTGCACATTCTGCATCACCAGACATGGATCAATCGCTACCCTTGATAATGAGAGGCTTTGTGTTGCGCTATTTCTTTTTTGATTGGGAAAGGATAAATGATATTTTTGTATCTTCTGCACACAACCCTCTTTCAAGTTTTCTGAGAAGAAAATGTATGTATTAATCAATAATTATTAACTCATGTCAATGAACTGTTGTAGTTGCAACTTTTTATCTGGAAAGATGCTGTGCAAATATTTTTGAAGCGTATACTTTAAATTTCGTGCACTGACTTTCGCATTGGAACCTTGTTCTGTAGCAGACTGGTGCGTTGAGTTTACTGCGTCTTCATCCATGAAATCTCAATCAGCTTTGAACTAATATTTGCAAAAATTGTTGCATTTTTGTTTTAATAAAAAACAAGTGTCGACATGTTTTCAGTCATCGCACGAAACACAAAATGATAAGGTGATTAAGCTTAACGTAGTGCTGAACAAATAAGAAAGAAGGGCTTAGGATCCTCAACACGTTTTTTTCAGAGCAACTATCTCACAGATTTGTTCACATAAGAACGGCTTGCCGCCAAGGCCATGCTGAAATCAGGGCGATGCATAACTTGTTGATGAATGTACGCCTGACGAAATCTTTGCTGCTGTGGCATTCAAGCCTCTGGGAAGTTTGGAACGTCACTAGGTGTTTTCAAAACTTGGCAGGTGTTCATGTTCTTTAGTGACGTATATTTTCCATGTTTATCGAAAATCCGCGTCGGTAGTACGCGGTAGAGGCTAGTAAAGTCTTGTCCTGTTTTGATCAGGAAAATTAAAAAATTCTTTTTAGGTCTCTGGAATGTAAACTTTTCGCAATCGATATTTCTGTCCGAGTGACTGCTGAAGTGGGAGCGTTAAAAATTAAAGTGACGTGTGAAGACTTTTCGCAATATAAAAGTTGTGCATCATCGCTGTACAGTTAATAACAAAAAAAGCAGGGTATGGCGGAATGTTTTATGCGACATCGCCGCATCGGAAAATGCTGGTCTGAAAGTGAAAATTCATGGCGCGAGAAAACCATTCACCTCATCTCATTGGTTCCGATGGCATTATATTTGCATTCTGTTTCCCCCGGTTGAGAGAAACTTATGCACAGTTCAAGCCTTGCCGCACATGAAATGGGTGTACAAAGTTGCATTGTTAACTTTTCTCTGGAGAAAAAACAATATTGTGGATGAAGTAGAAATTGCAGATGTGCTGAGACCACTGCGGTTGAATAAATGATGCAGAAGGAATGTATTAAACATTTGTGGAAACGAAAATATTAAAAAGTATTTCCGGCCAAAAGAAACATATTCTTAAACCAACTTCATTCTGGAGAAATACCATCTGGTAACAACCCATGCATATCCGCAATTTTATTCAACAAATCCATGAAATTTACAAAAATAGTAACACAATCCGACATTTTGTGTCAAACGTCATACAACCCTTTGTAAAGTTGTTGTTTTCAAAACTCTATCTCGAATCTGTGTGCTTGCTGTGCTGGGTACAGACACTAACTAATAAAAAAGCTGACGTAAAATAATTGGCACACGACACATGTGTTTGATTGCTTACAAAGTGCTACTCCATACAAACACTATCCAAGAGCTTTTCGAACAACTTATTTCAAGTTCGGCCGCACATCTGCTTTCCCACAAATATTTTCTTGATACTAAAACATCTTCAAGAAAGAGCAACTGAAACTAAGTGCATTAATTTCAGGTTTACAATTTGCCATCAAGTAGCTTCAACATCACATTTTCTACCTTCAGATCCAACGAGGGCAGTCATTCAGCGTATCATCACAAAAACCACACCTGATTGACCTGACTATTTACTTAAGTTACTTTTTTTAAGTTAAAAACGCAGGCCTTTCGAAAAACGGTACAACAGAAGAAAAAGGGTGAAATTGTCTAGAAGAGCGGATTGCCTGACATCTGTAGACAAGGATTAATGTGTCATCGTACTTGCAATGCGGAAACAACGTTTTCGGTGTTTTTTCCCATTTGTATATAGAAATGAGAATACCTGTAGATTAAATCAAACAAACAAATTTAAAATGCTTTAGCTGGCTTGTTCAGCAACAGCTCTCTCTGATTTACTCAACAATTAGCGTATGCATGAAAATCAAAGTAAACTGTGATATTGCTTCAGGGTAAGAGAAGTGTCTGACAGCAACATCCAGGCTCGTAACCAGCTTGGGTCACCAGGGGGGCGAAAAGTTTTCTGAGAGGGGCCCAAATTTTTTAAACTAAGTCCAATAGTTTTGAACTATGTCCAACACATTTTTCCAGGGCGGGCAAAAATTTTCCTGGGGGTGCGAAGCCTCCTGCACCTCCCTAGTTACGCGCCTGGCAACATCACTGAAAATTCAATCAAATGTCTGAAAACTGTATTCAACTAAAAATTGAAAGTGGTAAAAAAAATTTACCTATTTATTTAGACTGTTAATAAAATGAGTTCAGACTATAAAGTGACGCGGTCCTTGGTCACGCGCGCGACGACCGATGCGCGATGGGTTTAATTAATTTTGCGCACTTCATGGTAGTAACTGCCCAAATTATACCACTGTATGAACCTGTCCCGTCATTTGCATAACAACCTTTCCGATAATTTATGGGTTACCACGGAACGACTTTGTTGAGGGCACATTTGTGTAGGAGAGGGCTTGCGTTGAGTCTACTACAAGCGCAGACATGCGGCAATGCCTATTTGAAAATGAGTGGCTATGCTACGCTCCATCACTTTTCATAACGAAACAGAGCTGACGATGTTATTGTGCCTCATAAACCCCATAAAATCCCGTCTTTTCTGCATCTTAACCCCCCCATAAAATCCCAAAACAACCGAAACGGGAAAATGTTTTAACTCAAAAACAGCAAACGTAGTGATAACCGTTGAATCGATAAAATATCATTTTTTAAGCTAGTTTAAATCCTTACATATTGCGTCGATAGAAATCAATTTTAAATTAACAAATTTATTTTTTATTTGACAAAATATTTGTACTGTAATAACTTCACGTGACTTTTTCAAGCATCAGAATCGCGAAAAAGTCAATAGCTGCATAAACGTTCTTTAATTGGGGAGGGACCTCCAGCCTCCTCAGTGGTTTGACTCCTTCCGGAACTCAAAGTCTCTTTTTGATACTTATCGAATGCTGGACAGTCTTGGGGTCTTACAGGTTCAATGCAAAATACAGTACAACAGTTCTAAAAATGGCATTTTCAGATTTTTTGTGCTCAGAAACGTATCTCAAATAAAATCTTTTCAGTCCTTTGCGATACGGACCACAAAGATTGTCTTAACTTTTTAACTAAACCCACAAAACTATATGAGATCGACCCACCACGACAATTGCTTGCTTTAATCCACGAAAGGGCACATGACCCAAAACACTTGGCTTAACGTTGGATAATATGATAAAATTAACCTTAATTACAATTGCTCACTCTTTCTATCACAAAACATCGCTCAAAATTTTGACAACCCGTTTAAATATTTAAGAACATCAGATAGTTATGACACCAGAAACTGCTCTAATCAAAATTCCTTTAAACCATCAGTAATTACAAATATTGGAAAGAAGTCAGTTCAGTATATAGGAGAAACATGGCTGTCTCTTAATGGATCTCGAGATCCTGTGTCCCAGTAATTTTCAAACACAGATCAAAAACACATTCCAGATTTTGATGAAAAAATTTCATCCGCATTACTTTGACATCTGCTTTGTACTGTCGTATATATTCTGTGCGTTTGGATGCTCTGTGCTTATTTTGTCGTTGTGGTTGTTGCCTGTGTTTTACTTGAAACATCGCCTTATCATTAGTAATATTTGTTTTCTTGTGTCGTTACTACATTTTGGAGTTACGTCTGTGTTTTGTCTATCACTGGTGTAACAGCTGAGCAAACATAATGACTGACCCGTGGTCAGCTGACCTGATGACTTCCGGGTCGTTTCGTTGGCCATGTAAACATGAACTGTCTATGTGCTTGTAAGCCATGTGATGATCTTGGATGACTTTTGGGTTCTCATCTGTAACGCAGGGTGATATTAGGGCCTTATATCTTTAATTTGAACTTCAAGTTTTAAAGTGAAACTTCTTTGAAACAATTTGTTTAGTTTAAATCAGTGGTTCTCAACCTTTTTTTAACCAGGCCCCACTATAAACTTCAAAAAAATCTCAGGCCCCACCAGAACTACTCCATGTCAAAAGTATTTGTTTTTGCTCCATCGCTATACTGCTTACTACCTGATATGAATTATAAATGCACATATAGCAAAGTTTACTCAAATTCATTGTGATACTCAGTCACATTGATGTTAGCTCTGCGCTTGATGCTGGTTACACATCTGTTTGATTCGAGGCTCCATTTTAGTCAGTTTCAGTCTTACATCACCAACTTTGGTGATTTGTAGTTGATTTCTGTAAGCACGCAGCAAGCTGCAATAACGCTAAACCCACATTCGACCAAACAAGACGACGGAAAACTTATCAGTTTTTGCCGGACACCTGCAAATACCACGTGATCACTAAGATTGGTAAGATCACTAAGATGGCTAAGATCACTAAAGTTGCCAAGATAAGATCACTAAGATTGCTAAGACAAGACCACTAAGATTGCTAAGATTGCTAAGATCGCTAAGATCACTAAGATTGCTAAGATCACTAAGATCGCCGTGATTACTAAGATCGTCAAAAATGCGAAGATCAGAAATTAATCTTACTAATCTTAACGATCTAGCAACCTTAGTGGTCTTAGCGATGTTAGCCATCTTAGCAATCTTAGTGATCTTGTCTTAACAATCGTAGTGATCTTGTGGTATTTACAGGTATCCGTTTTTGCCTTGCGAAAATGCTCGGGCGAGGGTATTTTTTTCGTATTCATCGGACAGCCACATCGTGGTTCCTTTGATCTTGAACAGAGTTTTCACGACTTCATGTTGCTGTATCTCATATATTTCATATTGCCATTGCTCTGATTCTGTAGACAAATCTACTAAAAGTGGTTACGTCAAACAAGAAAGGAACTCCATTGCTTTCAAGTCATGAAATCCTTCATTGAAGTCATGAATCAGCATTTCCACATGTGCGGCAATAACTGTATCTGCCTATTTAATGTTACCACATTCTTTTAACCAAGAAAATTGGACATAGCGACAAAATATTGTTTCTGCACATACTGAGAAATGCCACAAATCCAAATATCTTTGCTTCTGCATCGCAAAGTGTTGCACTGGCTTGTTGGAGTTGCTTGTTTGAAGAACAAACTTTCTCAAAAATATCCGCTAAGTAGCTCACAGAAGCTTTGCCATCTGTGGTCATCAGTAGCACTAGCATCATTTCAGATTCATCCTTCAAAAACTCACTGAGTGGTTCAAATAGTTCCATAAATCTTTCCAGGTAGTTGCTCTTTGATATCCACCTACTTCGGTGTGGAGCAACGGTTCCTGCTGTGTTGCGGTAAAAAAAACACAAGAAGACATCGAAAAAAGCATGGCCTTACATGGCAAGACTTTTAGCTAATTAAGAAAAAAATTTTCATATAAAAATTAATCTTGTAAAATGTGACGATGCGATCTGCTTTGACGCAATCGCCTGTGATCAGTGGCGTAACTGATGGGTAACAGGGGTGCGAACCGTTTCCCTGTGGCAAGATAAATCTAAAATGTAGGCCTCCACTCAGCTTATATTTCGGCATTTGGTGTTCTTTTGGTTTTCAGTAGATTGTTGTTTTTTTCATTCTTTGGAAATTTTTCGGAGGGTTTTCCGTTGATTTTGAATTAACCGTTTAAGTATAGACATCCTTCACATCCAGATTAACTATCATTTCGCAATTTTTTACTGAGTGTTGGTCAGTGGGCCCTTTTCAGCTAAAATTCCCCCCTGGCTCAAACCTCTAGTTAAACGCAACTTCCTATGATATGCATGAATAGCCTCACAAAACCTCTGGGACAGACGTTCAGCTTTGGCATTGGCTTTGATGGCATTGATACATTTGGTCACAGAATATAGTATTTCGTGCAGTTTAGGAACAACATTTTTTCCAGCTGAATTTCCCTGTGGATAACACAATGCACAGCTACCATGCTTGGATTGTCATCCTATAGGAGTAAACAAGCGAAACAGCGTCGCAAATACCAATCAGTTTGATTGTGAACAAGTGCCTTTCATTTTGCATTACCACCAAAATTGTTTCATAATGTCTTCATCCTCCACGCCCCACGTTGAGAACCACTGGTTTAAATAAAAACAAGCAGCTATTAATGAACCTAAAATTACAATCTAAAAATGTAGGTAGTTGATATAAGAAGCATTATACAAATTTATAACTGCATTGGACATTTTAATTGTACTGTTATAAAGAAGTAAAACGCCACACAGGAAGTCACGAGCAACGGTAATAATGACCAAAGAGTAACTGGTCCAGCGACGAACATAAGAAGCAAATGATTTCTATTTCAGTAAGTAGTTTTGTCTTGAAGGACATGAAAAAGATACAATTTGCTAAAAGTAACCACTTTATATTATCACTCATGTGGTTTTGAGACAGGGCTTGTAAAATAAAAAGCACGACACTGTATATTCCCGACGTGTTTACAAGAGGGATAAACTTTTATGGATATAAACTGAGCTTAATTCTTTAGTAATTTTTAAACTTTTCGTTAATCCCACTTTAAAAATCTTCAAAAATAACTAAAGTAATTTACTTGTTTCATTGAGTATAACCTAAAACTACGTCTTATTGCAGAAAACACGTGCTCGATGTTCATCGTAAGCATGGTATACGGTGCCCACTATTTTCGGTGTTTTCACAAGTTTATTACAAAAGTGTGTACTATGCATTGATGCATTTTTTTCAACAAATCCACGCCTTGATGTAACAGGAATTAGCTTATGTGCTTCGTGATGTACAAGTTACTGTTTAGTCTCTAGATCTTTATTTAATTGAGTCTGGAATAAAAGTACAAAAATGAAAACAAGCTCCCACTAACATAGAGCAGGGCGATTTTGCAATTTTCTTAACACAAAGAAGAAAATTCTAAACACAAGTGTTTTGTGTTTTCGATCAATCGACTGACGTATGCAGAGGCCGGGATACTTTAAGGATGATTTAAATTTAAAGCATTTGCTGCTCCAGAAGAAGAGCAATTGCAAAGACACGCAGAAATTTGTTTCCTTGTCGTTTGCGGTCAGTGTTTTAAGTGCATCGAATTCGCGGACAAGTGCGAAGTTGTTCCGACAACATAACAACCTTCATTGCCAAAACCGCTAGTGGTCGCCTGAGTTTACGGCGTTAAAAAACAAACACTTTCTTGAGTTTGTTTCCATCTGCTGAGTTGGCTGCAAACCTGTATAATCTCTTGAGTTGCACGGCAAAGCAGTTCAAAAAAGCTTACAAGATAACGTGACGTTTTGCAACAAGGTTTCCCGACAGTTATTAAGTGGAGAACCCAGATGCAACATTCCGCTTGTTCACAAGAACCACGTATATTTCGACGTACAAGAATTCCACGAAACAAGTATATTGCCTGGAAAAACACTGGTGTTTTTGAGTGCGTTCGAAGCATAAACTTTATGATTCATACTAATTGTTGTTTTTAAAGAAATTTTTATTTTTAAAGAATTTTTGTTTTCAAGGAAAAGAATCTTGAAGTGTACATTTTCCATAAAGGTGCAAGATTAAGTGTAGAAAACCAATTTTTGGTTCTCCCTAATTCGCTATGCAATTCAGTAATCGGAATGTACATGAAACTAATTTGAAAATGTAAACGCTTGTATATGATCTATATTTTTATGAGCAAAACAAGAATAATTTCAGCAGTTTTCGACCACCTATCTGTTTGCCAAATATTCTAGCGAAACGATTTATCATTTTTGATGCACGGTTGCCGATTATTTCAAAAAAGAGTCAGAAAAAAGCTGTACTGAACCTAGTGCACTCTTTGTTTTATACAACGTAGGAACCCCTTCAAGTAATCGTGCAATCAAAAGTGATTCATATACGAAATGGCCGTTGGTTATTTAATTAAATGGCAGATTAGTATATTCTTATGCTGATAATCCTGACTTGCGTTTACGTGTTTGAATAAGATTTCAGGACTGACGATGCGCAGTGTTACGTGAATTAGGTTTCTTAATGCCATTAGATTCCTTGTTTCTCTCACATGTGGAGAGTATAGTCACTCGCGTTTACGTAATTATTTCACTATGACGTAATTTCGCAGAGAGACGTATTTGTATCATTGATTTTTCGTAGACTGCCAGGCCATTCGAAATTGTGAAGGTTGATTTAGAGTCTTCTCTGTTGAATCGCTTTCGTCTCAACAGTTATGTTTACCTAGATTTCCACAAAAGACGGTGTTGTTGCTTAGACTCAAATCGCTATTGCCTTATAAAAGCATCTGGAAGATAGCCCAATGACTTTTTCTCTGTTTGCCAAATGCCAATTGATTTAAAATAGTTTTTGTTGCTTTGTCTATATTTATGGGATGCAGGTAGAAATTGAAATAACTTCTTTTTACTTTTTTGCTGGTTGACATGGCGTTGCGCGCAAACACGGAGGCAGCAAAGTATTACTCAACTGAATAGTTTCGCAATGTTTTACTGTCTTTGTTAACAACATCTACAGATTGTTAAATGGCACAGATTGTCACAATTCTATTGGCCAAAATCCCGGTGAACTGCAAGTTTATATTAAAGTGAGATTGATGCAAGAGCCTCATCCAATATCTGCATCAACCAAAACAAAAGGAACTGCCAAATTCGTATCGAAAAAGCATTAATTGTTGCTGTTTTTTATCAGAATCAATTACTACATTTTACTCCCATACCTAACCGTTTAGATGTTTGTGGGCTAATCAAATGAGAACATGAAGTGATTTTTGCTTATTTTCTTGTGGAAAAAACACACAGTTGTTAGCAAATAGCAAATGCTATTGCTCCAATAAAAGGAATGCTCTTTCTCAAACAAAACTACACAAAAGGTAATCAAAACTTGGACTATTCACAAGGGTAAGTATTTCGTGTGAGTTTTTCAAAACTTTTTTCTGGATTAAATGCAATTCCTGCCTTCACAAAACCTTTACAACGCACTTTTTACAGCAGTTTTCCAAACTTCAACCCCAAATCTAACGTTTTTCGGCTCAGGTATGTAAGAACGTGTATTTCCTCCTTTTACGTTGCCGTCATGGGTGCTTATTCTGTTATTAGACGCTTGATGATTAAGCAGTTGTTTTGTGGTCTTTTATCGGGAAGCTTATGCACTGCACAAGATATTGGCTTTTTCAACTTCAGTGTTGCTGAAATAAAATTTAATCGGTTCTGACAAAAACTTGTGCGAAAAAATATTCATTACAACACAGCATGCATACCGTTTGTGCATATTTCGCGATAATGAAAGGAAATAACTGTTTCTAACACAAAAAGTTATCCTATCACCTATGGCATCAGAAACTTTTTGTTTAAAGCCACAACCGCGTTGATTTAGAAAAAGTTGTAATAGCTATTTTGTGAGAAAAAATGGTTTGGTGTATAAAGCACTAGGAAACCATCAATAACCAATTTTCACTGTTTCCTGACTTTAAAGAATGTTGTGTTCAGTGCACCCATCTGCAATAACGTTTGTGTTTTTGATGTCCCACCGCAGATATCAAACGTTTTCTTTCAATGAGTTATCCTTTCGTGAATTTTTTCAAAGGGTGCGAATAGAGCAAAATTTTACAATGCGCTACTGGCCAATATAAGGGAATAGTTAAAATGGCTTCACAGTGAAAGAAATGAAACTTGAAATTAGAAGTGAAACTAAGTCAACAAAACAGAGAGGTCATTTTCATTTTGTTCGATTTACACAAACTTGGAAAGACGTGAGACAAGTAAATCGCAAGGTTTTGATTTTGAAACTCAAACGAACAGATCAAATTTCGCTTTTCCCGAGTTTTCCAGGGAATTCCAGTTGAAAACCTCTTCTCAACCTGTAGAAATTTTTTTCTTTCAAGAACTCCATATCTTTTCAGATGTATAAGGATTCAATCAACCAATGCGTATTTGGTGTATCTCAATGTAACACGTCAATTTGCGATAACTTTGGTTCCTATTTTTACGGGGTTAGCCACGTGATGCTACAGGTCATTATGTATTCATGTGCATTAGAATAATGCCATGAACTTTGATCGTAAAAATATAGGTTTGTTAAAGCTTACCTCCTGGCCGCTCAAGCTTCTTTGCCTACAGCGATCATAGGATGTGGACCCGATCTAGCTTCTCTGTTAAGGTAAAGTTTAAAAGATTCAAGAAAAGTTAAACTATTTTACTTCAAAACACGTTGGCATGAATGGCGATAACTTGTAGATAACGACTTTCACAAATTGTGACTGCTCTTGTAGACTAAAGTCACTATTTGACCGATAAAAAGTGATTTAGCAAAGAAAAATTGGAACGGTAATTAGAGGTTTGTGTGTATGTACAGATTTACAGGTGCCTACCTCAAAAAGTATTTATTGAAATCTCGCAAAAACGTAAAAAGAGGTTTAATAATGTTGAACTTAAAACCTCAGAGAGTTTGCTATGGTGTTTCGTGGATAAACGTTTGCTGCGATGAGGCAGTACTCACTTCTTCTGCAACAGAACAATAAAAACTTTTTTCTAAAAACTGCACCTGCAATCACATAGCAAACATGATTTACGCTTTCGTTCCATACTTTGAAGCGGTTCGACAATTAGCGGCCCGCGGGCTACACGCCGCACGACAAATCGTTTTCAGTAGCCCGCGGAAGCATTCAGGAAATACCTTCAAATCTAAAATTTCCTCCAACGTATCACAGTAAATTTAGTGCTGAGGTTAACTTGAAACGAGACTTACTTCTACGTCCATTTGAAGGTACTGCCCTCCGCTAAACTCGGCCTTCTGAAAGTGGCTTCGAGCCAAATCAATTCCCCACCCCTGCTTTAAAAGTCTTCGTTGTATGCTTGAAACAGTCATTGTTTGTGAAGTACAGTCTCCCGAAATAAATATATTTAAAAAGACAAATAAGATGGAAATAGCTACAAATATCAAAAACATTTCATTCGACATTTCGACTTAATCATAAGCCATCTTCCGGAAAAAAAATAGTACTAACGATATACTCGTATACCATTGGTACAGAAAATTCATGTAGCTGTTTGAAGGCATTCGTCTTATGCTACGTAATAAAGATCGTTGTGTGTTCAATAATAAGAATGGTATATAGACAGAGGTGAAAGTAAGCCGGAACGGCGCGGAACGCCGTTCCGGTAAAAGAATTATTGCCGGTACGGCGTTCCGCTTAGAGTTTCAAGTAGGTTATGGTATTATGACGCTGACGCAACAATGGCGGTACCTGAACTTTACAAGAAACAGCTTTTACATCTCACTTTCTGCGAAAGGTATCATGAGTTCAAGGCAAATCAATTCTAGCCATCTCTACTTGCGTTTAAAAGGAACTTGTTCACTCGCTGGCCGAGCACTTTTAAACACCGGTGAATAACCTAAATAACGTAAATTTTAATTATTTGAAAATTCCCAAAAAGCATTGCGGCCCGCACAGAATGCCCCCGCGGGCCACATGCGGCCCTCGTGTTTAAGACCTCTGATCTAGACTTTTCGATAAGCTAAAGAAAAAATGTAAGCCGCCCTCTATTGTCCTCGATTGTGAGCTGCACGAAATGATGAATAAAAAGCTTGTAAACCGCGGTTTACAATCGAATAAATACAGTATACACTTTTCTAGGTTTATTGCCGAATCTTGGCTATGCAGCATGCTCAGAAGCATTCTACTTCCGCCAAAAATTGATAATGATTTTAATGGTACTGTGCAGTGGCACACCTGAGAGGGAATATAGTTCACCGCCGTGTTGTTCATTAGTTTCATTGTGACTGTTTTTGTTCGGATATCGAGGGAGTTCGGAATAAAGTAATATGCTTATGAACTGGAACAACTTGCTCAGTGAATGTAGCGTGCACGTGCAGAACTAATTTTATGGCATCAAGCGCGAACCTTTCTCAAGACCCCCCTTTGAAACAGCGTAGGGCCCTGCAAACGATAAGCTATAGGCTACAGTATTAGTTTCAGGTTTGCTATTTGAGGTATGTAGGTCAGAGATGAGCATTGGACTGGACTTGGATTGGACTAGATCCGGACTATGCTGAATTTTGTTGAATCTGGTTTGGATCCGTACTGTCAATTGCTTCATAAATTTAGGGTCAGGACCGGATTTGGACTGCGTAAATGGACAAGAAGTGCGTGATATTTGTTATTAAAACGCTGCATTTTGTTAATTTTTTGGACTTTATTTGGACTTGGACTTTTAATTTCAAAAAAAAGTTTGGACTGTGGTTGAGCTTGAACTGAGTTTTGAAAATTCAGGACTGGATCTGGATCGCAAAATATGACAGTCCGCTCATCTCTGATGTAGGTTGCAAATACAGTATTAGCAAGCAGGCTATAGTGTGAGGTGTTAAATTTAGACAACTCAAGTTGCATTGCCTGAACCACTTTCAGAGATCGTGCAAGCTGCCGTACGTAGCCTGTAACGCTTTTTGGTTGATTTTGAAATGGTGTTTTTCAGAATGCACACTACGCTTTTTGTGTTTTTAAAATGTACAGTACAGGGTTGGCCAAAAGTAGACATGCTCTTGTTTTTACAATCATGGCTGAATTTTTGGGACGGGAGTGACAAATACTGGATCGTTCCGGTAAGAAAATTATTCTACTTTCATCACTGTATGTAGACCAAACCGTCCACACTAAGATCCAGTTGATGTTCCTATATGAGGGGTGGCCAACTTGTCTTCGGCTGGGATCGACTAGAAAATTTCTTGCTAACTCGCGATCGACCGGTCGATGTTAAAATCACAAGTACAAAATGCCAAAGTTGCGTATCGCACGTGCAAATACAGTGTGCCATCGCCTTAGTAAGTGATGCACAGAAGGTAAAGTGTCTTCTGCTACACCTAAATCGTTATTGCTACGCAATAATAGAAAAACATTACAACACCTCCGCGGCATCTGCCGTGCTAGCCTATGGTCAGCCATCGCAAGAGACACCAAAGAATATAGGCTACGTGACCAACCAACTGATGGATAATTTTTATGCAGCCTGCTTTGTCGAATATTGATTGAAAAGTGTTCTTTTTAGGTATCTTGTCAATTCAATACAAAATCAAGCGCGATCG